>Ga0210049_1003644_pt1 | contig 13794 bp, 13 predicted proteins | sample CryGeyCG2014_300_2_FD_183964 | JGI IMG/M metagenome (GOLD analysis project Ga0210049, IMG submission 183964) | Groundwater microbial communities from aquifer - Crystal Geyser CG06_land_8/20/14_3.00 (SPAdes) (version 2) | ecosystem: Environmental > Aquatic > Deep subsurface > Groundwater | place...
CATCTCTTGTGCCTTTTTTCCGGAGACAGCAATCAAAAGCCCTCCTGATGTCTGAGGGTCAAACAGGATGTCTATAAGATACGGTGACAGTGCTGAATCTATATCCACCTGGTTGATCCTGAATTCTTTATTGCGATAGGTGCCTGCTGGAACCATGCCCATCTTTGCGAAGTTCACGGCTTCAGGGAGTATGGGAACATCGGATGCATTGATTACTATCCCTTTTCCAGTACCTTCGATCATTTCAAAGGCATGCCCCAGAAGGCCAAATCCGGTCACGTCAGTACAGGCATTGGCTCCTATTTCCTGCATTATTTCCGATGCTCTTTTATTCAAACTGGCCATATATCTTGTAACCCTCTCGATAGAATCCTCTTTCGCCATTCCACCTTTTATTGCCGTATTGATTATTCCAGTACCCAGAGGTTTGGTAAGGATAAGTCTATCTCCTACCTTTGCCCCCACATTGGTTAATACCTTCAAAGGATGAATTGTGCCCGTAACAGAAAGGCCGTACTTCAACTCTGAGTCCTCGACACTGTGTCCCCCAACCAGGGTAACACCGGCCTCCTTCATCTTATCCAGCCCTCCTTTAAGTATCTCCCTTAGTATTGATATGTCCATAGTCTTTATGGGGAAGCAGACTATATTCATTGCTGTTAGTGGCTTTCCCCCCATAGCATAAACATCGCTAAGGGCGTTGGCAGCAGCAATCTGACCGAACATATACGGGTCATCAACTATGGGTGTAAAGAAGTCCACAGTCTGGATAATTGCCAGATCATCAGATAATTTATAAACTCCGGCATCTTCAGCCCTTTCCATGCCTACAATCAGGTTTGGGTCGTCCATCAAGGGCAGGCCACACAGGGCCCTCTTAAGATCCCCCGGACCCAGCTTCGATGCTCAACCTGCCCCTTTAACCGTTTCTGTGAGCCTTGGTCTTTTCTTGTCTTCCATTGAGGTGTTTCTCCCTAAGAGTTTCCAGTGCCTCGGGTATGCACTTGATTATTTCCGTTACCTGTGTCGCCGGTGTTGGATTGGCCAAATATCCTGCAATCCTGTTGACCATGGCCGACATATGACATGCATCGGGCGGTTGATACCCTCCGAAGATCAAGCCTGCAACCATGCCGGTTATTGTATCGCCTGTGCCCCCTATGCATTCGAGGGTATCGACATTGGGTTCAGCAACCTTTTTTAGAACCCTTCCGTTTTCGCATATAAAGTCGATAAATCCCTTGACCAGGAGGAATCTAGGTGTGTTCTTTGTATTGTAAGCCCTTATTATAAAATCTTCAACCTCATCAGGCCTGTGGAAGATGAACCCTCTCGTGTAGAAGGGGTGAGGGGATTTTTCATCAGCCAGGAAGGCCAGTTCTCCAATATCCGGGGTGAACAGGTCATAAAAACCGGCATTGCCGCTCATCTTGGCGACATACATGTACCCGGCATCAGCTACGAGAAACGGTTTGGCCTCAATATTCTTTAAGGCACAAAGAAGCTTATGATGTAACATTAAATCTGGCATTATATAATGAAAGCTGCAAACAGTGGGTTTTAAAGCATGTATATTTTCAGCGAGATAGTTATATACTAATTTGCTCCCATCCCCCTTTCCTATATCACCGGCCATAACACAATAGGGTTCATCCAATCCTATAATCTGGCAAATAGTAGTCGCTGTTCCGATCATAGAGGGTGTGCCACGGTGAAGGCAGAATGACCTTTCACCTATAAACAACCTATCATCTTTGACTCTGACCCTTCCGTGGATCAATGGCAACCCTGGATCAGGGATTGTTCCTGCTAACAATAGCATAATTAATCCACTTCTTTCAACATTTCTTCATAGGCGATATGAAGTGCATAGGCACATATAGTCTGTCCAAGGTCTTTAGGAGAATGGGTCTCTCTAAGGTTCTTTCCTATAAGCATTTCAGCGAGATAGGGCACATCAGGGCAACCCCCGCCGGATATGTTTACGATCTGCTCTGTCCTCTTGTCTATGACTAATTTCATGTTGGCTGCCCTGATCATCAGGTAGTCTCCAAAGTCCTTTTTCTGACAGAGGTCAATAGGCTCAAGGATTTCATCTGATATGGGAATGACCTTAAGGGGGATTCTCCCCTTTTCTTTAAGGATGCGTTCGATGCCAAGTTGCTCGATAAGCGGGAACTCTATGACAAGATCGCAGCCGGTCCTCAAGTGAGGGGGCGGCCCCACAACTCTCACCTTGTATCCCTCTCCTTTCAGGGTTTTCTCGGCAAGGATAACATCACTGGTACTTGGATAGACCAGCAAACCCCTGAAATCTCCTTCCTTATATTTTTCTGATCCCCTTGAAAAGAGTTTTTTTATCTTCATTTCCTGAGAACCAAAAGGATATCCTCCCCTTCGTCCCTCACTTCCACGTTCCAGCCTTCTCTTGTTGCCATCCTCGTTACGTTATCTCTTGAGGTTGTGGTGTCAACCAGAACTTCAAAAGTTCCACTCTCCATTTCTCTCATCTTTTTATGGGCATTTATCACGGGTTGAGGACATGACAACCCCCTTGCATCAACTTTTTCTGCCATTTTAATCTCTCCTTTCATATCTTCTCTCTCATGGAGAAACCGATAACAATACAGAAGATAAGCCCAACGATTACGGCGCCAGGTCCCCACAACCCTACACCCTTCGGGGAACTGGCAGCGACAAAATTGTGGGCAAAGGCAGCGCCGGCAATCATCCCTATAACGAAGAGGGCTGAGTCTCCGTCGCCTTCACCGGACAGGAACAGTTGTCGCCCTGGACATCCCCCTGCCAGGGCGAAGGCAAGGCCTGCCAGAAGCATTCCCCCGAAGTTCCAGATATGGTTGTTGTGGGCAACCGGCTGTCCTACAAAACCGGCATGGAACTGCCCAAGTATGATATTCATCACAAATGCCCCTATCAAAAGCCCGAAGACCCCGGTCATCAGGTGAAAGTCCTTTATCAGGATTACGTCCCTGATAGCGCCCATTGTACAGAACCTGCTTCTCTGTGCCAGGATGCCTATCACCAGACCTATGATCAGTGAGATAATCAGGGGTGCATGCATCGCCCCAGGACCCTTCTCGCTGAAGAAAATTGCCCCTGAAGATAGCTTGGGTTCAGCAACAAGAAGGATTAAGAGCCCGATCATAATGAGAGGCATTATCCACCCCACGAATCGATATGTCTTCTGGTTTCGACCAAGGTTATAGCCCGATTTCAGAAAGTATACACCGAGTGCCACCCCTGCTACCAGACCAACAAGCCCCAAGATGGCGTTCCCGTCTCCACCGGATAGCCTCAGTAATGCCCTCCACGGACAACCAAGAAAGACCAGTGCCCCGACCATAGCAAAGAACCCCAACATAAACCTTACTATGGGAGCTGACCCCACCCTGGGTTTAAACTCTCTAAAAATAAGGGCAGAAATAAGTGACCCAAGAACAAACCCGATGATTTCCGGCCTTATGTACTGTACAACATCTGCTCTGTGTAACCCAAGCGCCCCTGCTATATCCCTCTCAAAACATGCCACACAGATCCCCATATTGGGGGGGTTACCCCATTTTTGCAGTAGGGCAGCGAATACCCCAATAAAAAGGCCTACACAAAGAATGCCCTTTTTCGAACCGAAGAACCTAACTATACTTTCCATAAACAAGACCTCCTTTCATAAACAAGACCTCCAAAAGTTACCCTTTCCACAACCTAGTGGAATGTCCCTTTAATACCTTTACTATAAATATTCCCTCCCCCTTGATGGGGGAGGGGCAGGGTGGGGGTGAAGAATCGCTATGTTGCCCCCTCCCCTTAATCCCCTCCCACCAAGGGAGGGGAGACATTTTTGGTAAAGTTATTTATGAGTCAAAGCACTAGAGCATACTTTTTAGCCTATCGAGGATTTGCCAGTTACCTGTGGGGACATACAACAGCGGGCTTAAGCCCGCTGTTGAGCCCGCTGTTGTGTGTTGAGCCCGCTGTTGTGTGTTGAGCCAGCTGTTGTGTGTTGAGCCAGCAAGTTGAAAAACATCGCCATAATAACTATTCAAGTTGAAAAAGAGTCGTTAGATTAAACCACAGCTATTGTTTCATTGCAAATAGGTAATTTCGATAGATAGGCTGTATAATTATAGGAAATACCTATAGGTAGGGGCGTTGTTTTTGTAAGTCACAGCAAAGATTTCTCTTGACCAACTGAAAGGCTTTTTATAGAATGACCACCTGGTCACCAATAGAAAGGCAGGGTGAGAAATGGGTATAGAATCCACTGAAACCAGAATGTTCCTGCAATTGGATGCTGAAAAGCAGCAGCGTGTTCTGGAAGCGGCAATTGATGAGTTTTCCGATAGGGGCTACGAAAAGGCCAGCATGAATGTATTAGTACAGAAAGCAGGTATATCTAAGGGCGCCCTTTTCAAGTATTTTGGGAGCAAGGGCGGGCTATTTGCCTTCGTATACCGTATAGCGCTCAACCATGTGAAAGACTATCTGCGGACCGTGCGTGATAAGAGTCAGGATGAAAATTTTTTTCGGAGACTGGAAAAAATCATGGCAGCCGGGGTGGACTTTGTCCACCATTATCCCGGGCCGGCTCGTATCTATTACCACATTATTTTTACTGGTGACTCACCCTATAAAGACGAGATACTGAAGGAACTTCACAGGGAATCCCTAAAGTTTATTGAATCTCTTATTGAGGATGGCATCCGACAGGGGGACATACGGCAGGATGTAATGAAAGGGATACCACAGGATGCAGTCTCTGAAGTTATGGCAGTTGAATGAAAAGTAAGTACACTGTTGAAACATCTTAGAAAAAATGGTTGTTACCTTAAAAGAGAAGGCTCATCACATTCACTATAGTGTAACCCTTTGACAGGCCATGTTGAAGCTATCCCCCGACATACTGAAATCCCCAATAAATTAACCAGGAAAATTTGCAGAGCATTATCAATAAAAGAAATTGGATAACAATTCATACCTTTAGGCAAAAAGAGCCATTGGTGGGGTCAGGTCTTGCTTCTTGATACCCCGTTTCTTATCAACCTGCTTATTTTAGAATAGTGTATTCTCAGATGATCTGCAACATCTTTTGAATGCAACTTCGTGCAGAAAGAGGGTTAAGAACCGTATACTACGGTTTCTGTTATGAACCTCAAGAGAAGCCGCCGGAACCACAGGATGGGGATGATTGTGATGGTAGCGAACCGAAAGATGAACTCTCTGACCCCCCTATAGAATTGCAGCAGGACATCAGTTTTTCAGGTCTCGGCTCCCTACATATAGGACAGACAAGGGCTTTGTTCCCTTCATCTATCTTCTGCAACTCTTCAAACACATGGCTGCATTTCCCACATCGGTATTCATATATTGGCATATATTTTCCCTCCTTTACTGGTAAGCGTTCAGATTTACGATTTATGATTCCCGACTCACGGTTTTAACAATGCTCGCTCCAAAGGGAATTTTTCATTGGTTTTGGGGCATTGCCTTTCTCCACCTCTGGTGTATCCACCACCACTGATCCGGGTATTTCCGAATATATGATTCTACAATCTTTGATAATCCGGACAGATTTGTAAAGATGTCTTTGTCCTTGTCGCCTGTTAACTCCAGTTTTACAGGAGGCTCTATTACTATCCTGTGCCTGTTCCCATCCTCTCGAAGGATAAAGGCAGGAAGGATAGAAGCCTTTGTCCTCATTGCCATAACCACAGGCCCCTTGAATGTAGGAACCATCCGTCCGAAGAAGTCTACATAGATACCACCTGAGATTACATTCAAATCTGTCAGAAGAAAGAGGATCCTGTTTTCTTTTAGGCATTTTAGGGATTGTTCTACGCAAATTCTGGGGGGTTTATCGGGAATCAGTTCGACCCCTGTTGTTTTCCCTAAATTGTCAAGTTGTCGGGCCAATCCTTCCTGTCTTGGGTACCTGGTAATGGCGGATAAAGGGTATCCCAGTTGGGCAAGCTTAATTGCTAAAAATGAGAAATTTCCAAAATGAGCGCTGAGAATAATGACCCCTCTGCCTAATCTCAATGCGTCATCCAGGTTTTCTCTCCCTTCAATGCTTATCATCTTATTCAAATACCCATTATGGAATCTGGGACAGGCAAGCAGCTCTACCCCGCCTCTCCCTATATTTCCAATGGCAGACCTGTATATTTCGAGGATTTCTCCCTCGCTTTTTTCTTTTCCCAAAGCAAGTCTAAGATTGCTCATTGTAATACTTCTTCGTTTTTTTAAAAACAAAAAGGCCAATCTGATTGTCTTTTCACCAAAGATATAAAGATACTTTAATGGCAGAACCCTCAGGATAAATAGAAATATACCCATAAAGCACGAGCCTATTGCACGTAAAATCCTCTTTTTGATCTTCGTAATCCTTTTTTTTGCCATCTATTGCCTCAGTAGGTAACTGCTCAGGCGGATAGGCTGTAGGTAGTTAGCCTGTAGACTGTAGCCTAACAGCCTTCAGCCTAAACAACCTAATTAGGTCAATGTGCAGTGACTAACAGCCTTCAGCCAACAGTCTAAACAACCTGAGTAGTAACTATATGAGTTCGTATTCTACCAGCAAATTGTAAATCCTTGATTCCTGATCCGGTGTGATAGCAGGGGTATCTTCAGCTACTACACTGCTTCCAATCCTGCCCATCAATTTTAATGCTAACTTGATTATTGCTGTGGGGTTTGACATGTATGCCTCGTGAAGGAACTTCAGCATCTGTCCTGTCTTCCAAAGGTCGGTATAGTATGTTGGCTCATCCTTTAGCATCTCTTTTGGATTTATGGAGGATTCTGTTATAGCCCTCCATTCCCTGGGCAATATATTAGCCCCCTTTGCCACTACTCCATCCAGACTGGGATTACCCAGGAAGTCGAGCTCATTACCGTCGTATATCCTGAAATCTCTTCTGTCTCTTACAGCCCTGGTGTAATTCATTGCCCTCCTGAGTTCCCCTACGTGCATAATACCGACTATCTGTTCATTCTTAGAGAGTTTCTTCAATACGTTTGTTCTTATATTCTTTCTCTTCAGGTGTGCTTGGAGTTCTATAATCAAATAAGGATTGTTGCATAGAACGAATGGAAGCGGGGTGAGTCTGCCGAATTCAACATAGAGATCTGGCAGGTCTTTATTGCTATGATACCATAAAGGACAATCGGAAAGGAATATATCCCCCTTGTAATCAAGCTCTCCTTTAATCCTCTCCACATAGGCAATATTTTCTCCTGTCCGAGTCTCTGTGTCTCCAGTGATGTTCAGGAAAAGGGGTATCCTTCCGTTAACCATTTCCATGCCAGCCTTTATCAGTTCTACTCTCTTCTGGTCACTGAGGACAAACCCTTCTCCTATATCTCCTGCCCCAATAAGAACCCCATGGAGATTCTCTATTGTATATTCCAGCAAGGTTTTAATGCCTGGTTTATCTATATTACACTCATTGTCCAGGGGTGTTACCAGGGCACCGATTAGCCCCCTGGGCGGTAGGATAGGCATTCTGCTATTCCCCTTTAGAATCGGAATTTAAACTCTCCCTTTCCCAGAAGGTCATGGAGGTGGGCTATCCCTTTAATCCTCCTACCCTCATCTATAATTGCAAGAGATGTAATCCTGTATCTCTCCATCTCTTCTATTGCCTCTCCAGCCAGTTTATCCTCATCTATGATTCTTGGATTAAGGGTCATGATCTCTTTAACAGGTATTTCAAGGAGATTATCATTATTCTGTATTAGCCGACGCAGATCACCATCAGTGATTATCCCTGTTAGCATCTCTTTATGATCTACTACCAGAGTAAGACCAATGTCCTTCCTGGTTATCTCATCCAGGGCTTCCTTCATTGACTGTTCTTCGTGTACAACAGGGATGTCTTCACCTGTCAACATAACATCCCTTATCCTTAACATCAGTCTCTTACTCAGGCTTCCACCGGGATGGATTCTGTGAAAGTCTACCTTCTGAAAGGATCGTTTGTTCAAGAGAGCCACTGCCAGGGCATCTCCCATAGCCAGAGTGGCAGTGGTGCTTGCAGTTGGAGCTAAGCCAAGAGGGCACGCCTCTCTTTCAACCCCTATATCTATAGTCACGTCGCTTTTCCTTGCCAATGTAGACTCTACATTTCCTGTAAATGCAATTAAACTGGTACCTATCCTTTTTACTATGGGGATTATGGAATTTATTTCTTCAGTCTCTCCGCTGTTGGATATTGCAATAACCACATCCTCCTTCATAACTATGCCCAAATCCCCATGCATACCTTCCACCGGATGAAGGAATAATGCCGGTGTCCCAGTGCTGGTCAGGGTGGCAGCAATCTTCCTTCCTATGATCCCTGATTTACCGACACCGGTTACTACAGCACGTCCCTTGCTGGAGTAAAGAATATCTACCGCTTTGACAAAATTCTTGTCTATACGTTTGATGAGATTTTGTATGGCTTCGGCCTCTATCCGGAGGACCTCTTTAGCCTGCTTAATAACCATTTAGTTCTATCCTTTTATATATTTCCTTCTAATAACTCTTTTATGAGTTCTGCATTCCGTCTGGCAGCCCCCCGGTTTGCCATAACAGCTTCCCTTCCTGACTCACCCAGGGAACGAAGCCTTTCAGGGTCTTTCAAGAGTTTAATGCCTGTTTCTACCAGATCATCAGCGTCTTTTATCTCTATCCCTGCTCCAACCCGTTCCAGAAGTTCCATGGCATCTAAGAAATCCTCCATGAAGGGGCCATAAAAGACCACTTTCCCCCAGGCAGCAGCCTCCAGCACATTCTGCCCTCCCAGAGGAACAAGGCTTCCTCCGCAAAAGACTATGGTTCCAACACTGTAAACCTTGAATAGATCCCCTATAGTATCAATAACAATTACCGGTTTGTCCCGCTTCATCTTACCTTTGTCCAGCTCAGTTTTGAGAACAAATCCAAGACTGTTTTTACGGAGCAGTTCTTCTATCTCCCCAGTCCTCTCGATATGACGGGGGGCTATAATCATAAGCATGTCCGGATGGACTTTGATAAATCTCAGGTAAGCCTCGATAATTACCTCTTCCTCTCCTGTCCTTGTGCTTCCCGCTATGAAGACCTTATCTCCCCTTGAAATACTCAATACCCTTCTCATCTCTTCCTCAAAACCGGGATGGACCTGATCTGCCAACCTATCATACTTTGAATTTCCATTAATGAGTACCCTCTCTGGTGATGCCCCTATAGAGATGATCCTGTCGGCATCACCCTTCATGATCATACTCATTATGTCGAAATTCTGAAGCACCCTTTTCACAAAGAACCTTGCCTTCATATAGCCGCTGAAGGACCTTATGGATATTCGGCCATTAACCATTATAGTCTTAATACCCAGCCTTTTGGCTGTCCGTAAAAAGTTTGGCCATATCTCCGTCTCTGATACAATAAATATATCAGGGGATACAGCCCTCAATGCCCTTCTGACAACCCAGCCCATGTCTAAGGGAAAGAATATATAGGAAGATACATTTTTTAATGCCTTTTTTGCAAACCCATGCCCACTCCTGGTAGTGTTGGAGACCACTATGCAGGATGAAGGATAGATTCTCTTTATCTCAGCAATTATAGGGCTTATTGCTATAACCTCGCCTACAGAACATGCATGGATCCATAATCTGGGTTTCAAAGAAGGGTCGTTTGGAGTCTGGGACGAGATGAAACCAAGCCTCTGTCCCAGTCCTTCTCTGTACTTTCCTGTTATCAATACATACAGACAGAAGGCTGGAAGTGTGAGGACAGTGGCTATTATGAGCAAAAGATTATACAGGAGATACATCACTACATCTCTCCACCTATAATCCTTTTAACCTTTTCTAAGTCCTCTTGTGTATCGACTTCTACAGAGTCAAAAAGGGTCTTAACTGCCTTTATCCTGTAACCATTCTCCAGCGCTCTCAACTGTTCTAACATCTCAGTCTTCTCCAGCTCACTCTGGGGCATCCGGGTAAATCTCAGCAAAAAATCTTTCCTGTATGCATAGATCCCTATATGCTTATAAAAAGAAGGGGCAGTACCCTGTTCCCTTGCATAGGGTATGGGGGACCTGGAAAAGTATAAGGCAAATCCATCTTTATCAACCACTACCTTCACCACATTTGGGTTCCTTATTTCATCCTCGGTCTCTATTCGACAGCAGAGGGTTGCCATCACTAAAGAGGGGTCATTCACAAAAGGACGGATAATCTCATCTATCGTTGCCGGCTCTAAAAGGGGCTGGTCTCCCTGTATGTTTACTATTAGATCGGTGTCTTTAACATCGAGTTGAATAAGGGCTTCGGCAATCCTGTCTGTCCCTGATTTGTGGTGAGAAGATGTAAGTATTGCCCTCCCTCCAAACTCCTCTACCTTTCTAAAAATACGTTCGTCATCCGTAGCTACTGTTACCGATATTAAAGAATCTGCTCTCGAAGCCCTATCGTAAACATGTTCTATCATAGGTTTACCGCAAATATCTGCCAGGGGCTTACCAACAAATCTCGTAGAATGGTATCTGGCAGGGATTATTCCTATAGCTTTCATATCTATCCTAAGAAGTTGAGTAACTACTCAGCACCTGACCCCGATGCTTCGCATCGAGGTTATAAATGAAAGAAACTTGCTCGAGTTTCTTAGGAGGTAGGCACAAAGGCACAGAGTACCAAAGGCACAAAGTAGGGAAAAACAACGAAACGACACTGCTCTGCTTTGTGCCTATGTACCTTTGCCACTTTGTGCCTGAGTAGTTACAAAGTTATCAACCGAGTACAAGCCTTGCCGCTTTATGAATACCCGTGATTATTCTATCTATATAATCGTCCGCCATGTTTACCGAAATACCTATGGCTATGGCCCGATTCAGGATGCTGTCACTTTTCGGCCACATATCTCTTCTGTATGCCTCTTTGCCCATTTGTCTGTTTAACCTGCTGATGATATGATTCCAGTTCCCTATATAATGCCACCCCAGTGCGGAGGGCAGAATCTTTGTTTCGATTCCACCCTTCGTCAGTATATCCTCAACGTCTTTTGCCATCTGGCTTTCAGGTAGAAGAAATATTAATGTATCTCCTCCGTCGCCATCTTTATCCGGCAATTCTCTGAACTCTAACCCATTTATATTCCCGATGGCGTCCTTTATTCTTGCCTTGTTCTTCCTTTGCTGTGAAATGACATAATCAAGCCTTGAAAGCTGAATTACCCCTATAGCTCCCTGTATCTCACTCATACGATAGTTAAATCCGGTAATGCTTTTACTGTCTTTTCCCCTTGGAATATCCGGCCTATGCTCGTGTCCATGGTCCTGGAAGTAGTCGCCCCGCAAGTACATCCCTTCATCGTTGGTAACCACCATCCCCCCTTCACCAGTGGTTATCGTCTTGACAAAGTCAAAGCTGAAACAACCGATGTCTCCTATGGTTCCTGTCTTTCTGCCTTTATAGCTTGATCCACATGCCTGGCAAGAGTCTTCCAGCACTTTGATTCCATGTCTTTTTGCAACGTTGCATATCTCATCCATTTTAGCAGGAACCCCGAGCATGTGAACCGGGATTATGGCCTTGGTTTTATTGGTGATCTTTGTCTCAAGGTCTTTTGGGTCCATATTAAACGATTGGTCTACCTCAGCAATCACAGGGATAGCCCCCGCCTCCAGTATGGCTTCGATAGTAGCCACAAAGGTAAAAGACTGGGTTATTACCTCATCCCCCGGTTCAATACCGAGAGATGCAAGGGCCACCCTGACAGCTGCCGTGCCGGAGGCAACAGCCAGTGCGTATTTCACACCCATATATCCGGCAATCATCTCTTCAAATTCTTGTACCTTGAAGATATCTTTTCGCTTTTCATTAAAGCCATATCGAAAGAGAACCCCTCTCTCAAGAACGCCCACTACCTCGTCTATCTCTTTCTTCCCTAATAATTCTCCGCCGCCCATAGCTCTCTTCCCCTCCCTTGCTTACTACTGAATGCTTATCCTATATTTAGTGCTTTGACTCATAAATAACTTTACCAAAAATGTCTCCCCTCCCTTGGTGGGAGGGGATTAAGGGGAGGGGGCAACATAGCGATTCTTCACCCCCACCCTGCCCCTCCCCCATCAAGGGGGAGGGAATATTTATAGTAAAGGTATTAAAGGGACATTCCATTAGTATGCCCTTTTGTATATCTCAATGGCATCCTCTTTAGTCACCTTTCTTGGGTTATTCTCTATAGGGCGGGTCACCTTCATAGCCCCTGAAGACAACCCCTCTATTGCAGACTCTGGAATGCCCAATTCTCTCAACCTGGTTGGCACCTTTACATCTTCGACGAGTTTTTTAACCGCTGATACTGATTTTTCTGCAAACTCTAAGGCAGAAAAGCCCTGATTTCTCTCTCCCATAGCCTCCGCGATGCGCGAAAACTTCTCGATGTTACTTTCTAAATTAAACTCCATCACATAGGGAAGCAGTAAGCCGTTTGCTATGCCATGAGGAACCTGATGCTCACCACCCATCGGGTATGCCAGGGCATGGGCTGCACCCACCCCTGCATTTGCCAGAGCAATTCCACCAAACAGACTCCCTTTTAACATGCTGCCCCTTGCTTCAATATCCTGACCATCTGTCACAGCCTTATGAAGGTTATCAGATATAAGCCTTATTGCCTCCAGGGCAAAGAGATCGACAAATGAATTAGACGAAAGAGAGGTGTATGCCTCAATGGCATGGGTCAGGGCATCCATACCGGTAAAAGCCGTAACCTCAGGGGGAAGCGAGAGAGTGAGTTTGGGGTCGAGAAAGGCAAGATCAGCGAAGAGATATTTGCTGTTCACACCTGCCTTACTCTTCGTATTTTTATCTGTGAATACCGCCGTAAAAGTAACTTCGCTACCTGTTCCTGCTGTTGTGGGGATCATAATCTTGGGCACCCCTGGTTTCTTGACCAAGTCCAGACCCTGATAATCTCTTACCTTCCCATCATTTGTCAGCAATATTGAGGTTGCCTTTGCTGTATCCATTGCACTGCCGCCCCCAATACCCACTACAAGATCACAGCCTTTATCACGGCCCAATTGTGCACACTGATCAGCGATCTCAATCTGTGGTTCAGGTTCCACTCCATCGAAGACAGTAACCTCTATCCCCTCTTTTGTTAAAGATTCTTCAATCCTATCAAAGAGTCCTGCCCTTATAATCCCTGGGTCTACAACAACCAGGGCCTTGGTTCCACCCCTTTTTCTGGCTTCAGCACCAACCTTTTCAGATGCCCCATTCCCAAAGACAATCTCGGGTATTATCTTGAAATCAAAGATTTTATTCTGCAATTATTACTCCTTTCGTACTATAATTATGAGAGCTTTAAAATTTTGTTCAAGAATGACGAACTCGTAAAAAGTCCCATTTCCCCTCCCCTTGTGGGAGGGGATGAAGGGGAGGGGGATGTAACTACTTGAATTGCTGCCTTTTTCACCCTCACCCCAACCCTCTCCCATCAAGGGAGAGGGATTTTTTCGACTTTTTACGAAGCCATCGAGAATGCAAAGGAACGTAACACAAAGAGCTCTTAAAGTCAAGGGGTTCGTTTTGCAGTTTTGCAGTGACTTTTGTAGTTGACTATTATCTTCCTTCTTTGGTAGCATTGTATTTTAGGATGGTCTCCAAAATCGAACCCTCAAATTCTGGGCCACTTTCTCCCAAAATAGGAAAAAAGATGAAGCATATTGTACTCGGTACGGCTGGTCATATTGACCACGGCAAAACATCACTGATAAAAACTCTTACAGGAGTTGA
>Ga0210049_1003653_pt1 | contig 13773 bp, 9 predicted proteins | sample CryGeyCG2014_300_2_FD_183964 | JGI IMG/M metagenome (GOLD analysis project Ga0210049, IMG submission 183964) | Groundwater microbial communities from aquifer - Crystal Geyser CG06_land_8/20/14_3.00 (SPAdes) (version 2) | ecosystem: Environmental > Aquatic > Deep subsurface > Groundwater | place...
TTGTCTTCTCAATCTTGTCTTCTCAATCTTGCCTTCCCAATCTTGTCTTCTCAATCTATTCAATCTTGTTTTCTCAATCTTCTCAATCTTGTCTTCCCAATCTTGTCATCCCAATCAAATTCTCACTCCAATAATGCAAATATCATCAACTTGTTCACGAGAGCCTTTCCAGTCTTCGATAGCTTTATCTAACATGTTTTTTTGAGTAAACATATCGTATTGTTGAATTGTCAATAAAAACTCTTTAAATGGTTTGTATTTATATTTTTTGCCTTTTGTGCCACCAAATTGGTCGGGGAAGCCGTCAGAGAATATATATATAGAATCACCTTGCATTAATTGGATAGAATGGTTTGTGAAATTTTCTCTATTAATATATGCACCAATCGGTTGGCGGTTAGCTTTTATTTCGTATAATACAGAGCTTTCATTTTCTAAAATATTACCATCAATTACTTTAACATCAGAACTTAAGTTATCTTTACTTCTAACAATATATATAGGATTATTGGCACCAGCAAATTCTAAACTGTTATTTTTATAATTCAAAGCACATAAAGCTATATCCATGCCATCTTTAACTGCTTTACTTTCGCTGTTGTGTAAGGTTTGTTCAACTAATTCGTTAAGATTATCTAAAATTTCACTAGGTTGAATAAGTTTATTTTCATTAACTGCCTGGTTTAAATTATTATAACCAACAATACTCATAAAAGCACCCGGTACACCATGACCGGTACAATCAACAACTGCAAAAAGTACAATATTTTGTTTTACAGCGAGCCAATAAAAATCGCCCGAAACAATGTCTTTTGGTTTAAATAAAACGAACGAATTTTCTATACTATCTTTTACTACTTTATGTGGAGGTAAAATAGCTTCTTGGATACGTTTAGCGTAATTAATACTTGCTAAAATATTTCTGTTTTTATCTTCAATTTCGGCTTTTTGTTTTAAAATTTCTATATTTTGCAGCGATAACATATTGTTTGCAGCTTTCTTATGCCTGTATCCTCTATAAACAACTATAGCAAAAACAGATAATAATAATAATCCAATAATAATTGCCAGCAATTGTGTTGATTGTTGTTTTATTTTAAGAGCATCTTTTTGTTTCTGAGTACTTAATAATTGTATTTCTTTTTCTCTTTTATCGGCATTATATTGTTCCTGAAGCTGCGAAAGTACTTTACTGTTTTCTTCATTCATAATGCTATCTTTGTATGCAACATAGAATGTATGAGTTTCATATGCATCTTTATAGTTACCAATTGCTGCATACAATTCTGATAATACATCGTAAGCGCTTTTAGCACCATCGCGATAACCTATTTCTTCAGATAAATCTATAGCTTTTTGTATTATAGAAATTGCTTTATTGTAAATTTTTTGTTGTTGATAAAGAACACCCAAACTAATGTAAGTATTAACTAAACTCCATTTGTCGCCTAATTCTTCGTTTAAAGCAATGGATTTTTTATAATATTCTTCGCAATTTTCATAATCTTTTTTATTATATGCCATGTTTCCTAAATTAGTATAACATTGAGCTATACCATATTTATTCCCTGTTTGTTCGTGAATTTTTAATGATTGTTTAAAGTAAACTGTTGCAGTATCAAACATTTGTTTTTTATCATAAATCAAACCTATATTATTAAGAGTGCTTGCAATTCCCATTTTATTATCTAATTCTTCAACTAATTTTAAAGTCTTTATATAATATTCCATAGCTTTATCGTAATGTGCCTGATAATAATAAATTAAGCCAACATTATTTATGCAAGAGGCAATACTTTTTTTATCTGATGTGTTTTCGAAAATCTTTGAAGCATCTAAATAATTTTTTAATGCTTTATCGTAGTTACCTTGTTTTTCATAAATTCTGCCTAAACTATTTTTAACCTTCCCGATACCATGAAAATTATTACTTCTTGTATATTCACTTAGCGATATTTGATAATATTCAATTGATTTTAAAAATTCTCCTTTTAAATCTAAAATATCACCAATAGTTTTTGATAAATCAGCTATACCAGTTTCGTAATTATTATCCTGACTAAGTTTTAAGCCATTTTTAGCGTACTCTAAGGCTTTATTTATATCAACCTCTTGAAATGTTTCTGATATTTTTTGATATAAAATAACTTTATTCGTGTCGTTTTTTGCACTTTTTAAAATATTGAATAAGCTATCAATATTTGAAGTTTGTGCATATATTGCACTCGAAAACAATATGAAGAATAATATTCTCATTTTAATTTTTACAACGAAACAAATATAATTTAAAAGTTATTAATCAATCATAAAAATAAAAAACAATTTTAATAATTTTTTTTAAATATTTTGGCATTGTTAATTTAGTATAGTTTTTATATATTTGTGCAATTATTAGCTTAAGGGGACTTCTAAAAATACGCTATACATTTACGTCATTCCTGCCCCGTATCAAAGTATGGGGTAAACTCCAGCAGGAATCTATTCAAATAAAACATTGCTTCTTAAAGAAGCAATGCTTTTGCTACTATGCGATAGCGAGTAATCTCCTTTAAAATTGGAGTGAAGAGATGGCAGTCTTTCGACAAGCTCAAGATGACAGCCTGCCATGACGAAATTATTAATTTTTAGAACCCACCTTAAATTAAATCAATATGGATAGTTGCCCAAAATGTAAGAGTACAAATTTTCGTAAAGATGGTATAGTTAAATATAAGCAAAGGTATTTATGTAAAGACTGTAAATATCGCCTTACAGTAGAACAAATAGGAAAGTCCAATAAAGTTAAAATGGATGCGTTGATATTATATTTAGAATGATTTAGCTATACTTATTTAACAATGCCGTATTTTCGATTTCCAAAATCCTTTTTAAGTGGTCTTAACAATTCGTTTAGCCCATTAAGTTCAATTTCGTACATTGTTTCTAACAATATGCCTAATCTTCCTTTTGGAAAACCTTTTTGCTTAAACCAAACAATATAATTTTCTGGTAAATCGCAAATTAATGTTCCTTCGTATCTGCCAAAAGGCATTTTTGTGCTTACAATTTCGAATAATACTTTTGAGTCACTTATTGGAGCAGGTTCCATAATTAATAGTTTTTTAAATATATTCTTTTAACGAAATATAAAAGTCAGATTACTATAAAGATTTTTTAATTTTTTAAAGTAGCTAAATTACAATGATTTAAGTTTTAAACAAAAATTATTTTAATTATCAGATTATTATTGTTTTATATATTTATTTGATATTTGACAAAAAATATTTTGTTAAAAGTTTTGACAATAATAATTTTGTCATTACATTTGCAAAAAAATAAATTAATCATGAAAACAATAATTGGACAAGCAGCAACAGGTGATTTTTTTTATAAAAGAGATAAGTTAACAGCTAAATTATGGGAAAATATTATCAAAGGGAACAATATATTAATTTCTGCTCCCCGAAGAATTGGAAAAACTTCATTAATGCTTGATTTAATAGAGAACTCAAAGAAAGGCTATAAAGTTATTTATGTAATTACTGAATCTGTAAACAATAAAAATGAATTTTTCAGAAAATTAGTACACGAAATTTATAACCAATTAAGTACAGGAAAAAAGTTTTCAAACACATTAGGTCAAATAAAGAAATCTACATCTATAAAATCAATTGGGCCAAAAGGTCTTGAACTAAAGCATAAAGACATTGAATATTTTAATGAATTTCAGGATATTGTGAAACAATTAGAATTAGAAGGTGAAAAACTAATAATAATGGTGGATGAATTTGCGCAAACTGTTGAAAATATTATGCAGGATGAGGATGATAAAAAGACAATCAATTTTCTTGAGGCAAACAGGGAAATTCGTATAAAACCAGAAATAAATAACAAAATTCAGTTTGTTTATGCAGGTTCTATAGGATTAGAAAATATTGTTAGTCATTTGAATTCTACTAGCACCATTAATGATCTATATACATTTATTGTAAAACCATTTACTGAATTAGAAGTAAAAGACTATATTTTAAATTATGCTATTGAGGGAACATCTTTAATTTTTAAAGAGGAAAAAATAGAGTATTTGATTAATAAAATAGAATGGCTTATTCCATATTTTATAAATATTCTATTAGAGGAAATTGAAGAAGTTTGTACTGAACTTGACAAAACTGAAATAATAGAAAAAATAATAGATGATGCTTTCGTTAATGCATTAAAGAAAAGAAGCTACTTTGAACATTGGCACATACGTTTAAGAAAGGCATATAAACAGAGCAACTATAATTTCTCAAAAGAACTTTTAAACAAAGTTTCTGAAAACAATATACTATCATTAAATGAAATTCATGACTTAGCTATAAAGTTAGGAATAGAAAACAGTTATAAAGATATTCTTAATTCGCTGGTATATGATGGTTATATTAATAACAATGATGACCCTAAAACATATCGTTTTAATTCTCCATTGTTAAGAATGTGGTGGTATATTAATGTAGCAAATTAAACTATGAAACATTTAAATATCTATAATCCAAGTCAACAGACTAAAAAAGAACTCGTTGAAAATTTCATTATAAGAATCAATGAATTTGAGAAGATTTATAATGTTATTAAAACTGATGTCATGAAAAATGCTCCACAGCATTTCATTATTCAGGGTGTACGTGGAAGTGGCAAAACAACTTTATTGTTACGTATATTTTATGAAATCACAGAAAACAATAATCTTTGTAAATGGCTTATTCCTATTAGATTTAATGAAGAACAATATGGAATAAGTAAATTGTATAAATTATGGGAGAATATTTCTAAAGAATTAGAAAATACCGATGATACTTATCTTGGACTTTTAGATGAAATGCAAAAGTCTATTGATAACGAAAACTATGAAGAATATTGTTATAATTTATTGTTTTTAAAGTTGAAAGAAAATGGAAAAAAACTAATTGTTTTTATAGATAATATTGGCGACAGGCTTGATAAATTTACAAAAAAAGAGTTGCAACGACTAAGAGAAGTATTAATTACCAATAATAACATTAGACTTATAGGTTCTTCGTCAGTCGTTCTTGAAAGCACATATAACTATAAAGAAGCATTTTATGATTTCTTTAAAATAATCAATCTTAACGAGCTAAAAAAAGAAGAAACAAAAGCTTTTTTATTGCAACTCGACAAAGAGAATAAAGAAAAAGCTATTGAAGAAATAATTAATAAACAACCAGGCAGGATAGAAGCATTAAGAATTCTTACAGGTGGAGTTCCTCGAACTATGGTTTTGCTCTACGAAATATTTATAAAAGATAGCAATGGCAATTCGTTCCATAATCTTGAAGAGTTACTTGATAGTGTAACACCTCTGTATAAACACAGAATGGACGATTTATCGACCCAGCAGCAGGAAATTGTGGATGTTATTGCTTTAAACTGGGACGCTATTCCTGTGAAAGATATTGTTAGAAAAACAAGAATGGAAAGCAAAGCAGTTTCATCTCAACTTAATCTTTTGGAGAAAAATAACATTATAATTAAAAAAGCTACTTCCACTAAAAATAATTTTTACCAGTTAAAAGAACGTTTTTTTAATATCTGGTATTTAATGCGTAACGGGAGAAACTCCGATAAATCGAAAGTAAAATGGTTAGTTAAGTTTCTTGAAATATGGTGTAATTCCGGAGATCTGGAAAATATGATAAAATCACATATTCAAAAACTTAAGAGTAATAAAATGTATGATAAATATGCTTACCATGTTTCAGAAGCATATGCACAGTTAGTACCCTCAGCAAATTTGCAGAAAGAATTATTAGATGAATCCAGAAAATATCTAACGTCTATTGGAAGTGAGCTAATTTGTGATATATCTGAATCTGATGTTGATTATTTAAATAAAATTGATGAATTCATTAAAAATAAAGATTATCAGAAAGCAATTAAAAAACTTTTAACAATTAATTCAAATACGGGTGTTATTGAGAAAACTATAGCTGAGATTTATGATGTACTTATTAAAGATTATTATAAAGCTGAAAAATATTATTTAATGGCACTAGAGAAAAATCAAACGGACTTGAATTTTAATTTAGCATTGTTGTATAAAAAAGAATTTAAAGACTATGAAAAAGCTAAGAAATATTACCTGTTAGCAATTAAAAAAGGTTATTCAAGTGCTATGTATAACCTAGCATTGTTGTATGATGAAGAATATAAAGACTTTAAAAAGTCTGAGAAATATTACCTAATGGCAATTGGAAAAGGTCATATCAAGGCAATGAATAATTTAGCATTTTTATATGATACAGAATTCAAAGACTATGAAAAAGCTGAGAAATATTACCTGAAAGCTATTGAGAATGGAAATATACGTGCTATGAATAATTTAGCATTTATGTATTTTAGGTTAAAAATTAAAAAAGAAAAAGCCTTAAAGTATTCATTGTCTGCATATAAAAACGAAGTGAATGTTTTTCGCAAGCAAACTTATGCTATTGCTTTATTATGGAACAACAATGTGCAAGAAGCAAATGAAGTGTCGCAATTAATTTTTGAAAACGAAGAATTTGTTAATGAAAATATTGAAGATGTAAAATTGCTTTTAACAATGTTAATTGCAAAAAAACAATACAATTTTACACATAAGCTTTTTGAAGAAAATAAGTTTAACCTAAAAGACAAATATAAGCCTATTTATTATGCATTAATGAGTTTTATGAAAGATTCTTACCCTGATGAAATGAACAAAATGGGTGAGGAATTAAAGGACGTTGTAGATGCCATAATTAAAGAAATAAATCAGACAAGCATTGATTATGCTTAACTCCAATAAAAAAGCCATGTACGTGGCTTTTTTATTATACATTCTTCAAATAATTAACCAAGCCCTTTGCTTCAAACACAGCCATAAGTTGTTGTGGGAGTGGAGCAAACTAAAATATTCGTTCATTTTTTTCTTTCAACTTTTCAACTTTGGCAAAGTTGTAAAAAAATTTATTCAAAATCAATTGTTATTTTATCATCTAATTCTCGTTTATGAAATTCTTCAAACGCTTTTATATCATGGAACCAAGCAATAACTTCATTTCTTTTTAAAAGAGTTGCCTTAGTTGAGAAAAAACTTTCATAAGAAGTAAATTTCCAATCCCTTAAATCTTCTACAAATCCATGATGAACAGGATTATAATGAATATAATGTATAAGATTTATAAAGTATTCGTCGGTTTCTATTAGTTTGCGTTTAAACGGTCTTTCGAATAAAGCACCTCTTCTATCCTGTTGTTTATTGAAAGATTTTGTATATGAATTAAAAAAGTTGGAGAATTGCTGGCTAATAAAACCTGACAGGTTTTTAAAACCTGTCAGGTTTTGTACCCTAATTGCAATATGAAAATGATTTGGCAATAAGCAATAGGCAAAAGTATCAACATACGGTGAAATATATTGTTTGTATTTTTCGAGAAAGAAATAGTAATTACCCTCCGATTTAAAAATATCAGATTTGCCCACAGCGTGATTGTATATGTGGTAGTATTTTTCAGGTTCTAATATAGGGTAATATTTATTCATTTTTCCTTCTCTTTTAATTTATAACTTTGCCAAAGTTTTAAAACTTTGACAAAGTTGTTTTAAAATAATTAACTAAGCCCTTTGCTTCAAACACAGCCATAAGTTGTTGTGGGAGTGGAGCAAACTTGAAAATATCAGAGTTAATTTGAATTTCGCCTTTGGTAAAATCAACATTTACTTTTGCACCTTGTTTAAAATTATTAACAGCCTCGGGAACAACTAAAATTGGCAATCCTTGATTTACTGATGAACGGTAAAATATTCTGTTTACCGATTTGCAAATTACTGCTTTTACACCTGCGTTTGCAAGCCCAACAGCAGGATGTTCACGACTACTGCCACAACCAAAATTATCGCCTGCAAAAATAATGTCGTTTTCTTTTACATTTTCGGCAAATGTTTCGTCAAAACCTTTGAAAAGATGAGGCATAATTCCAATAGCATCAGAACTTGTAACGCTATAAGTTAAATTTCCGGCAAACATCTGGTCAGTGTTAAAATTATCGGCATCGGCATAATTCCATACGTTGTCTGTTTTTCGGTTTACACCTTTAGGAATTGATGTTGTTGTTGCAACATTTATTTCAGAAATGAATTTGTCATTTGCTTTTATTCCTCTAGGGTCGGTAATTTCGCCATAAATTGCAGAAGTGGCTACAGTGGCTGGCGAAGCAAGGTAAATATTTGCATTTTTATTACCCATTCGCCCTAAAAAATTACGATTTGCAGTAGAAATTACATTAAATCCATCGGCTGGAATTCCTTGTCCCGTTCCTAAACATGGTCCACATGATGATGCGAGAATAGTTGCACCGGCTTTCATTAATTTTGTAATTGTACCATCTTCAATGGCTTGCATATAAATATCTTTTGATGCAGGTATTACCAATAATTGAAAATTTGGTGCAATTTGTTTACCGTCAAGTACTTTTGCAGCTATTTGCAAGTCATCTAAACGACCATTTGTACAAGTTCCAATAACTGCTTGGTTAAGTTTTGTGCCTTGTACTTCCGAAACAGCTTTTACATTTTCTGGACTGTGTGGTGCAGCAACCACAGGAAATATTTCTGATAAATTAATTTCAATTTCTTTTGCATATTTTGCATCGTCATCAGCCCAAATTGGATTTATATTTTTATCTTTCAAAAAATCTATTAGAACTTTATCGGCAGGAAAAACTGCATTTTTTGCACCCATTTCAGAAGCTAAATTTGTTATGGTCATTCTTGCAGAAATTGAAAGAGTTTTAACGCCTTCGCCATGATATTCAATTGACATATAATTAGCTCCATCGGTTCCAATTTTACCAATGAGCCATAAGCTTATATCTTTGGCATACACGCCATTATTTAGCCTTCCTTTAAGTGTTACTTTAATTGATTCTGGAACTCTAAACCATGTTTCACCTTTTTTCCAAAGTCCTGCCGATTCGGTTCTATCTATACCTGCTGCCATTGCATTAAAAGCACCTGCAGTACATGAATGACTGTCGCTTCCTACTATTATTATCCCAGGTTTTGCATAATACGACATAAGTTGGTGGCAAATACCGTCGCCAGCTGCATGAAATTTTGTAATGCCTTGTTCAATTGCAAAGTTTCTAATAATATTATAATCGTTTGCCAACTTTGCATCGGTTGGAGGAGCATTATGGTCGAGTGTGATTAATAATTGGTTAGGATTAAAAACTTTTGTTCCACTCATTTTTTGAAATGTTTTAATAATACTTGAAGTATTATCGTGTGTTAGAACAATATTAGGTTTTTTAAAAACAATTGTTCCTGCTGTTGCACCAAATATTTTTTCGGCAAATGTTTGTCCCATAATAATTATAAATTAAAGAAGTCCTCCATTCTTATAAATTGCAATTTGAACGTCGTTAAATTTTTGAATTTTGGCTGTTTTATTATTTTCAAGATTAGTAATAATTCCTTCAATTAAATCGATGCGAATAGTGTTGCCATTTTTAATTTCAACATTCCGTAGAACTTCTGGTTTGTATGTTAATATTGGTAAAGCAGCGTTAATTGCATTGCGTTCGTATATTGCTCCAAAAGATTCGGCAAGTATGCATGAAATTCCAAGCGATTTAAAACAATCCACAGCTTGCTGGCGTGAACTTCCTGCACCAAAATTTTTAGAAGTAATTACAATATCTGTTGGTTTGGCTTTATTAGCAAAATCTTCGTATCCTTTTAAATTATCGAAACTATATTGACCCATCTCATTAATATCTGTAATTGCTAAATAACGATTATGAAAAATCATATCTGTATCTATATTATCAATTAATATAAGCCAAACTTTACCTTCAAAAATTAAAGGTTTGTTATTTGAATCGATTTTATTATTTAATTTTTTTGAAGTTTTATTAATGTTTTTGTTTTTTTCGAATATTGCGGGAGTGTGAGGAATTTTATCTGGCGAAGTAATATAACCTGCAACTGCCGAAGCTGCAACAATGGCAGGTGATGCAAGGTAAACAAATCCTTTTCCCTGTTTGCCTTCAAAATTTCTATTTCCAGTGCTAATTGTAACTTCTCCGGGTCCATTTTGACCAACTTGTCCTGCTGCACAACCCGAACATCCTGCATTTGAAACCATTGCTCCGGCATCTTTAAAAATTTGTATTAACCCTTCGTTTAATGCTTTATCCCAAATTTCGTTTGTAGCAGGAACAATTTTTAGAACTACACCAGGGGCTACTTTATTGTTTTTTAATATATTAGCAGCAATTCGTAAATCTTCAATTCTTCCATTTGTACAGCTTCCAATAATTGCTGAATCAATTTTTTTACCGATTTCTTTCTCAACTGGTGAATTGTTATGAGGATGACCAGGCAACGCAAGCATTGGTTTGAATGTTGTTACATCAATATTTATTGTATCAAGATATTTTGCATTTTCATCGGCAAAAATAGGAACAATCTTTTTGCCAGTACTTTTATTACAATGGTTTGTAACTTCTTTATTTGGCGGAAATAAAAAAATAATAGCTCCCATTTCTGTTGCCATTGAAGCTATGGTTACTCTATCTGATAAGGTAAGTCTGTCAATTGCCTCGCCATAAAATTCAACAGCAAAACCAAGCAATTTGTTAGCTCCAAATATATTTAAAAGATTAAGAGCAAAGTCTTTAGCTGAAATGTTTTTATTTAAATTTCCTGTAAAGTTTAATTTTATTGATTGTGGAGTTTTAAACCAAATTGAACCTTTTGCCCATGCAGCAGCAATATCTTGGTCGCCCATACCTTGACCAAAAGAACAAATTGCACCCATTATATTTGCATGCGAATCGGTTGATATAAAAGTACTTCCAGGCCATGCAATGCCACCATCAATTGCTATATGAGTTCCTATACCAGCATCAATATCAAAAATCTTAATATCGTTTTCGCGTGCATATTGTCTGCAAAATTGTTGATTTGCAGCATATTTTTGATCGGAACCTGTTGGATTGCAATCAAATGTGAAAAATGTTTTTGAAGAATCTTCAATTGTCAATCCGTTTTCTAATAAATTTTTCACAACATTTGCTCCGCCAAAATCTCGGGCAACTCTTGCATCTATTAGTATATCTACAATATCATTTGCATTTACTTTAGTTTGTTTGCTGTGGTTTGCAATTATTTTTTCAATTATTGTCATATTTTACTTTTTTATAAAATTTTCAAATAGAGCTTTTATCTGAAAATTATAATTTTTATATCTTTATACTATTGGGCTAAAGCCCGTATTTATTTTATTTCATCCACGACCTGAAGGTCGTGGCAATAAATTAAATAAATTTCAATATGTTTCAATGTATTTCTATTTATTTCAATGTTTTTGTTCATTATACTTAATACTTTGTTCTCTGTTCTATTGTTATTATTGTTTATTGTTATATGTTTTTGGTTTAGAGTTTTTAGTTTATGGTTTTGAAAACCTAAAACCAGAAACCTAAAACCAGAAACCTAAAACTTCAAACTATCTGTTTCTATTTATTTCAATGCGTTTATTAAAATGGTATTTCGTAAAAGGTTCTTCGCTAATCACTTAGAATGACAAAAGGTTATTTCTATAAATTTCTGATTTTTTATATCTTCAATCTTTCGCGAAATGGTTCAAATGTCATAAAATCGGCATGGTGAACAATATATGCTTCGGTAGTTCTTTTTACCATACTTCCTTCACCTGCGTGAGTTGCAATAATATGACAAACTTCAGAAGGAACTTCGCACATTTCTGCTAACGAAACTCCTGAAAACGGATGACGTAAGTATTTCCCATAATTACCCTGAATTGATTTTCCATCTTTCAACTCATATTCCAATAATTTTCCAACATCTGCTAAAATTGCACCGGCAATAAGTACATCCATATTTACTGGCAAATCAGTTTTAAAGAATTTATTCATTTGCTCACCGCAATTTTTTGAAATGTGAACTACTGCTCTTTTATGCGTCATAAAACTAACTTTAAAATCAGGACCACATAACAACGTGAAAGGAATTTTTTCTAAATCTTCTGGTCCAAGTACAGATTTTTGCAATGCTAAAGCCCAAGTTAACATTGTTGCTTCTTTAAGATTTTCGTCTTTAATCCATTCTAATTCGGGCCAAAGTTGTTTTGCTTGTTGTTTATATTTTTCTTCAATATCTATTTTCATATTTATATTAATTGAAAAGGTTACTAAATTATTAAAATAATAATTCAATAACCTTTTATTTTACTAATTACAGTTTAGCAATTATTGCATCTGCCATTTGTTTTGTACTAGCGGCACCTTGATTTATTACATCTTGTGTACCTTTTAGTTTCATCATATCATAAGCTCTTATTTTACCTTCGGCAATAACTTCTGCAACAGCTTTCTCAATACGTTTTGCAATAGTTGTTTCTCCAATATGTTCTAACATCATAACAGATGAATTTATCATAGCAATTGGATTTACAATGCTTGTTTCAAACTCTGCATATTTTGGTGCTGAACCATGTGTTGGTTCAAAAACACAAACACCTGTTTCGGGATTAAATTGGGCAGAAGTTGCAAAACCTAATCCGCCAATTAAACCGGCAAAACCGTCTGAAATAATATCGCCAAACATATTGCTAGCTACTATAACATTATAGTTTTCTGGGTTTTTTGTAAGCCACATCATTGTTGCATCAATATTAATGTCTTCAACTTTTATATTAGGATATTCTGCTTTACTCATTTCCTGAGCTATTTTAAGCATCATTCCCGATGTTTCTCTTAATACGTTTGGTTTTTCGCTAACAGTTATTTTGTTAAATCCGCGTTTTTTTGCATATTCAAAAGCAGCTTTTATTATTCGAGAACAATATTTTTTTGTAAGAATACGAGTAGATATTGCTAATTCTTCGCGTGGGCATGACGAAAAATTATCTACAAATTTTTTATGAGTTAATAATGCATCATATACCTTATCCGAAGGGTTTGTCCATTCAATACCACCATATAGTCCTTCGGTATTTTGACGGAAAATCATAACGTCAACTTCAGGTTCTTCAATGCCACCGTTTGCAGTACGTCTTATAAAATTTAAAGGATTGCCTTTAAATGTTTTGCAAGGACGCATGCAAATATCAAGGTTAAAATGTTGCCTCATTGTAACAATTGGACTGTAATATGTATAACCTTTTCCTTGTAATTCGGGTGCAAGTTCGGTTGCTGCTTTATCTTTAGGTTTTGAAGTAATTGCTCCAAAAAGTCCAATTTTATGTTCTTCTAATAATTTAATTGTACGGTCGGGAAGTGGATTTCCTTCTTTACACCAAAATTCCCAGCCAATGTTGCCTTGTACATAATTTGCTTTAAATCCAGCTGCATCTAAAACTCTAATACATTCTTCTAATACAGCTTTTCCTATACCATCTCCTGGCATTGCTACAATTGTTCTTTTTTCCATATTTTATTTTTGAATTTGCAACAAAGATAATTATTAGTTTATAATAGAAATTTATGTTTTACATATTTCAAAACATAAATAATATTTGTAACTACTCAGCCGGTTCAAAGAGTTCATAAACAAATATTTGCCACAGATTACGCAGACGTCACAGATTAAAATAAAATCTTTTTTAATCAATTTTCGTATCCTGTCAAAAGACAAGGGTGAAAATTTGATTTTTTAGACATAGAAACAAGTATAATCGTTTAGGTATCATTTGTTCTTTTTCCTGTTAATCCGAGCTTCATAATAAAATTTAAACCTTATTAT
>Ga0210049_1003661_pt1 | contig 13744 bp, 12 predicted proteins | sample CryGeyCG2014_300_2_FD_183964 | JGI IMG/M metagenome (GOLD analysis project Ga0210049, IMG submission 183964) | Groundwater microbial communities from aquifer - Crystal Geyser CG06_land_8/20/14_3.00 (SPAdes) (version 2) | ecosystem: Environmental > Aquatic > Deep subsurface > Groundwater | place...
CGGAAATCAATCATCGTCCCAGAAAGAGATTGGGATATCTAACTCCTTATGAAGTATTTTATGAAAAAAATTGAAAAAATGTTAAAATCTGAAAACGACGATGTTGCACTTCAGAATAGAATTCTAGGGCTTTTTTGACCAAGCGGAATAAAAAAGGTAAAATGGAGAAGCAAATAAAATAAAAAATATCCAAGGATTGCGCTTAAAAAATCGAATTGCCGAAGAATGTGGGGGATTTAATTTTTAAATTTAATCCAAATAATTGGGAAAAATATGCAAAAAGATAAAAGAGAGAATTATTTTGATTGGGACGAAACGTTTATGCAAATTTGCAGGGTTATCGCCAAAAGATCAAAAGATCCCCATACGCAAACCGGAGCTTGTCTGGTAAATAATAAGAATATTATTGTCGGTTTGGGATATAATGGATTTCCTAGAGGATGTTCGGACGATAAATTACCTTGGAAGAGGGAAGGTGATTTCTGTGAAAAAAAATATGCTTTTGTCGTGCATGCGGAAGCTAACGCTATTTTAAACGCCAATGCCAACGTGGAAGACACCCGCCTTTATTGCACTCTTTTTCCGTGCAATGAATGCGCCAAAATCATCATTCAAAAAGGAATCAAGGAGATTGTTTATGAAGATGACAAATACCACAATGAAACTGTCTGGAGGGCTTCAAGAAAAATGCTGGATTTGGCTAAAATAAAATATAAGCAATATACGCCTAAAAATGATTTAATATTCAAGAAAAAATAATGCAGAAAATAATTTGGGGTTTAACGGGCGAAATGGCCAGCGGCAAGGGGACCGTGGCCAAATATTTAGTTAAAAAATACAAAGGCAATTCATATCGCTTCTCAATTATGTTGCGGGATTTGGCCAAAAGGATGTATTTGGAAGAAAGCCGGGATAATTTGCAAAAATTATCCAAAATTTTCCGCCAGAATTTTAGCGAAGATATTTTATCCAAAGTTATTTATCATGATGTGAAAAACGATCAGCATAGGGTAGTGGCAGTGGACGGAGTCCGGCGCGCTTCCGACATAAAATATCTGCAAACTTTCCCTAATTTCAAGCTGATTTACATTGAAACTGGCCTGGAGAAACGCTTTGCTCGAACCAAAGCGCGCTATGAAAATTCCGACGACGCGACCAAGACTTTTGTACAGTTCAAAAAAGACCAAAAAAAAGAAGCCGAATTGCAGATCGGGGGGCTGAAAGCCAAAGCTGATTTCGTGGTGGATAATAACGGAAATTTTAAAAAATTATATTCCCAGATCGATAAAATTATAGCAAGTTGCAAGAATTAGGCAGTTTTCCAACGAGCCGCTTATATTTTTATCACATAACTAATTATAAAAAAGAGAAAAAATATTATGCGACAATATCTGGATTTACTCAACGCTATCAAGAAAAACGGGGCGGATAAGGGCGATAGAACCGGAACGGGAACCAGAAGCTTATTTGGCTATCAAATGAGGTTTGATTTAAATGAGGGATTTCCCTTGTTGACAACCAAAAAACTTCACATGAAATCCATAATTTACGAATTACTTTGGTTTTTAAAAGGCGATACGAATGTAAAATATCTGAATGATAACGGCGTGACGATTTGGGACGAATGGGCGGATGAGAATGGGGAACTGGGACCGATTTACGGAAAACAATGGATACGCTGGGAAGCTAATAATGGGACAAAAATCAATCAAATCGCCGAGGCGCAAGAAATGATCAGAAAAAATCCCAATTCGAGGAGAATTATTGTGAGCGGTTGGAATGTCGGAGATCTCCAGCAATTAATTTCCGGTAAAAAAACTCCTCCTCCTCCTTGTCATTTGCTTTTTCAATTTTATGTTGCCAAGGGAAAATTATCCTGTCAGCTTTATCAAAGGAGTTGCGATGTTTTTCTGGGCGTGCCTTTTAATATCGCTTCCTACGCGTTGCTGACGATGATGATGGCGCAGGCTTGTAATTTGCAGCCGGGAGATTTTGTGCACACTCTCGGGGATGTGCATATTTACAATAATCACTTTGAACAAGTGGATTTGCAATTAAGTCGAGTGCCGAAAAAACTGCCTGCGATGAAAATAAATCCGGTCGTGAAAGATATTTTTGACTTTAAGTTTGAAGATTTTAAATTGGAAGGTTATGATCCGCATCCCGGAATAAAAGCGCCGATTGCCATATAATTTGTAAATAATGTTCTATGAAAATTATAATGATAATGGCGATGACACTGGATGGAAAAATTGCCAAATCCAGCGATCATTTTCCTGATTGGACGAGCAAGGAAGATAAGAAATATTTTGCCAAGGTTTCCAAGGAAGCCGGCGTGGTTATTATGGGCGATAAAACTTTTTTTACTTTTCCAGCTCCTCTTAAAGACAGATTGAATGTGGTTTTTACGCTGGAAGAAAATCCAAAGCCGGTTGCAGGAGTGAAGTGGGTGAAAGGCGAGCCGGAAGATGTCGTTAGAGAATTAAAAAGTATGAATTATAAATCGGTTGTTTTGGGCGGCGGATCTTTTGTTAACGGATTATTTTTACAGCACAAATTGATTGATGAAATCCATATCACAGTTGAACCGAAAATTTTCGGCGAAGGCTTATCGCTTTTCAAGGGCGATTTTAATGTGAATTTAAAATTAATTGCTATTGAAAAAATCAATGCTAATTCGGTAGTTTTAAAGTATGGAGTTCTATATTAATAACCTTTATGCTTTAAGGAGCCTGCTTGCGGGCTCCTTTTTTATCTTTTAATTTTGTGATAACATGAGGAATATGAAGAAAAACAGCAGGGGAAATTTTATCGCAATTTACGGCATAAACGGAATTGGAAAAACGACACAAGTGGAATTGCTGGTTGAATATTTAAGGAAACAAGGCAAAAAGGCTTTTAGGCTTAAATACCCTATTTATGACTTAAAACCGGAAGGGCCGTTTATCTATAAATATTTACGCGATCCGGAGTTTCGCGCTAAAAATAAACTGACGACTGATGAACTGCAGCAAAAATATGCCGATAATCGCCAGCGTTATGAAAAAAATTTGAAGAAAAGATTGAATAACGGAGAATGGATCGTGGCGGAAGATTACATCGGAACGGGAATCGCCTGGGGCCTGACCTGGGGAGGAGATTGGGAATATTTGGACAAAATAAACAAAAAATTATTGCCGGCTGATTTTTCAATTTTGATGCACGGGGATAGATTTTCAACGGCCATCGAAAAAGATCATCGCAATGAAATGGAGCCGGAAAGAATAAAAATCTGTAAAAATTTTCACTTGTTGTTATCTCAAAAATACGGTTGGGATATGGTAAACGCCAATCAGAAAATCAAAAAGGTGCATCAAGATATTTTAAAAATAAATTTTTAAGCAGGCTGTTTCTTATTATGGATTTCAAGGAATATCAAAAAAAATCGAGAAAAACCGCCATCTATCCCAAAATCGGAAAAAGTTTCATTTATCCCGCGCTAGGACTGGGTGATGAAGCCGGCGAAGTTTTAGGCAAAATCAAAAAGATTTTCCGGGATAAAAAAGGCATCGTTGGCAAAGAAGATAAAGAAGAAATAAAGAAAGAATTGGGTGATGTTTTATGGTATGTTTCCCAATTAGCATCGGAATTAAAGCTAGATTTAGATAACGTTGCTGAAAAAAATATTGAAAAATTGTATGATAGAATGAAGAGAGGAAAGTTGAAGGGGAATGGAGACGACAGATAATGCAAAATGAAAATATCAAAATTAAAAATAACAATAAAAGATAATCATCGCGGAGCGATACAATAATTTTACATTTTGATTTTTAAGTTTTAAATTGTTTTTATGAAATATATTCCAGTCATCGGCATGGAGATCCATGTCGAACTAAAAACCAAATCCAAAATGTTTTGCGCTTGCCGGAATGATTTGGCTTTGGGCAAGGAAGCTAATACGGATATTTGTCCGGTTTGCACAGGCCAGCCCGGGACTTTGCCGGTGCCTAATCAGGAAGCGATAAAATTCGTGCAGTTAGCCGGACTGGCTTTAAACTGCCACTTGAATGAAAAATCCAAATTTGACCGCAAAAATTATTTTTATCCGGATATTCCCAAAGGTTATCAAATTTCTCAATATGACCAACCGCTATGCCAGAACGGAGTTCTGGAAATAGCAGTTGATAAAACCCTCACCCCAGCCCTCTCCCGAAGGGCGAGGGGGAATAATAAAGTGATAAAAAAGATCGGAATTACGCGGATTCATCTGGAAGAAGACACGGGTAAATCCTTGCATCCTAAAAATACGGATTATTCGCTCATTGATTTTAATCGTTCCGGAGTGCCCTTAATGGAATTAGTGACGGAACCGGATTTAGAAAATGGCAAACAGGCCCGCCTTTTTTGCCAAAAATTGCAGCAAATTTTCCGCTATCTCAACATTTCCGACGCCAATATGGAAAAAGGGCAGATGCGCTGCGAAGTGAATATTTCTCTGCATAAAAAAGGCGCAGATAAATTGAGCGGAACCAAAGTGGAAGTAAAGAACATCAACTCTTTCAAGTTTGTGGAAAAAGCCATCGATTACGAAATTAAGCGCCAGACGGAAGAGTTGGAAAAAGGCAAGAAAATTATCCAGGAGACGCGCGGTTTTGACAGTGTCCGGAATATTACTTTTTCCCAGCGCAGCAAAGAATCGGCCCATGATTACCGCTATTTTCCCGAACCGGATATCCCGCCCCTGGCATTTTCGGCGGAATATCTGGAAGCGTTAAAGCTCAAATTACCGGAAATGCCGGAAATTAAGAAGAAACGTTTAGTGGAGGAATATAATATTTCTCCGGAAAACGCGGAAGTAATCGTGTCGGATAAATACTTGGCGGAATATTTTGAAAATGTAGTTTCGGAAATTAAGGATAAATTAAAATGTCGGGAATTTGAAATTGAGGAAGCTAAATGTTTGAAATTGTCCGCTAATTATATCGTCAGCGAACTGCAAAAGCATCTGTTAAAAAATAACGCAACCGTAAAAGATATCAAAATAACGCCGGAAAATTACGCGGAATTAGTAGCGATTATCGCTAGCGGAAAAATCAATTCCAGCGCCGCGCAAACCGTGCTCGAGGAAATGTATCGCACTGGCGGCGATCCTTCGCAAATCATTGAAGAGAAAGGATTATTGCAAATGGATGATGAAGATGAACTGGATAAAATTGTCGAAGAAGTGCTGGCCCGAAACGCCAAGTCCGCGGCTGACTATCAGGCAGGAAAGAAGAACGCTTTGAAATTTCTGATCGGCCAGGTGATGTCGGCGACCAAGGGCAGAGCCAATCCGCAAGCAGCGCTGGAATTATTGAAGAAAAAAATAGGCTAGGATGTTTATTCTTTTTTGCTACTTTCTTTTTAGAAAAGAAAGTAGCCCCAAGAAAAGCCCGCCCAGCTCGTAAAACGACAAATTCAGACTCACTCGCTAAAACTTCTCAAGGCGCTGACGCTAAAAGAGAAGTTTTTCTACGCTCGCTTCGTCTTGAATTTATACCGTTTTACTTCACTAAGGCGGAATATAATTCAGATTATTTCAGGACTTTCGTTAAGGCTGAAATTTTTATATTTTTTATCGAATTTATACCGTTTTACTTCACTAAGGCGGAATATAATTCAGATTATTTCAGAACTTTCGTTAAGGCTGAAATAAATATTTTTAAAAAAGTTTTTTTAACGAAAAAATTTAATTACGGCGTTTTCTATTTCTGAATAATTTTTCAGCCATTTTATGCGTTGATCATTTTTAAACCATGTCATTTGGCGCTTAGCATAGTGAATGATATCAAAATATAATTTGGTTTCCATTTCTTTTCGGTTGATTTTATGCTGTAAAAAACGGGCAATCCAGCGGAATTCCAATCCCAGGCTTTCCAATTTTTTCCAGCTAACGCCGTGTTTTTTATGTAAATTTTCCGCTTCTTTAATCATCTCTTGTTTTAGACGTTTTTTAAAGCGCTTTTTAATATTGGCGTGTAGTTTTTCTTTTTTTATTTTTATTCCTATTTGTAAAAATTCGTTTGTCATTGCGAGCGAAGCGTGGCAATCTAATTTGTCGTTAGATTGCTTCGTCGTTTCTGATTCCTCGCAATGACAATCAAGGGTTGGAACTTTTCCGATTGACTGGCATATTTCAATGGCGCGGATCAGCCGGACCTTATTGCGAACATCGATATTGCCGGCTCTGCGCGCGTCCAGTTTTTTAAGCATTAAAAAAAGTTTTTGGGCGCTGAATTTATTCAGCCGGGCTCTTAATTTCCAATCCGGCTTCACTTTTGGAAAATTAACATTATCCACCAGCGCCTTAATCCAAAAACCGGTGCCGCCGCAAATAATCGGTAATTTACCGCGGCTTAAAATATCTTGAATTATTTTTCGCGCCTTTTTCTGAAATTGGCCGGCGCTAAAGTAAGAATTAATATTCAAAATATCAATCAGGTAATGAGGAATACCCCGGGAAACTAACGCCGGGTATTTTTGAGATCCCGCATAAAATTTGTCTAAGACAAATTTTGGCGGGATTTCGCCGGAGTGATCCGGCTCAACCTTGCCGGTAAGCAGATCCGCGTGGCGGTAAATTTGCCGGCTGTCGGCAGAGATAATTTCCCCATTAAATTTTCGAGCCAGCTTTATGGCAATATCGGATTTACCTGAAGCCGTTGGCCCAAGGATTACAACAATTTTATTATTTTCCATAAAATTATGTCATTCCGAGCTTGTCGAGGAATCTAATTAGATCTCTTGGCTATGCTCGAGATGACAATTTTCCTTCTAAATTCCAGGTGTTAGCTTGAATTATTTTAACTTTTATGATCCTTCCAATCAAATTTTTTCGGGAAGAAATTATTTTCACATTTTTCATGGTGCGGGTTCGGCCGAAGTAAATTACCTCCCCCTTTTTAAAAGGGGGGTTAAGGGGGATTTTCGAACTTACAAATCCCTCTTTAATCCTGCCTGCCGGCAGGCAGGTCTCCCCTTTTATAAAGGGAGATGTTTTTTTATCAATCAAGACTTCCAGAGTTTTTCCCAAATATTTCTGATTGTTCGCCAGAGAAGTTTTTTTCAAAATTTCGTTGAGATATTTTTCCCGGCGGGATTTTTCCATTAGAGAAATATTGTTTTTAAACTGATAAGCGGCCGTGCCGGGGCGCGGGGAATATTGGCCGAAATAAACCATATCAAATCCGACTTTTTTCATCACTTTGGCCGATTGGAGAAATTGTTTTTGAGTTTCGCCGGGAAAGCCGACAATAATATCGGAGGTGAGAGAATAAAGCTTGCCGGGCTTGTATTTTTGAAAAGACTTTTTGATTTTGGCGATTATTTCCAGGTATTTCCGGCGAGTGTATTTTCTGTTCATTTTTCGCAGAATCAAATTATCCCCGGCTTGAAGAGGAAGATGGATATATTCACAAACTTTGGGCAATTGGGCGGCAGCTTTAATTAATTCGTCAGAGAAGTCCTTAGGATGATTGCTGATAAAGCTTATCCAAAAATGGCCGGGAAGACCATTGATTTTTCTTAGCAATTCAGAAAAATTAATAACCCCGCCCCAACCCTCCCCTTTAAAATGGGAGGGGGAAATGTAGCTGTTCACGTTTTGTCCTAACAAAATAATTTCCCGGTAGCCTTTTTTTAGCAAACTTTTAATTTCCCGAATAATTTCAACGGCTGGACGGGAAAATTCCCGGCCGCGGGCGTAGGGGACGACGCAATAGGAACAGAAATTATCGCAGCCGGTCATAACCGGCACAAAAGCTTGAAATTTGTTTTGGTATTTAGGAATAATGTCTAGATAATCCCTGTTGTCATTGCGAGCCCCAAAGGGGCGTGGCAATCTAAATTTTAAATTAGATTGCTTCACTTCGTTCGCAATGACAAATTTTTTAAAATTTTCCTGGAAATCTTTAATATCAACAAATAAATCCACCTTATTTTTCAATCTTTTTCGCACATCTTCGCGATTAGCCAAGCAGCCGGTAAGGATAATTTTAATTCGGGGGTTTTTCTCTCTAATATTGTGAATAGAGCTATAAATCCGGTCTTCGGCTGTTTGGCGGACGCCGCAGGAATTGACTACGATTAAATCCGCCCGCGCCAAAGCTTCGGCGGACAAGGCTGCTTTTCCATTTTCAGCCAAAGGCTTAAATCCATATGTTTCCAGGATTTTGGCAATGCGTTCCGAATCAGAGTAGTTCATCTGACAACCGAAGGTTTTGATAGAATATTTTTTATTCATAATGATTCATTCTTGCCCCGTACCAATCCGCTAGCCAGCGGATTTGGTATTGGGGGTGGTAGCCGAAGGTTTCGATGTGATATTTTATAATTATTTTGCTACTTTCTTTTTAAAAAAGAAAGTAGCCCAACCTGCCTGCCGGCAGGCAGGGAAAATCCCGCCCAACTCGTAAAGCGATAAATTCGGACTTGCTCACTAAAACTTCTCAAATCGCTGACGCTAAAGGAGAAGTTTTTTGACGTTCGCTTCATCTCGAATTTATAGCGCTTTACTGCGTTAAGGCGGAAAAGTTTATATTTTCGGCGGAATTTGTTCCCAAGTCTTCCGTTAAGGCTGAAAGATATATTTTATTTTTGGAAGATTATTTCTTTTCCGCGATTTCTTTTTGGATTTTTGGAATAAATTCTTCAAGTTGCAAAACTTTTTGCTCCTTATCTCTTCCTCGGACGGACAAGGATTTTGATTTTTCTTCTTTTTCTCCGACAATTACAATGTAGGGGATTTTTTGCTTTTCGGCTGCATGGATGCGCTTGCCCAGCGATTCATCAGAATTATCCATTTCCACGCGGACATTATTTTCTTTCAGTTTTTCCAATATTTTTTCTCCGTAGCGGTTGAATTTTTCGGAAACGGGAATAATCATCGCTTGCACGGGCGAAAGCCAGAGAGGAAACGCGCCAGCATAGTGTTCTGTGATAATTCCGATAAATCTTTCAAAAGATCCAAAAACCGCAGCGTGGATCATAACCGGCTGCTTCTTTTTTCCGTTTGAGTCAATATATTCCAGGGAAAATCTTTGCGGAAGTTGGAAATCAAGCTGGATAGTAGCCAGTTGCCAACGCCGTCCCAACGCGTCTTTGATGTCAATATCAATTTTCGGGCCATAAAAAGCGCCGTCTTTTTCCTTGAGTTTATATTTTGCTTTTTCTTTTTTTAGCGCATTTTCCAGATTTTTTTCCGCTTCATCCCAATCTTTAATTTCGCCCATATAATCTTCCGGACGAGTGGAAAAGAAAAATTCTGGCGTTAGGTTAAAAGCTTGGTAATATTCGCAGGCCATTTTTATGATTTTTCTGATTTCATCTTCCACTTGGTCTTTCGCGAGAAATGTGTGTGAATCATCCTGGGTTATGTGGCGGACCCTTAGCAGGCCATTAAGCTCACCCGATTTTTCATTGCGGAAGACTCTTCCAATTTCGCTGAAGCGGATCGGCAAATCTTTATATGAACGCCGTTCTTCCTTATAGATTAAAATATTAAAGGGACAGTCCATCGGCTTTATCGCATATTTGTCATTATCCAACTCAAAATGAAACATGCTTTCCTTGTAGTGTTCCCAGTGTCCCGAAATTTTCCATAAATCCTGTTTGGCTATGATGGGAGTTTGTATTTCTTCAAATTCGTATTTCTTTCGTAAATTTTTTCCCAGGAATTCAAGCTCGTTCCAGATTATCATTCCCTTAGGGTGCCAAAAGGGTGAGCCAGGGGCTTCCGGATGGAAAGAATATAAATCCAGTTCGTGTCCAAGTTTTTTATGATCGCGTTTTCCGGCTTCTTCCATTTGCGCTAGATATTCATCTAATTCTTTTTTGGATTCAAAAACCACGCCGTAAATTCTTTGGAGCTGTTTATTTTTTTCATCGCTTTTCCAGTAAACTCCGGAAAGGCGGGAAAGCTTGAAAGAGTCATCTTTTATTTCTCCAGTCGAGTCCAAATGTGGACCGAAACAGAGATCAACGAAATTATTCAGTTTATAAACGGAAACTTTCTTTTCTCCCGTTTTTTCCAAATCTTTTATCAGCTCGATTTTATAATCTTGTTTGACTTTTTTAAAATGTTCCAAAGCTTTTTTTATCAGCATTTCCGCTTTTTCAATTGGATAATTAGCGGCGATAATTTTTCGCATTTTTTCTTCCAAAAGCGGCAAATCTTCGGGAATGAGCGTGCGGGGAAGTTCGAAATCATAATAAAATCCATTTTCCACGGCCGGACCGATGCCGAATTTGGCTTCCGGGAACATTTCCAAAACCGCGGCCGCCAGAACATGGGAAGCGCTGTGGCGGAGGATTGCCAGATTAGTTTTTTTGGACATATTGGACGAATTGGACACATTGGACATATATTTAATATTAATAAATTAAAAACCCGTCTCAAAAATCTTCGATTGAAAATTAATGGGACGGGTTTTTTTATTCTGCCTCTTTGGCCCGCTTCAAATCAGCGAGGCGAGCAGACAGACCCGTGGTTCCACCCAATTTGTCCGATAAGCATCGGACCACTTTTCGCACTTATAACGCCAGTAGCTTGCGGAAACTAGGCGGTTGGTGAAGCCGCTTTAACATTTCAGTAGCTTTATTATATAAAATCAGGATAAAATGTCAAATTCGCGCTAACTTTACATAAATAAACGCGAAACATAATCCAGTCAGCTGGTAAAAAGTTAGCGCGGGATTAGATATTTGACAAAGCGGGTTTTTGTGCGCATATCTTTCTTCTATTTTTTTGATTTTTGTTGTATAATATAGACATAAATTCTAAGGCAATCGCATGGAAGAACCATCCTTAAGTTCAGAAGAAAAATGTTGCGAACTTGATTGGAAGGAGCCAAAATTCATTCTGCTGGTTTTAAGCGTCGTGCTTTTAGCGGCGATTATTATTATTTCTTTAGTCCGCGAACGTTTGGTCAATCCGCCGCAAAATCAAGTGACGGTTTACGGCCAAGGCAAAGTGGAATATCAGCCGGACGAAGCGATCGTGACTTTGGGAGTCCAAGTAGATAAAGTTTGGTCAGCCGAAGGAGCTTTAAGACAGCTTAATGATAAAATTACCCGGATCATGGAAGCGGAAAAAACTTTGGGGATTAGCGAAACGGACATAAAAGCAGGGAATTATAATTTATCTCCGCAATATGATTATAAAGACGGGGTGTCTTCCGTTTCGGGTTATAACGCCAATCAAAATTTAATTATCAAAGTCAAAAATATACAAGAGGATAAAGATAAGACGAGCCGGGTAATCGCGGCGGCTTCCGGGGCGGGAGCCAATCAAATTTTGGGAGTGGAATTTAAGCCTTCAGACTTGGATAGTTTAAAACAGGAAGCGCGGCTGAAGGCGATTGCCGACGCTAAAAACAAGGCGCCGGCGCTGTTTAAAGCTTCCGGAGCCAAGGCGGGGAAAATCTTGGGCTGGTATGAAAACAATATCCAATCGCCGGATGTCCCGATGGCTAACTACGAAGCCGGCGGAATCGGAGGGATGGGCGGATCCAAAACTGCCGCGAACCCCCAGCTTCCGTCTGGAACCCAGGAAATTACCATTGAGATCGGGATTAATTACGCGGTTAAATAATTTTTTAATAAAAGATAAAAATAACAAACAAAAATATGGAACCAACCAATCCCAATCCGGTTTTTAATCCGGGAACTAATAAAAAAAATATCCGGCTGTGGTTTTTGGTGGTTTTCGCCGCGCTCTCCGTTATTTTTATCTCCGGCTATTATCTCAAAAAGAATTTTGATTTGAAAAAAGCGGAAAAACAGGAAGCAATTCAGCAGGAAGAGTTAGTTTTGCCCAAGCAGGAGTGCAACTTTCAAGACGACGAAGCGGCTTTCGACGCCGCGGTGGAAGAAACTGATATCTTTTTTTGCGATTGCGTAAAAAACGAAGAACGCAAAGCTGTTTGCAAAAAAGTGACGATGGAAACAAAATCTTTCAATCAGGCTCTGGCGCAATATGACACGGAATTATGCTGGCAGATTTTAGATGAGGAAAGGCAAAAAGCCTGTTTAAATATAGTCCAGAGCGGCATCGATTACATCCAAGCCAAAGATCCGCAATATCTAGCCCAAATTTACAGCCAAAACAACAATTACGATAAATCCATTGAATTATTTGAAAATTTAGTCGTTCAAGAGCCGAATAATACGGCCTATCTTTTGTCTTTAGCTTTAAGCTACGCCGAAAAGGGGATGATGGAACACAACGAGAGCCAATATGTAGACAAAGCCTTGTCTTTAGTGGAGAAAGCCAAAACCATAAAAAGCAACGATCCGGAAATCTACCGGACCGAAGGCTATATCTACGAAACCAAGCCGGATTACGAAAAAGCCTTGGCCAGTTACAATAAGTCATTGGAATTAGATAAAAATTACATCCTTTCCTATCTTGGTCGCGGCCACACCTACCGGTTGATGGGCGCGCTCAATGAAGCGCTGGAAGATTTCCGCCAGGCCGCCAAGCTTGATAGTAAAAAAGAATATCCAGACATTTACGCCAACCTCTGCGTTTTAGCTTCCACCCGCAGCGATTTGGAAAAAGAAGCGTTGCAAAATTGCCAGATCGTGGTTAATTCAAAAACCGCCGCTTCAGCCGCCAAGGTTAACGCCCACCAGGTGATGGCTAATTTATACATAAACCAAAAACGTTTAGCTGAAGCCGAAAGCAGTTTGCTTTCGGCTAAAACTTACGCTCCTAAAGATCCTAATATTTTCGTTTCTTTCGCCCAGCTGTATTTATACAAAAAGGACTACGCCCTGGCGGAACAAAACGCCCAAGAAGCTTTGAAAATCGATCCTTTAAAAACCACTGCTTATGACACGCTTTCTTACGCTCTTTATCAACAAGGCCAAACCCAGGAAGCCATAGCTGCCGCCCAGAAAGGACTGGAAGTTATCGGTCAGGATGTTTCCTTGCTTTTCTCCCAAAAAGCCGGCGTCAAAAAGCGGCTCTATTACAATCTCGCCAACATTTATAGCTATCTGAAAGATAAAGACAATGAAATGAGATACAAAAAGCTGGGCGATGAGGCCGAGAAGGAATTTATTGATAATAAATAACTTTGAAAAATAAATAAAAAAATGAAAAAAACCAGATTCAAAACAATAAAATTTCTTTGGCTAGTAATCATTGGTTTGATTTTCAGTTTTTGGGGATTAAATCCGGTTAAAGCGCAAACCTATCCCAGTCCTTATGTGACATGGGAGACAACATCGTGGACCAGTTCGGTGTATTGCACCTGGAGTTGTTATTACCATTGTGTTTGCGATGGCCCCCATGGCGTGGATTATTATAAGGATTGTGCTAATTGTGAAGCCTGTGGTTGCGCCTACAGAAGCACTCACGGTTTTTGCGTTGACTCTTGCACTGGCGCAACCGCGGCGGGTGAATATTGCGCCAATTATGCTCCACCTCCTCCGAATTATTGGAGGACTACCACCTATACTTCTTCCGCTCCTTATTGCCACTACATCAGCGCGGTTAATTCCTGGTCAACCTGTACCGGAACGCAGGTGGCCACGAGCGTAACTTGGTCAACCGTGGCAGGTTCCAGTTGTTCTCATGTGGCTTTATCTCGATCTTGCGTTCCTCCCGGCCCTGTTGTCGACATCAAGGCCAATGGTTCCAACGGCCCGATTGCCATTGATTACGATACCGCCGCCGTTATTTCCTGGACTTCCACCAACGCGGATTTTTGCTCTGTCACTC
>Ga0210049_1003670_pt1 | contig 13723 bp, 13 predicted proteins | sample CryGeyCG2014_300_2_FD_183964 | JGI IMG/M metagenome (GOLD analysis project Ga0210049, IMG submission 183964) | Groundwater microbial communities from aquifer - Crystal Geyser CG06_land_8/20/14_3.00 (SPAdes) (version 2) | ecosystem: Environmental > Aquatic > Deep subsurface > Groundwater | place...
TATCGCTGATTAGCCTGATCTTGCAAGAGTAATGACCATTGGAATCTTTACCCTTACAATCAGACTCCTTTGTGGGAATGCAACCACACTTGGTTTGACATAAATCATCAATGTAATCACGTATTGTCAGATAGAGTTCCTGCGGTTTAAACAAGGGTGTGAACTCCTCTGATACCATCTGGATGCCTTTTCGGCTCATTTCTCTCTTTGCTGCTTCCGAAAACCTCTCGCTAATGAGAACTCCTTTATTATAATCCTCATGCTTCATGGTCTCAACCATGTTCCGAACAGCGCCTACACTAACAACGCCAGATTTTGTTTGTGGCTTGGTTATCACACGCAACAATATTTTGGCATCTGACTTGGCATCTGAAGCAGTCAAGTCCATCCCTTCATCCCATCTTTGTCTCTCTTCACATTCATAATCTCTGATCGCCATAACTAACTCCGCCTTCAATTCCAGACTCATTTAACACCTACACCTCCACACTACTTTCTATCTACACCTTACCGTCTGAAAGGAAAACAATGCTTTCTTTGCATCAACAGCGTCCAAACTTTTCAAACTGCCTAGGACTTTAACCATGTTATCTACTCCCATTAATATAATTCTCAGAATGATTAAAAAGGCTTGTTATTTTTCATCTAAATCAAAAATCTTTTTAAGTTTCTTGAAATATCATATATGATTACAATGCAGAGACAATTCTCACGTCATCGAAAACAATACTTAGTGTTAAAAGCCAAAGGCTTAGAGTTTCTTGAAACATGGTTTGGGACACTGAAATGCGTACCTCCCAACTTGATGAAACTGTATCAGCTACTATTACATATGGTTACAATGAAAGGAACGGTTCCTGTATACTTAGCGCTTAAAATTGGATATACAATCAAAGTCATCGACGAAGCTGTGACAAAGGGATATGTTGAGTCAAGCCCTATACCTAAAAAGCCTTCAAAAGAAATCTTAAAGCGAATCAGAGAGATCATAGGAAAACCTCCCCGAGAAATGTATGGTTGAAGACTAAATCTTTTGAAAGTGAGACAAAAATGATTGATGTCGGTGATTATGTTTCATGTCCTGTCTGCGGCGGTAAAGCCCGTGTTGTTCACGTCAGCTGAGATGGAAAGCAATGCGTCGTCAAGTGCTTGCAACGGCATACTTGTGGCTTAAAGAGTGTAAAAGGATTATTTTTTCTTGTTGATAATTCAGAAGTTAGCAAAATTGAGTCCCATCTCTTAAAGCTAAGAAAACCCGTGAGATTTAAACGTGCAAGAAATGATAAAGTTTAATCCCCAAACCCAAACACACCAAAAAAAATTAGATTTTAACAAAGGTCAGAGTACCCTGAAAGATTAATGACATGGTGAGGGTTTTTTTCGGACTCGGTTTTTTGGAAAAGCAATCATCCTCTGTCGAGTCAAAGTACCTCGATCACGTCATTGTCCAAACATTGTATGTGCTCTGCACTAGTTTAGGTTTCTTCTGTTTAAGCTTGTGAATGTCTAATATGGCAAATTAGAAATGATAGTTCTCCTACTATTCACTTGGGTTCGGTAAGATGGATTCTCGTGAAAGAGTTAAGCACGAGAGATCTTCGGTGGTCGGGTTATGGGGTTGAATCGGTTTATGTCAGGAAAGGAGATTTTAGTAGATGACGCTGGATGGGGAGACCTTATCTTAGGCGTAGTAGTAGGCGCCCTCAAACCTCCAGACCGTCGGTATATGGAACGCAGGATTCCAGTCTCATCCTTTCAGCCGCCAAACTTTGAGAATAAAAAGTATTTGGATGACGCGATGAAGATTGCCGATGAGATCATTGAGGTTATGCAGCCTGATGTGGAAATTAGCTTCAAGGTCTGCTCAGGATACGTTCTCTCCAGCATACGCAGACACTTGCAAGACCGAGGATTCAAAGTTGAAAAAGTCGAAATCACAGGCGAACTTCAAGAGATGGTTGAAAGAAGCTACGTAAGATGGTGCATTGAAGTTGGAGTACCAGCAGAAAGGCTGGAAGACAAGAGACGCTTCTGGACACTTCTAGAATGGGTTGCGGAAAGACCTGAACTGAGAGAAACACTCGTAAAGACGGGATGGAAAAGCTGGAAGAAGAAGTGGCGAGAAAAAGCATTCGAAAAGCGCGCGCTATCAAGTTGATAAGAATAGTTAAATATCTACATGACTAAGATTATGTAGAGTCGTCCTAAGATGATAAGAAGACTTATTCTGGATGTCTTGAAGCCACATAAACCGGGTGTAGTTGAAGTTGCTGAAGCGCTCAGCCATTTGGAAGGCGTAGAAGGGGTAAACGTAATTATTTACGAGATAGACCAACAAGTGGAGAACGCAAAGGTTGTGATTGTTGGGAGCAGCATAGACTTCGAAAGTATCAAAAAGAAGTTAGAAGAGATGGGGGCTACAATTCATTCCGTTGATGAAGTTGCGGCTGGCAAAATAATCGTTGAGGAAGTAAGAACGCCTCAGGATAGGTCCGCCCGAATGTAAGATGGGTTAAGACTTTTATGAAGTTTCTTGAAAAGATAAGAAGATACATAAGGATTAGCGAAGTTGCCCCGATAAGTAGAAGATACTTTATAATGAATGCCTTTGACGGAGCCACCACTGTTTTGGGCATCGTGATAGGTGCGTATGCAGCCGAAATAACCAACGAGTCTTGGGTGATTTGGTCAGGTTTAGGCGTAAGTCTAGCCATGGGTTTATCCGGCTTTGTTGGAGCATATATGACTGAGGAAGCTGAACGTGAGAAGAAACTTAACGCCTTGGAAAAGTCGATGCTCACGGAGTTAACAGATAGTGTGGTAGGTAAGGCGAGTCGTTTCGCTTCTCTATGGGCTGGAATAGTAGACGGAGTGTCTCCAGCTCTTGCAGCTTTGGTTTGTTTGACGCCCTTTTTTCTTTCATCCCATGGCTTGTTTGCAATCAATTCTGCAATCCAGCTCTCCGTTGCAATGGCCTTGTCGATAATGTTTTTGTTGGGTGTTTTCCTTGGAAAAATATCAAATAGAAACATGCTCTTTCACGGAGCCAAAATGTTGTTTGTAGGTTTAATCATCACATTCATTTTCTTCATGCTTAAGATAACCCAATAAACACGTGCGTTCTCCTTGTTTTACTAGTTTGAACAGCAAAAAAGTGCTCGCCTGCTTCATGTTCAAAATTGGCCGCTATTTTTTCTTGATTCTACTGTCAAAGGTAAACCATTCGTCTGAAGTTGGCGAATTTCATGTGGTAAACCTTTTTATATGAGCTTTGCTACTGAAGGGGTCTGTCACAATTACTCATGCTTGAAAGAAGCTTTTGAAGGCTTTTGAAAATTGCGTGTAGAATTTTTGTGATTGGAGGTATGAAACATATGGAAATAAGATGCTTTGAAGATTTGCCGTTAAGTCAAGAAATCATAAACGGCATTGAAGAGCTTGGATTCAGGAATCTTTTCCCAATTCAGGCTCAGGCGATAATGCCTTTGCTTGAGGGCAAAGATGTTATTGGACAGGCCCAGACTGGAACGGGTAAGACTGCGGCTTTCGGAATTCCAATGGTTGAACGTTTAAACCCGAAAATCAAGAGTGTTCAAGGCTTAGTTTTGGAGCCGACACGTGAACTTGCCATACAAGTTGCAGAGCACATAAACCGAATTGGCAAATACGCGTCATTCAAGGTTTTACCAGTCTACGGCGGAAAACCTATCCAAAACCAAATATATGCGTTGGAAAGAGGCGTCCACATTGTTGTGGGCACGCCAGGTCGCATAATAGATCATTTGAAACGAGGAACACTGGATCTTGCGTCGGTGAAGGTTGTTATATTAGATGAGGCTGATAGAATGCTCGATATGGGTTTCATAGATGATATCGAATACATACTTTCAAACGTGCCAGTAAATAGGCAGACAAGCCTTTTCTCGGCAACAATTGACCAGTCAGTAATGAATGTGTGCGATAGATACATGAGGAACCCCGAAAAAATACTGGTGAGTAAAGACGAAATAGCCTTGACACAGATAGATCAGTATTATATGGTTGTCAACCCTAGAAACAAATTTCAGGTCCTATGCAACGTTTTAGATGAAAACCACATAGAACGAGCCATAATATTCTGCAAGACGCGCATAGGAACGAACATGCTAGCGGACAGGTTAGAGAGGCAAGGATATGACGCAAAACCGTTACACGGTGGTTTTACGCAAGCGCAAAGGGATTCGGTTAGTGACTCTTTCAGGAAAGGAAGACTCAAGCTTCTTGTTGCAACGGATGTTGCCGCAAGAGGTTTGGACATTCAAGGAATAACTCACATAATAAACTATGACATTCCATTGGACGCATTAGTATATTTTCACAGGATTGGAAGAACAGCCAGAATGGGAGGCGAAGGAACTGCTATAACACTTGTGGGCTACGGAGAAATACCAGAACTAGACCGAATAAAAGCATTAACAAAAACTTCAATAGAACAATTGGAAAATGACATTCCCATGTCGTACAGAGAACCCACAGAGACACACAAAGCAGTTTGCACCGATTGCGGAAACGAATGCGAGGTTCCATTCAAACCTGACCCAAACAGACCTGTTTACTGCCGAGAATGCTGGGCAAAACGAAGATCCGTGATACAAAGACTATAATGCAAAAACTTGCGGGATTGCGATATTTGAGACCATTTCATAGTACCCATAAAGAATGAAGAGTTTGCAGGAGACATCTCTATGGTAGACTGTTCTGACAGGACTATACTACCGGAGTTCGAACAATACTATTCATTTGTGTTTTCGGTATATATCCACTGAGCTAATCAACCGGTTCTCATCAACCAAAAGCCATTTCTTAGATCAAATACGACATAACAGGTCAAATAAACTTAAGAAGAGTTTTGCTATGAAAGACGAAAAGATGCAAGTGAAAGCGATCCTCCTTGATTTAGATGGGACAATTTTTGATATTACTGAAAGGGATGCCTTTGCACGGTATCAAGCTCTGAATAAGCTTGGGTATAATGTCTCTTTGGATGCGGTGAGAAAACACTATCGTTATGGTATAGGACGGATGGGCGTAGTTAAGGAACTTGGAATGAAATTTACGGAAAAGGAGACAGAAGAATACATCGAGACAAGGTTTGCTTATTTTATGAAGAGAGGAGCTTTGAACTTGACGAAAATCCACAATGGGGCATATGATGCGCTCTCTACCCTTTCCGAGAAATATAAGTTGGTTCTAGTGACGTCTAGAAGCGGTCTTTCATCTACGGAAGAGGAGCTGGAATGGTTTAACATCAGAAAATTCTTTGCGTTGATTGTTACTAGAGAGGTTGCGGCAAAGTATCATAGAGTCAAGGATATACCGCTGCTTCCTTTTCAAGACCAAAGAAAGAAATTGTACGAATGTGCGATTGGATTGACTAAGATAGATCCTGAGGATATGTTATGTATAGGCGATTCGGTTGGAGAATTGGAGCCAGCAAAGAAGTTGGGGATCAAGACGATGGGTGTTTTGACCGGATTCAGTAGCAAAGAAGACATGGAAAGCGCTTCAATCTCGACAATTCAAGACCTTACTCAGCTTGTCAAGATTTTGAACTAATCGAATGACACTCTTAAGATTAGGTGCTTTTCTGAAACGGAAAAAAGGGGTTCGCGGGGGATATCTCCACGTCCGTGCGGGTCAGCTACAACCCTCAAGTTCTTAGGCTTTCAAAGTTTTCTAGAAAACGGCAAAACGTACGCGTCACAAACTATCTAGTGTGTAAAGTTCCTATGTATGCGTAGATTTTTCGGATATTCATTATTCTCAGTGCAGTGTAACGACAATAACCGTCAACAAGCATATAGTCCTCATTTCTAACTATGACAGGCCAAATCACCGCAGCATATCTTTTGATACACTTTTTAAGTTCATTGCTCCGTTTCGCAAGGCTTTCCGAAAAACTGTACCCGCTCCCACTATCCACATAGTTCATGAGTTCAGGATTCAGTCTCACTCTTTCAATCTCAATGACTTCTGAACCCCATTTACGTTCTGACAAAGTCTTTAATCATGGGTCCTCTTGCGGCTCACGACCTTCACTTTCGGCATCTTCCTCCCATTCCTTCCGAACCTCCTTATTGATAAAATCGTAAATTCCCTCAGGATCTTCAATCACCAGTAGGTTATTCCTTCAAGCCTACGGACAGGCGTGCAGACACACATGTTCCTCACCTGAAATATAATCTAATAAATTTCTTATAAAGCTAGTTTGCGCGCGTGAAAAAAGATGGGATTTTGCGGGTGATATCTCCATTTGCTTTTGTAATATAGGTTAAGTCTTATTTTCTTCGGTATCACTTCGAATTTTCAACAGTTGCTCACCAATCTTTCTAATCACTTTCTCCTTAGATTCCTTCTTCGTAACCAAAAACATACCCGTCTTCAGCCACGGAGTCTTTGGATAAACAGCATCCAAAACAACTTCACAGCCCAAACCCAGTTTTTCCACAGCTTCCTTTATCTCCAAAACTTTCGGAGAAGACACACCTAAACTTTTTGGAACTCGTCTTCCGTCACCCCTCGTTTTTGTCGAATCGAAATATGCTGGCCATACAATTATTTTGTCTTGTTTGCGCATATCCCTCTACCTTCCTTATCATCTGTGAGCGTAGTAAGCAGTTAACTTCATATCAACCTCGTCAACTCTTACAAAACCGAATCTTTCAAACTGTATTACATCATCTGGCTTTAACCCTTTACAAGAGCTTTCTGCGATTCCCTCAGCAGCAGTTGCGTCCGGCATAACAACTTGACAAGGCAAATCAGCCCCGATGGGTACCCAATGAATCAACGACGCCCCAACCTTTCTAGCCTCTTCGTACGGTTCGCTGACGAAAGACGCCTCAGCGGAATATACATCTGTCCTCCCTATTTTTATGTTAAACAACTCCATGAGACGCACAATTTTCCCAGCTTCCAAGGCTTCTATGTCGCTTCTTGAAACCCATAAAGCTACGGCATTATCTGTTCCTTCAGGCGTTATTGTGTATTCCCTGAATCCCCTTTCAGGATAGTCAGGATGCAAACGAAGTTTCGGTCTGAAAACTTTAGGGATATTCTTAACCGTTAGTTGCATTGGATTATGAACAAAGAAATATCTGTCTGCTTTCGGATCCAATATTTTGCGGTTATAAGCGTACAAGTTTTCCCAGCTCAAAACCACATCTGAAGTTTTAGGTCCAACATCAACAATCAACTTTTTTATCGCTTCAGGCGTAATCCCCCGCCTTCTCAAAGCAGCAAAAGTCGCCAACCGCGGATCATCCCAGCTCTTATAGACACCAGTTCTTATCCCCTCAACAATCTTCGACTTACTCAAAGAAGCCCCAGTGATCTTAAGCCTCCCATAATGTATAGCCTCAGGATACACCCAGCCCAAATGCTTATACATGTAATTTTGCCGAACCTCATTCGTCAAATGCTCCTTTCCACGGATTACATGTGAAACACCCATCAAATGATCATCAATGCCACAAGCAAGATTGTAAAGAGGCCAAACATGATACTTGCTTCCAACACGCGGATGAGGATACTTCTCAGAATCTATGACCCTCAGCGCAGGCCATTCCCGAACAGCAGGGTTAGGATGATTCAAATCCGTCTTAACCCGAACCACAGCCTCACCTTCCCCATAACCGCCCTCCAACATACACCTCCACCGCTTGAGATGCTCCTCACAAGGCAAACCGCGACATTCACAAGGTTCGCTGGCTAAGCTCTTTTCACGGAATCGCTCCCGATCACACGTGCAAACATAAGCGTAACCATTCTTCAGCAGTCTTTCAGCATACTCGTAATAAATGGGAATTCGGTCACTCTGAATATACTCCTCGTTCGGTTTGCATCCAAGCCAAGCCAAGTCTTCTCTGATACTGTCATAAAACTCTAAAACGGGCCTCTTCAATTTCGGATCCGTGTCTTCAAAACGCAAAATAAATTTACCTTTATACATACGTGCATACTCATAACACAAAACTATGGCTCGAGCTGAACCCAAATGCAAAACACAATCCGGATTAGGCGAAAAACGCGTAACAACCTCAGCATACTTATCTACATTAGGTAAAGGCGGAAGACGCTTCTCCTCCTCAACCTTCTCCTTCACAAGAGCTTCAGGCCACCTCTCCTCAACAACACCCTTTTGCTCGCTTAATGAAAGACCGTTAACTTCCTGAACAACTTCGCCAACAAGACGGGCAATTTCCTTAGCTTTAGACCTTAACTCTGGCTTTTCAGCCAAAAGCTTTCCAACAACCGAGCCTACATAAGCCTTCCCATCATGCCTAACAGCGTTTAGTAAAGCAAGTTTTCGAACAAACTCTCCAAGCTCAACGTCTCCTTTAGGATTCAAATGGCTTAACGCTCTTTTACAGTCTAAATTTTCCTTTCAATCAAGAACTTCGCGAAGGCTTTTAATTTTTCCTTTGCATCTGAAGCTCGCAGAAGCTTTTCGACTTCTCTCCAGCTGTCTTCAACCATTTTTCTCGCAAACTTCTTAACGTATTCTATGGAGCCATGTTTTTGCATTATCGCGATGGCTTCGTCTCTGAGTTTTTGATTTGAAGTGTGCATTTTCAGGATTTCAACAAGTCTTTCTCTGTCTTTGGCGTCTGCAACCTTCAAGGTGTGGATAACTATTAGGCTTCTTTTTCCTTCAGTTATGTCTTGTCCGCGTCCACCTTTCTTTTCCGTAAACTCTGTGCTGTTTAAATCTAGGATGTCGTCTTGCATCTGGAACGCTACACCTATGCTTTCAGCGAAACGCCCAAGCCTTTCAACAAGTTCATCGTTCGCATCCGCTAATACAGCGGCAATTTCAGCAGCCATCCTAGCCAAGGTTCCAGTCTTGTAAGCACACATCTGCAAATAGTCCTTTTCATCTATTTCGTCCGCGTTTGCAATGCCTCTGTGCCACGCTATGTCCATTGCTTGACCAAGACTTAGGCTAATCATCTCTTTCACATAAACCTCATATATTTTGCAAAGTTTCTCAGAGGAAATCTTTTCTCTGTTTTCTATTAGTGGGAGTAAGGGCAAGTAGTACATGGCGTTTCCAGCGTTTATGGCTATGTCCAAGCCGTAAATCTTGTATGTACACGGTCTTCCTCTTCGAAATTCAGATGAATCCTCTATGTCATCTATCATTATTGTACCATTATGAATTACTTCAGGGATTATAGCGAAATCAACATAGTCCTCTGGGTTTTTACCCAATGCTTCACAGATTAATAGGAAAAGGCTTGGACGCCACCTTTTCCCGCCTCTATCAAGAAACTCCCAGATAGGCTCAGCAACTGCTTTGTTTAAGGCTTCTGAGTTATAGGCATAGTGCGGCGGGCCAATCCTAAAAAGAACAGCGTTCTCAGAGAAAATTCTCGGAATATACTTCTCGATAACCTTATCTATTAAAGCAGCTTTCTCCTCAAGAAAAATCTCAATATCCAAAGTTTAATTCCTCCCTCTCCGCGCATATCTTTCTACGTTAAACCCCCTGACTCCCAACCATTCTGCCGTTTTACCCGTTACCACAAGGGAAACCTCACGCAAGGTTTCAACTGAATCTGCTCCCACAAGGAACATGACATTCCTCAACTCTTCTATCAAAAGTGAAAGCACATTTTCTGTTTCTTTTACGCCTTTAACTGCAGCCTGTAACACCGGTTGAGAAAGACTTGTCAGACTTGCACCTAAAGCCAAAGCTTTAGCCACATCTACTCCGTTGCGTATTCCTCCGGAAGCAATAACGGGAATTCTCACTGTCTGAGCAACCTCAACTAGGCTTGCGGCTGTAGAGATACCCCAGTCCCAGAAAACATCGCCTAATCTGCGTTGGAAACTGTTTCCACGATTTTTCGCACGGTAGTACTCAACCGCTGCCCAACTTGTACCACCTGCCCCGCTAACATCTATACCTTCAACACACACATTCTCGAGTTTCTTCGCGTCTTCAGCAGCAATGCCAGCACCTGTTTCCTTCACAATCACTGGCTTATCTAGTTCCTTCGCAATTTCACCTATTTTCTTGAGAACTCCTTGGAAGTTTGTTTGACCTTCCGGTTGAACAGCCTCTTGTAGTGGATTTAGGTGTATCGCAATGGCATCTGCTTCAATCATTTCTATTGCTTTTTTCACTTCTTTCACGTCGTACCCGTTGACAAGCTGAACTCCGCCAATGTTTGCGATTAGAAAAGCAGTCGGAGCCTTTTTTCTGGCTACTGTGAAGGTTTTCTCAAGTTTTTTATCTTCTATTGCCGCTCGTTGGCTTCCAACACCCATTCCTAAACCCAGTTTTTCCACGGCTTTAGCTATTGTTGCATTAATTTTCGTTGCTTCCATCGTTCCACCAGTTATGGCACCTACGATTAATGGTGTTGCAAACTTGTGGTCAAAAACGGTTGTGGATAAATCTATCTTTTGTTTGACAATTTCTGGCAAAGCCTTGTGAACAAAATGGATATCTTCGAAACCAGTTGTTGTTTTTCTTGCTTGAACGTTCTGGTTTAGCGAGATCTTGATATGGTCTGATTTACGCTTTCTTGTTTCTTTAGCCAACTTTATTCCTTCTCTAACAAAGCGCTTTTCACCTTTTCTCTTTAAGAGCTTTATAAATAAAGTTTGGTTTTTGCAGTATCTGGGGAACAGGTTATTGCGACAGCCTTCACTTTTCTATTCTAACTACATCATTTTGTAATCGAACTGTGTCTCCTGTCTCTATTTTCGAAATGTCAATCTTGTCAATGCAAGGTATTTCCGAGATTATTGCTCCCACGGCAACCACGGTTTCACATTCTTCGTTTATGATCCCAGCAGGAGCCGTATCATTCTTCTTCATCCTGTAAAGAGTGTAGGATCCAACTGTTGATCCTTTACCGTTCGGGAAAACCAGTATTTTGTCCGTCACCTTTTTTCCCTCGAGTTCGTGTCCCTTTTCTATGATCACGCCGGTGTCGGGGTCTACTCCACCGTAGAACGAGATTGGTTGTGAGGTGGTTAAGGCTTCTCCTTCAGCAACTCCCTTTGAGATGATTCTTCCTTTCAGCTCCATTTTCCCGTCACCGCAGCCTCTATACACTGTTCTAGGCTTCCCAGTTTTGTCTTCATGCCGTTGTGTCTTGAATAGTAACATCCTTTTGCAGAGGTTGTTGCAACCGACCTGAACCTTCCTTTCAGTGGAGCCACTGCCATGCATGTGTCGCAAGCGAATTTTCCCCCAAAGTTCTCGATGATTTCTGTGTAGCCTCTTTTGTCAGCGAGTTGTTTCATTAGCCTTGAGGTTGCAACCCAGAATTCAGTGTTTGAAGATATCCTCTTGTTTTTTGACAATTTTGCTATTTCAGCGATTTCTTTGATTGAGCAGTGGGGACAGCCTATAAAGACGAAGTCTATACTGTCAACATCATCGTTGATGCTTTCATATGCTTCTTTTATGTCCACATTTTCAATGGTGACCCTCTCTTTTGGCAGTTGATGTTTTTCAGTTCCAGGGGTTATCCCCTTCATAAAGAACAACGGTTTTGAACCGTAAGTCACCACTGAAGCGCAGAACAATTTCAACTCATCCAAATCAGCGTCTTTCACGCCTGTTATGTACGGTATCTTGTTTCCAACTTTTTTACCAATGCACCAGCCAAGGGCGCCCCAATCTGACATTTTTTCAGGGTTAACCCTCACGTCTACATGAACGTCTGGCACTCTGTTCTCTTCCAAGTGCAGCCCGTAGGACGGTGTTTTACCCACAAAAGCAGCTGCAAGCGCTGATGGACCGCCCTCCCTGTTGGTCTTTGCCCCGATAACAGAGTTAGCGAAAGTGACTGCAGACGACTCTGACCAAGCAATATGTCTCCCATATGTTGGTAGGTTTCCTATCAGGTATGGTGTACACGTGCAAGAGATGATTATACCCATTTTTCTGTAGGCCTCTATGACTAGGTTTTGTTTTTCTGCGAAGCCTTTGGAGATTCCGAGTTTTTTCCAGTTCTCCAAGTCCATTCCTGCAGGGTTCAAGGTTGTAAGAACCTTAACCTTTCCATCCTTTGCCAGTTCATCTAGAAATTCTAGACCAGCATCTCCTAGGTTGTGGTATGACACGCCTGCCACTTGAACAGAATCTATGTTTATGAGTTTTTCAGCGCCGTATATGTCTCCTAAGGCAACGAGTATCTCCATGGATTTTTTTACTGTGTAGCCTTCTTCTCCGTCCAACATTCTTTCTTCTTTTTTTGTGAGGTACATGATGATCACAAGAACTTTTTCAGATCAACCCTTCTGTATTCCTCTTTTTTAAACCCTTTACCTGTTTTTTGGAAAGGAATCGTTGCGTCTAACCCCATCTTACAAGTTGTCGCTTTTTTTCCTTCAGTTAAATCTCCAGACGGGTCAAGAGAAGACCCTCTTTGTTTTGGAAAGATGACCGCGTCCTTGTCTGCCTGAAACCTCGTTGCAATAGCCCACTCAACGTCGTTTGGATCATAAATGTTTATGTCGTCATCTACAACAACACAGTGTTTCAATGAGCGGTGACCTTTAAAAGCTGCTTCAATCGCTTTCTTTCCGTCATCTGGGTTCCGTTTCTTTATTTGCACCACGGCGTGGAGCCAGCTGCAACCACCCGGGGTTATGTAAACATCTTTGCATTCGCAGACCTTGTTGACTTCGTTGAAAATTGTTGGTGCTTTGGGCATTCCCATTAGGAACTTGTGTTCGTTTCTTCCGGCAAGTATGGTTTGGTAAATTGGGTTTTCTCTGTGAGTTATGCACTTGATTTCTATCACTGGCTGCTGTCTCACCCTGTCCATAATCCCTGTCAGGTCTAAGAACGGCCCCTCTGATGCTCTTTCTTTTGTTATCCTTCCTTCTAACACAATCTCGCAGTCCTTCGGAACCTCAACATCAATGGTTTTACACCTCACCAACTCTGTTTTTTCCAGTGCATTCGCCATTCCCATTTCGTCAACGCCTTTTGGTAGAGACGTGGAAGCCGCGAGAAGAACAGCGGTTGAGTTGCCTATGCAAACTGCGATGTCAAGTTCACCGCCAGACTTGTTGAGGGCAGTGTCGGTTCCCCTCTCTTCAACAATTCTGGCTACGAACCTGTTTTTATCTAGTAGCATCAATCTGTGGAAACATGTGTTTCTACCCAATTCAGGGTCTTTTATTACGCAGATAGCGGATGCAATGTATTTTCCACCGTCTTTTTCTGTGTACTTCATTATAGGAAGCTTTGTTAAGTCAATGTCCTTTTCAACTATTTCTTGGCATTCTCCGCTCTCCGCAACATTGGGGCGTACAGGGTTTTCTATGGCATTGGATAATTTAGGCAACAATTGTTCTTTCTCTATGTCCAAGGCTCTGGCAATCAGTTCTTTAGAAGAGACGAGGCCGCCTGCAACAGGGATGCTTGATTCTTTCACTTTCTCAAAGAATACTGGTTTCTCGCCGAGAGCATCTATAATCCCCGCCATTTCATACTCGGTTGACACTTCTTTTTTTATTTTTACCAATTCTCCATTTTTGTCAAGCTGCTTGAGAAAACTTCTAAAACCCAATCTTCTCCCTTCTATAAAGGTAATTTCTTGTTTCTAATAAGGCTGTTTTCTTTATATTTTTGAATCCCGATCTTTGCTTTCAGTACGTTGAATCCCTCTTTTTTCATTGCTGTGGCAACTGCTTCTTGCAGTTCTTTTCC
>Ga0210049_1003674_pt1 | contig 13718 bp, 13 predicted proteins | sample CryGeyCG2014_300_2_FD_183964 | JGI IMG/M metagenome (GOLD analysis project Ga0210049, IMG submission 183964) | Groundwater microbial communities from aquifer - Crystal Geyser CG06_land_8/20/14_3.00 (SPAdes) (version 2) | ecosystem: Environmental > Aquatic > Deep subsurface > Groundwater | place...
TGTCATGTATAGGGGGCGGGTGGTAACTCAGGGGGAGCCTCATGATGTTGCTGATGCCCCTGCTTTTTATCAAGCATATTTGGGGGGAGGGTAAAATACAACCTGTCTTTGCCGTCAAAAATATCAATGCTGGCTACGGTGATGTCGTTATCGTCCACGATGTCTCCATTTATGTGAATGAGGGTGAGATTGTGGCTGTTGTTGGTCCTAATGGCAGCGGTAAGTCAACCTTGCTCAAAAGCATTCTTGGCTTCGCCAGGTTGTTTCAAGGGAAAGTGGTTTATTGTGGTGAGGACATAACCGGAATAGCTTCTGATAGGGCGGTAAGCATGGGCATAGGTTATGTTCCTCAGGTAAACAATGTTTTCCCTAACCTCACTATAAGTGAAAACTTAGATATGGGAGCCTATCATAGGAAAGGAAGAGCTTCCATAAAAGCTGGCATAAGGGAGATTTTTGAGATGTTTCCCGAGCTTGAGGTGAGGAAAAACGCTTTAGCAGGAAATTTAAGCGGTGGGGAAAGGCAGATGTTAGCCATAGCGAGGGCAATGATGGCCCAGCCGAAAGTCCTGTTGCTTGATGAGCCATTAGCTTCGTTATCTCCCAAGCCAGTCTCAGTCATTCTATCCAAATTAGGAAAGATAAAAGAGACTGGCACAGCTATAATAATAGTGGAGCAAAATGTCAGAAAAGCGCTGAGTGTCTCCAGTAGAGGCTATGTTCTGGTTGAAGGCACCTGTGCCATGGAAGGTGAAGCTAGTTCTCTATTTGCTGAAGAGTCTTCCAAGCAAAGATTTTTGGGATTAGAGGCTAAGGGTATTGACACAGATTTAGCCTCTCGGCATAATTAGCCAATAAAATTTAGTTTTAGAGGGAGGTAAAAAATGGTTAAAAAACTATTAATGGTGATAGCTGTCCTGGCTCTTCTCATCCCGGTGGTGGGTTGTGGGCCTGCCCCGGCTGAAACAATCAAGATAGGAGTTGTACTGGACTTGACAGGTGACTTGGGCGCCATGGGTAACAGGATATTGAATGGTGCCAGGCTAGCGGCAGATGAAATCAACGCTGCTGGTGGAGTGCTGGGGAAAGAGGTGGAATTAGTGGTAGAGGATGGAGCTACAGACCCAGCCACAGGCTTTGACAGGGTTAAAAAGCTGGTTACAGTGGACGGCGTGGAGGTAATCACCGGGCCCATGATCACGGGGACTTCTTTACTTGCAATCCCATATGCACAGGAACAACAGGTGCCGTTGATTACCCCATCGGCTACAGGGATCCCGCTTTCCGAGGTTGAGGGAACGGAGTGGTTTTTCCGTACATGCCTTCGTGATGATGCCCAGGGCATGGTATTAGCCGACGTTATCGTGGACAAAGGTTATACCAGGCTGGCTACCATAGTACTGGATAACACTTATGGTAAAGGTTTAGAGACAGCTATTGTTGAGCGGCTTGACGATGTGGGGTGGCAGGGAGAGCATGTGGTATCAATACACTATGCTGAAGGCACGAAAGACTATCGCACCGAGTTACAGCAGATTAAAGACAGTAGCCCTGATGTGGTTTTTGCCTGCACCTACTGTGATGATGGTATCATAGTGTTCAAGCAAGCTCTAGATTTAGGCTTGGACGAGATTGCCTGGTTAGGCTGTGATGGCAACTATGGCTCCGGTTTGTTTGCAGAACCTGGTTCTGCTGAGTTTATGGAGAAGGCGTTTGTTGCTGGTACCAGAACTGTTGGCGCAGGTTCGAAGTACGATGAATTCAGCGCGGCGTATGAACTGGCATATGGAGAAGCACCTCAGGTATATTGTGACACTATGTATGACGCAGTATGGGCAGCTGCAAACGCGATAGAAGCAGCTGGTGTTTACGATGGTGAAGCCATAAGGGTCGCCCTGACAGGACTGGAATTCGAAGGTGCTACTGGTCCTATCTCTTTCAACGAATTGGGCGATCGTACCTCCGGTCTATTTGAGATTTGGGAAGTGGTGGAAGATGCTACAACTGAAACCGGTTATGCAAATGCTCAGATAGAGGTAGTTACCTGGATTTCGTAGGCAACATTAGCAACTACCTCTGATTGCCATTTGAGGAGCGGAGTGCTATCACACTGTGGGTGTGGTAGCACTTTGCTTTATCACGCGTGATGTTGGAAAGAGAAGACGTGGCAGAAATTGGCGAGCTGGATAGTCTGAAAATTACAGTCTTGACGGAGGACTCTGTACTTTATGAAAGTCATTATCTAGGGCAACACGGAGTTTCCTTTCTTCTGGAAGGGGCAAAAGGCTCCGATGTAATGAGAATCCTGGTTGATGTGGGTCAAAATTCACAGGCTCTTCTCAATAACATGAAACTCATGAATATCTCGCCCTCCATTATTGATGCTGTTGTTCTAACTCATTGCCATTATGACCATACTCAAGGAGTAGCAAGGATGCTCAAGGAAATAGGCAGAAAGGATATCCGGGTAATCGCTCATCGAGATATCTTTCGACTAAATTTTGTTACCGAGCCTTATCTCAGGCATGTAGGTATTATGCCTGGTGACTCCAGGGAGGAGATAGAAAAAGCTGGTGGCAGCCTTCTTCTCAATAAGGGTTCTGTGAAGCTTATGTCGGGTATTACCACCACCGGCGAGGTAAAGAGGCAAACTGACTTCGAGCAAGTAGGGATAGCGCTGAAGACGCTAGAAGGTGGGGAAGTCGTAGATGACCAAATGCTTGATGATATATCAGTGGTGGCAAATGTTAGCGGGAAAGGTCTGGTGATTGTAACCGGTTGTAGCCATGCTGGAATCGTTAATATTGCCAAGCACGCCATGGAATTGACTGGCTGCGAGAAAATAGAGGGTATTATTGGCGGTTTGCATCTTATCGATGCACCCGATGACAGGATAAAAAGAACAGTGGAGGAACTTTCTAAGTTAAATCCAGAGTGGATATGTGCTGGTCATTGCACCGGATTTAAAGCACAGGTAGAGCTTTATCTCGCCTTTAGAGAAAGGTTTTCCCCATTACAGACAGGGATGCAAATTGAGATTTAATTTGCAGAGAGCTTACTCCAGCCCTTTCAGGAAGGACTTCACATTCTTGCCCAAATCGGGGATATAGTAGCCGCCTTCAAGTAAAGCGAACCTTCTTCCCTTACAGGATTTGGCAGTTTCCTTTATCATACTGCCTATAGTGTTGTAATCCTCGGTCTTCAGGCTTCTCCCCCAATCCTTTTCATAAGTATCAAATCCAGCGCTGACTCCTATGATGTCGTACTCTTTTGCCTTTCCCAGGCGTTCCTTTAGCTCAGCCAAGTATTTTTGCCTCTCTTGGCACACCATGTTCACGAAGATAACATTCTCATTGCTGCCCAGTATGTCATAGGTGCCATTGCCATAATGGAGGTCGATATCCACGATTAAAGCCCTGTTTATCTTTTTTTGGTGCATTAATTTTGTGATAGCGATAGCCGTGTTGCTGAAAAAGCAAAAGCCGCCATTGAAGTCTCTGCCAGCATGGTGTCCTGGCGGTCTTATTAGACCAAAGGATGTCTCACTCAGGGCAATCTCAGCAGCTTTTATTGCTCCCCCAGCAGCTAAACTGGCTACTTCAAAAGCAAGGCTATCCCCCTTCACCGAGTCTATTAAAGATTTGGCATGAACCAGGAGAAGGTCATCCTCAGTAGCCGGTTCAGGCTGGACGAACTCATAACCCTTCAATGCCTCAAGAATGTTCTCTATCCTTCCTGCTTTAGATGCTGGGTCATAGGTATAAACCTGCTTGTATTTCTCATGAAATACTATCTTCATACTTGACTATTTTACCACGTTGTCCGGCTATTCCAATCTACATCTTGAGAGTGTTTACTAACCTCACCCCCTTTATCCCCCTCTCCTTCAAAGGCCTGCCCTGAGCGAGATTTTTTCGGTCGCTTTGAGATTCTTCGCTACGCTCAGAATGACATGAAGCGAAGGGAGAGGGGGATGGGTCGCTAAACAATCTCACCTTGAGGTTGTTTATTTGTCATTGCGAGGAGCGCTAGCGGTTGCGAGGCGTAGCCGAAGCAAACTGGAGCATGAGATTCCTCGTTTCACTCGGAACAAGCTCCGCAATCTCCGAGGTGGGCATGAGATTGCCACGCGGAGTTTACCCTGAGCGAGATTCTTCCCCTTCCTCTTCGTTACACTCAGAGTCAGGGTCAGAATGACAAAGGAAAATTGGGGTCAGAATGACACAGAGCGAAGGGCTCGCAATGACAGAGGGGAGTTGCTAAACAATCTCACCTTGATTGTTGACAAAGATGGTATAATTAATAGGCACCTAACTTTCAAAGTTCGAGTGTTAAGCTTAGAAGAGCAAGGTTGATGGCTGATACAGGTAACGAGCCAGTGAGGATAGCGATAGATGCCATGGGGGGCGATTATGCTCCTCAGGAGATAGTCAAGGGTGCAATTGAGGGAGCTAAGAGGGAGGGGATTGGGATAATTTTGGTGGGTCAAGAAGACACTATTCAGAAGGAGATGATGCGATATGATGTTTCTGGTCTTCCCATTCGTGTAAGGAATGCTAGCGAGGTTATACTGGATGGCGAGCCTCCTATAGTGGCTTTACGTCAGAAGCCCGATGCTTCTATTTCAGTTGCCACTCAATTGGTGAAAAGAGGTGAAGCTGATGCCGTGATAAGTATGGGTCCCACAGGCACAGTTATGGTGAGTGCTATGGTAACTCTGGGTACTCTGGAAGGCATCAAGCGACCTACTGCGGGTGGGGAGCTTGTTGGATTTGTCCCTGATACCGTAATATTTGATTTGGGAGCTAATGTTGATTGTAACCCACGGGAATTAATGAGTTTTGCTGTTATGGGTTGTGTCGTTGCCAAGAGAATGCTCCATATTACCAACCCAACGGTGGCATTGCTTAGCAACGGCGCTGAAGAAGGGAAGGGCAATCATCTGGTAAAGGGAGCTTACCAACTTTTTAAGAAGAGCAATTTGAATTTTATCGGGAATGTGGAGGGCAACGATATTCCTGCAGGGAAGGCAAACATTGTTATTTGCGATGGGTTTACCGGTAATGTTCTGATAAAATTCTGCGAAGGTTTGAGCCGGTCTATAATTGAGCGGTTGAAGGTTACTCTGGATAAGCGTCTCTCAAAGACAGATATCGATGTTGTGTGTGAGGATTTGTTTACCCTAACCAATATAGCTGATGTAAGAGGTGGAGGGTTAGTTTATGGCATAAATGGACTGGTATGGATTGGACATGGTCGTTCCAAAGCGCCTCAGGTGGCTAAGTCTATACGTCAGGTTAAACTGGCTGTGGAAGCAAACTTGGTGGAGTCATTGAAATTGGAACTGACCAAGATACAAGAGTTAGGAGGGGGCGTTTGATGGTCTTGGTTTTTATAATTGCTGGATGTAGATTAATGACTATCAAATTTCTGATATTTTTATTCGGAGGTGCGTTATGACAGTCGCGGTAATTGTTGATAGCAGCTCTTGTATTACCAAAGAAGTAGCCGAGGCTTATCATCTTCGCGTTGTCCCCCTGCATTTGATATGGGGCAAGAAGGAATATGCCGATTGGATAGACCTTACCCCAGCGGAATTCTATAGTCGGTTAAGGACAGAGAAGGATGTCTGGCCCACCACCAGTGGCTCAGTTCAAGGGGAATTCCTTAAGGTGTTTGAAGAGCTGCGTGGCAAATTTGACGGCGTGGTTGCCGTTACCCTCAGCCCCGACACTCCTTCAGCAGGCTACCGCTCAGCTATAATGGCAAAAGATATGACTGAGGGTTTTCCTATCGAGGTTGTCGACTCCCATTCCACCACTACGGCTTTGGGGCTGGTAGCCACTGCCGCTGCCAAAGCTGCCACGGCTGGTAGTAGTCTGGAAGAAGTAGTCAAGGCAGCTCAGAGTGTTATCCCAAAGATGAATCTCTTTTTCAACGTGGGCTCAATAACCTATTTCCTCAAAGGTGGGCGTATCACTGAATCGGAGGTGGGCTCAAAGGAGGATAGTTATGTCATCACCACCAAAGAAGGCAAAATCACACCGATTGAGAAATACGCTACGAGGGAGGAGGCACGTCGTCGCCTCAGGGAGTTGGTGAAGGAGAAGGCAAGAAAAGAAACGCCACTCCATGCCGCAGTGTTTCATGCCGCGGCGAGGGAAGAGGCAGAGGAATTCAAAAAGGGGATAGCATCCCAGTACAACTGTGCTGAGCTCTGGATAGGGGAAGCCTCTCCTGTAGTGGCAATTCATCTCAGCCCGGATTCGCTGGGGGTTGCTTTCTACAATGAGTAAACCAGGAGGTGTGTTATGACAGTGGCAGTGGTTACCGACAGCACAGCAGATATACCATCAAAGGTGGTTGATGAACTGGGGATCACCGTAATACCGTTGTATGTGCAATTTGGTAAGAAAAGCTACCGTGATAGTGTCGACCTAACTGGGGCTGAATTTTATCACAAACTGGTGCACGATGCAGATTACCCCAAGACATCTACTCCTAACATCAATGACTTCGTTACTACATACAATGAGCTTGCCACGAAAACCAATGAAATCATCTCTATTCATCTTGGCTCCAAGATAAGTGCGACATATAATATGGCGGTGGCAGCAACCAAGGAAGTTGAAGCAGATTGCCGCATTGAACTGGTTGACTCACAAACCACTATAATGGCTCTGGGCCTCTTGGTCATAGAGGCAGCTAAGGCAGCTAAGGAAGGTATGAACCTAAGCCAACTAAGTGATATGGTGCACAAGCTTGTCCCCAAAGCACATGTTCTTGTAACATGCGATACTATCAAGTATCTTGTCCGAGGGGGTCATGCCAGCAAGACTCAAGCGCTTCTGGCCTCAGCCCTAGGAATAAATCCGCTGATTCAGATCAAGGAGGAAGTTCTACCCTTTGGCAGAGTACGGGGTCGTGCCAAAGCCATTGACGCTCTATGTAAATATGCCAAGAGCTTCTCACCTCCTCGGGGTTTAGCAGTGGAGTATGCTACCGATGCCGAGGAGGCGAAATCACTTGTCGGACGGCTGGCAGACATGTTCCCAGGGATACCAACATATACATCTGTAGTTGGCGCAGTGGTAGGTGCACATCTTGGCCCACACGGATTAGCTGTGTCAATACTAGAACAGTAAATAGGGAGGTGCTCCATGGTAGTAAAGGAAAAAGAATTAGACGGTCAAGACCTGAAGAGAATGCTGGAGAGTGCTAAGTTATGTCTTGAGCAACACATAGATGAAGTCAACGCACTGAACGTGTTTCCTGTTCCCGATGGCGATACCGGTATAAACATGTTCCTGACCATGGAGTCAGCGGTTGAGGCAGTGAACAAGTTGGAAAATGCCTCTGCTACTGCAGTCGCTGATTCAGCAGCTAGAGGGGCTCTTTTTGGGGCGCGGGGCAACTCGGGCGTTATTCTTTCCCAGATATTGAGAGGCATGGCTAAGGGAATACAAGAGAGAAAGAGTTTTTCTACCCTGGATTTCGCCAATGCTCTTCACATTGCCTCAGAGGAGGCATACAAAGTTGTTGCTGAGCCAGTGGAGGGGACTATACTCACCGCCATCAGGGAAGCTTCTGAAGCAGCCTCTCGAGCTGCTGAAAGGGGCGTTAGCTTCGCACATACCGTGACTTCTGTGGTCTCACGGGTAAATAAGACGGTGGAGCAGACCCCGGAGATGCTTCCTGTGCTGAAAGAGGCTGGAGTGGTAGACGCTGGAGCCAAGGGTTTATATTATGTCTTTGAGGGGATGAAAGAATCTATCTGCAGAAAGCGGCCCGTTCGACGGCTAGCCAAAAAGCTTCCCTCTAAGATTTCCTCTACCAAACAGAAGGAAAAGGTTTACGGATTTGATGTTCAGTTCATGATACAGGGACAAAATCTGCCCGTTGAGGAAATACGAAACGCCGTTATTGCTGCTGGCGAATGTCCGATAGCAGTTGGTGACGAAAATCTTCTAAGGGTTCATGTGCATACTATGACCCCCGACCATATATTAAATTATGCTCGTACTAAGGGGGAAGTAATAGATATTGTGGTTGAAGATATGGATTTGCAAGTCCAGGGGAAGGCGAAAAAAGGGGGGCAGCAGGTCAGCATTAAGGAAGCGGCATAACGAGCGAGCATCAAAGTGAACAAAAGAAGGGTAGTAATCACTGGAATTGGTGCAGTAACTCCTCTGGGCACTGGAGTGGGCAAATCATGGCAGGCATTGTGTCAGGGAAAATCCGGGGTAGCAAGAATCACCAAATTTGACTCCTCAGGCTTTAAGACACAGATTGCTGCTGAGGTGAAGGATTTCCATCCTGAGGACTTTCTGGATAAGAAAAAGATAAGGAGGACTGACCCTTTTATTCATTATGCTCTGGCAGCTACCAGGATGGCCCTGGACGATGCTGGACTGCCTATCAACGACGGCAATGCTGATAAGGTCGGAGTGATTATAGGCACGGCCATCGGGGGGCTGGTTACCTATGAGAAGAACTTGGACGTTCTCAGGGAGGAAGGTCCTGATAGCGTTTCCCCCTTCTTTATCCCCGGCTTTATTCCCAATATGGCAGTGGGTGAAGTCTCCATTGTCTTTGGTGCTAAAGGGCCAAGCAAATGTGTGGCTACTGCCTGCGCTACCGGAAGCCATGCTGTTGGGGATGCCTTCAGGATTATTCAATATGGTGAGGCTGATGCCATGATTACCGGGGGAAGCGATGCCTATATTATTCCTATTGGCATTGCGGGATTGGATAGAATGAGAGCCATATCGAGGAGGAATGATGAACCTGAAAAGGCGAGCCGTCCCTTTGATAAAAATCGTGATGGCTTTGTTCTTGGCGAAGGAGCGGGCATTTTAGTTCTTGAAGAGCTTGGCTTTGCTCTAAAGCGAGGGGCAAAGATTTATGCTGAGCTTCTTGGTTATGGTTCCAACATCGATGGGTTTCATATCGTGGAGCCTGATTGGGAGAGTCAGGCACGGTGCATAAAGCTCGCTGTAAACGATGCTGGCATCCTGCCTCAAGAAGTTGATTACGTCAATGCCCATGGCACCTCTACCATCCTCAATGATATAGCAGAGACTAAGGCTATAAAGGCTGCTTTAGGAGAACATGCCCAAAATGTGTCGGTAAGCTCCAATAAATCTATGATGGGTCATTTATTGGGGGCGACGGGTGCCGTGGAAGCTATTTTCACCGCTCTTACCATTCGTGATGGCATTATTCCTCCCACCATAAATTATGAAGTTCCAGACCCGGAGTGTGACCTGGATTATGTCCCCAATGTAGCCAGAAAAGCTGAGGTTAATGTAGCGTTATCCAACTCCTTTGGCTTTGGCGGTGCTAATGCTGCTCTAGTTTTCAGGAAGTTCAGGGAGTAGGTCCACGGATGGTCTCTATGCCAGCCCATAGCTCCATTTCGCTGGCGCCTATTTTTATAGCACGAATAACCCCGCCGCTATCTATGAAGAATGTGGTGGGGGTATATTGCACATTGTACTTGTAGGATACTTGTGCATCTGTGTCCAGGGCTACGGTGAAGTGTAGCTTGTAGTCACCAAAGGATTGCTTTACGCGTGAAAGAGTTTCCCCGATGTCGACTGCTATTATTGCTATCTCACCATCGCTCTGTTCGGCTGCCTGTTCAAGGTAGACCAATTGGGGCTGACAATAGGAACAATGGGTATCCCAGAAATTAAGCACCACTGGCGTCCCACGCAATTCAGATAGAGTTATTTCCGTCCCTGCCATGGTGACTAATGTGAAGTCCGGCGCTTGTTTCCCTACTTCAGGCGCTGTATTCGTACAGGATGTAGCGCCTCCGATTAAGGACAATATAGTGACAATTAGACCTGCCTTTACTAACCACTTCCTAAATCTTTCGTTAGTTATGCTAAACTCCTTTTAAAGCGTGCTAAGATAGTATGCGAGATAGTCTAGCACACCGGTTAGCACTAGGATTCCTATTATAATCAGCAGTGCTCCGCTCACTATTGAGGTAAGGTAGGCATGGCGGTTAAGCCACCTGAGATATGGTGAAAGTGCTCCTAAGGCTAGACCAACAGCGATGAAAGGGAGCCCAAGCCCTAAGGAGTAAGCCAGTAGAAGATAGACTCCTTGCCACGCATTCTGGGAGCTCAAAGCCAGAGTCAATATCCCCCCCAGCACTGGAGCAGTACAAGAGCCCAAGGCAAGGGAAAATATTGCTCCTACGGACAGGGACCTCAAGTATCCTGTTCCTCGAGCTCGATTGAGGGGAAGGTATTTCTCGTAGTTCAACCAGGGTACTTTAGTTGCCGCCAGCAAGAATAATCCAAATAGAATCAGTAGTACACCAGCTATATTGCGCAGTAGCCCCCGTGGTACCATAACACCCAGTAAGCCCATGGCAGCTCCCAGGATGACGAAAACCAGGGAGAAGCCAGCCACAAAACTGAGGGTGTGTAGAAAGATATATCGTCGGCTTGGAGGACTCGCCGTTAGAACTGAGCTACCAGCTATGTTAGCTATATATACTGGAACCAGGGGCAGAATGCACGGTGACAGGAAGGACAACAACCCTGCAGCTAACGCCACTGGAAATGTTATGCTTGGCATCTGGACATTACCTGGCAATTCATTGTGTAGCTTATCTCCTTGATTTTAACACAATCTTGCTTGGTCTAATCAGTTCTAAGCTTCTTTTCTCTATAAGCTGTGAGATTGTTTAGTAACCTGTCCCCCTGGCCCCCTTCCCTTAGCAAGGGAAGGGGGTGTGTAGGTAAGAGAGGGGTGAAACCCCTCTCTATAAATCTCTTCCCCCTCTCCTTTGGAGGAGAGGGGGATAAAGGGGGTGAGGTTAGTAAACACTCTCTATAAGTTGTTGCAATTTGCCTTCATGGCACAATTTGATACAATAAAGTCATAATAATTTTGGGGCTGTAGCTCAATTGGGAGAGCGCCTCCTTTGCACGGAGGAGGTCAGGGGTTCGAATCCCCTCAGCTCCACAGGAGGGATCGCATAGTGGCCTAGTGCGGCCGCCTGCTAAGCGGCTGCCCTGAGAAATCGGGGTCGTGGGTTCGAATCCCACTCCCTCCGCCAATATTCATTTTATACTGTCGAGCCGTTCTTTGAGGTAAGCAATCATTTTCACCGGCGTAGGGTCAATTTGATTTAGCATTGCCAGATAATAGCTTGTCCAATCGCCAAGAAAGATAAGGCTCATCATTTGAGCTAGCTTACCTTTGCTCTGGCTATCGATAATCTCATGCTTGACTTTGGCTTTCTGTAAAATTTCACTGGTTATCCGATAGCGAGCCAGGATTCTTGGATGTAGTAAGGATGGTGAGCGAAGCAAAATTATGTATATCTTATCTGCCATTTCTTTGGGGAATTCATAACCAACCACAGCATTATGATTGAGCTCGGAGAAAGTTTCATAAAAAGCCCAGGTTTTGCTATTTTCATTGAATTGTCCTTTCCATCGTTGTGCTACCGGGGAGAGTATGCCAGCGCCATAGATGACTATCAACTTGCCAAATAGTTTATGGGCAAGCTGTTTAGCCGGATTATGTACTGTAGGTATATCCTCGGCTAATTTGTTTAAAAGTGCTTCAAGCGTTTGAACTGCTTCATCTAACCGGGCTGATTTACCTTCTATAAATCCCAATCTTGCAAGCAGCGATATTAAAGGGATAAAACTGTAACCTAAGGCAGCTCTGGGTTGACAAGCATAATCTATGGTGAAAACTGGGATCTGCTTTGCTTTTGCCAAGTCCTTTAATTTGCCACCAGTGGTGATAGCTATTTTAGGACAATCTATGTCCATAGCCTGGGTAAAGTTGGAGAGCGTTTCCTCGGTGTTTCCGGAATAGCTGGAGGCAATTACCAGAGTTCTGGAATCAACAAAAGCTGGCAGGGCGTAATCCCGATGGATGAAGATAATTGGTTTAGTTAGATTAGAGGCAAAGCTTTTAATCAATTCTCCACCGATAGCTGAGCCCCCCATGCCACAGATGATAATCTTATCTATATTGGCGAAATTAGCCGGCAAAGTAATTTCGCTACTTTTCTGCCATGCCTCACGCAATTGCCAGGGCAGCTTACGGATGTGCTCTCGCATTCCATCAGAGTCGTAATGTCGGTATATTTCTAGGTCGTCAAGGTCTATCATAATCCTGTTAGCCTCTTACCTTCTTGCAGTAATTTTCTTATTTTCTCAGGGCTTCCAGCCTCAGCATAGATGCGAACCAATGGCTCTGTGCCTGAAAATCTGATAAGTAGCCATGATTCGTCATCGAGAAGAAAGCGAAAACCGTCGGTGGTGTCTATCTTGCTTACTTTTGTGCCAGCTATAGTATTCCAAGAAACTGAGGTGAGCTGATTCAAAATCGTTTGGTGCTTGCCTTCATGGATGTGCAAGTCGATGCGGTCATAGTAGTGAGGACCAACTTTACTGTAGAGGTAATCGAGCAGTTGGGAAGGTGTCTTGCCTGTTTTAGCCATGAAATCGAGGAAGTAAAGCCCAGCCACGATAGCATCTCTTTCCGGAATATGTCCTCGAAAGCCATAGCCCCCGCTTTCCTCACCGCCAATCATTGCATTTTTTTGTATCATTAGCGGAGCAACATATTTGAATCCCACGGGGGTCTCGTAGACAGAAACTCCGAAAATCTGTCCGAGGCGGGAAAGCATGGTGGTAGAGGTCAACGTCTTTACTATAGCACCTCGCTCAGCGCGGACTTCTAATAAATAAAGACATAGCAGGGCAAAGACCTGATGTTGATTTAAGAACGTTCCTTTCTCATCTATGATACCAATGCGGTCAGCATCTCCATCGGTAGCCAAGCCAACATCAGCTTTCTGTTCCACCACTAGCTGGGAAAGTGTGGTTAAATTTTTGGCGATAGGCTCGGGTTGTATACCTGGGAAAAAGGGATTTCTTTCACCGTGGGTTTCAACAATTTTCATGTTTCCGCCTTTGAGAATTGTCTCAAAATATCCTGCCCCAGCCCCGTACATGGAGTCAACAATCACGGTCAATTTTTGATGCCGCAGGTTTTCAACATCGATAAGCTGTGTTAGATGCTCGAAGTAGATGGGACGAGGGTCTAAATAATCTATTAATCCTTTCTTCAAGGCTTTATCCAGAGCAATTTTTTTAATTTCCCCATCATGGGCAGCATAGGCAATTTCTTTTTCTATCTCGTTAATGACCTCGTTTGAGACACTGGCACCCTCCTCCGACCTGCATTTGAGTCCATTCCACTCTCTTGGATTGTGGCTTGCGGTGATAATAATAGCCCCAGCAGCTTTAGTGGCGGTAGCAGCATAGCTTATCACAGGAGTAGGTGCCGGTTTAAGGCATAAATGGGGTTTAATGTCGTTGCCGGCAATCACTTCAGCAACAGCGGAGGCAAAGTCTTCAGAGGCAAAACGGGTGTCATAGCCGATGATCAGTCCCTTTTGACTTAGTCCCTTTTTATTGAGATAATTAGCTATACCTTGAGAGCAAATACGCACATTGTTGAAGGTAAAGTCTTCGGCTATAATTCCCCTCCATCCATCTGTGCCAAATTTAATTGTGTTCTTCATAGTTTTTCTGGGCAGGGACCGTGTCAAATCATTTAAGTACCTAACCCAACAGGGGATTGTTGAATCATATAATTTCTAACTATATGAGGTACCAACTTCTTGTAAGGGTCAGCCTGCTGGGTTTTCCTCTTTTCCTCATAAACGT
>Ga0210049_1003677_pt1 | contig 13714 bp, 17 predicted proteins | sample CryGeyCG2014_300_2_FD_183964 | JGI IMG/M metagenome (GOLD analysis project Ga0210049, IMG submission 183964) | Groundwater microbial communities from aquifer - Crystal Geyser CG06_land_8/20/14_3.00 (SPAdes) (version 2) | ecosystem: Environmental > Aquatic > Deep subsurface > Groundwater | place...
CCTTGCTACGATAACTTGTAGGATAGGTACTAACTGTCGTTGTTTTTAACTTTGCCATAAAGAAGCAAATCTCAACGTCAACTGGAGGATCTGGAGCTCCATGAGCAGTTATTCCGAATTCTGCTTTATCACTTCTGTTGCTATTCGAGACACTAATATATCCTGGATCACTTATCTCATAGCCCCAGATAAAGCGTCCGCTTGTATCAGAAGCTGCAAGAACTATAGCATCTTGTCCATCATCTAAACACTCTGGACCATTATAACGAATACTACAGAGTGCCTGTACACTAAACGGCGGTTGGTAATCTGGAGCTGTTGTTATTCGAGGTCGTCCTGGCCACTTTACAGTAGGCGGAATAGGTGGTCTTACACGGCGTGGCCTCGGAGGAATAGGATCTGGAAATGGAGTCGGAAACGGAGGTCTTGGAGGAGTCGGATGCGGTCTTGGAGGAACAGGTATCGGAGGCCCGGGTGGTCTTGGAGGACTCGGAGTCGGAGGAACCGGAATAGCTTGGTGCATCTCACTACGACCCTCTCCTCTGTAAGGCTTTTCTAAGTAACTTTCCTTGCCAAAGAACTCCTTAAGATACCTTACTGGCATTGACCAGAAAGCTATACTGCTCAGCTTAAGATGTTGATATGGCTTACGTTTAGATGACACTTAAGTTACTCCTCGTATATCACTCTCATATACAAGCTCCCTTATCTCCATTTCTTGGTCGGCTACATTAAGCGAAAGCTCTATTTGAAAACAATCACAGTCACCCTGTGAGACCTCGAGCTTTGGCATAGCGACATTATAACCGCTATTAACCATAGACATAGCAGAGGGCAACGAAAGAGTAGTTCCGCTTGTTGCTTGATTCCGGAACAGCTTTGTTGTAATCATTCCAGCTGTTTGAGCTTTGAGTTCCGCCCAGAGGCGCCTCAATGTAAATCTCATTGAAGGTCCCTTATCTGGCTCGGCACTAATAGCCCTTGTCTTGATGCTATGTGGAATTGCTACATCTGCATTAGATGTACTTTTGTCTGTAGTATCGTACTCAAGTCTCATTACATGCCCACCTGCGGTACCACCATAGGTATAGTATCTACCATCAGTACCTCTTAGTACTATTCCACAAGTAAGATCAATTTCTCTTTCCCAAGGTGGATACCACTCATCTGTGACAAAGTTATAAACAAGCTCGCTCGAGGGCAACAATAAATGATATTCGTTGTTAAGCGGATCTATAAACGCTGCTCTATTCTCGATACTTGCCGCAGCGATACAACTCGAGGACTCATTATTAAAATAGTGATCGACATATGGCACAGATACTTTACGTGGTTTTCTTCCGTCTACAACATATACTCCGTCAACATCTTGAAATGTAGCTATACTCATTGGTTCGTCTTTGTGCATAGATGGAAAGCCAACCTCGACAACTCTTGCAGTCTGTGGACTTGCTAAGCCTACAGTTGAAGATAATTGTAAATATCCAAAAGTAAATGGATTGTCTCCCTCAAGTAAGTATATCGAAGTTTTCTTAAAAACCAAAAGTTCGTTGTAAAACTCCACGGCACACAGTATCTCACTGGCGTCTCCAACAGCGTCTGTGTATCCACTATCTGTACCACAGAAACAATCCGGCATATTCCTAGCACTAAACCTTAGGCGATTTGGAAATTCTGGATCTCCCCATAAAAATAATCTGTTCTTGAAACCTAAGCAGCCTTTATACACTGGCAATGAAATAGGAAGAAAGGCACAGGCAAGCATATAAATTCTACAGTCAGCACTTAATGCTGCATCCCATGAAATTCTATACCAGTATCCTGGCACATTATCTCCTTGAAATACTTTGCGCCGTGGTGCAAGAGCAGCCGCGTTGAGCCAAAGCATACCACACTGAGCAAAAGAGCTATCACCTGCGCCATCTTTAGCCTCATCTATAAATGCACCTACAGTCGTAAAGCTACTACCATTCCAGTATTCTATCAGGTCTATCTGGGCATCTGCAGTATTTCCATATTTGTCTACGACCCCAATATAAAGTGCAGTACAAGGATCTAAGGTCTTAAAGTATAAATAATCACTTATTGTAGCCTCACTTAGATCCAGATACATCGAAAGAGAGTCACTTGTGAGCTTTCCAAGATAATCTATATATTGTCCAAGGCTTTCGTCATAGAACTTCACACCACTAACCCATTCAAAGGCTCCATCCCATTTATTAGTCATATTACAAGCATCTTGCTTAACTTTTAAACTTACAATATTAACCGAAGTACTTAGAGCTACACTCCATGTAAGCTCATAAACATATCCCATTATGAGTCCTCTAACGAGTCTCATAGCATCAGATGTACTCCGAGTCCAAGTAACAGTTCCATCTAATGCAAATGTAGCTCCTGCACTTAATGTTCCATCAACTAAGTTTGATACTGTTACAAAGTCTCCGCCTCTCCAAGATTTTACTGTCAACGCAGAAGCATTAGTATTTACACCAGTTCCGAGGTCTACTACAAAGCCCTCACAAGGCTCGCTTGTAATAATATAGGCTCTGTCATTTGCCTCAGGAAGCATAACAGCACTTGTATCAGGTCTACCATCCGTTACTTCCCTTGTGTAATCAATAAAGCTATCAGTACTAGCATCGTAAACAAGAAAGCCAAGCGGATAAGGATTATCTCCGCCCCATACAATAGGCCTTCCACTACCGTCAGCATAGAAAAATCTCTCTCCTACTATGCAACTAAATCCTGGTGTAGCACCTACAGTAACTCCGAGATCTGTACCAAACGTAGCTCCGCTAACGGTCGGCGGATTTTCCGTACTGACATAAAGTTTACTGTTTACCTGAGCTAAAAAATGGTAATCTCCTTGCTTTGAGTTCTTGTATGTATGTAAGCTCTTTATAGCACTTCCACTCTCAAGTGCTGTTGTATTATGCAGTATACTACCCTTTCTTGCCTTCCATCCTCCAAGTGTGGACACCTTACGCATATTTAGTCCACCAGCAAGGCCTCCTGGTTCTAATATTGTAGGCGGAGTAACACCATCGTACTTTCCTGTAAACACTTCACGCTGTAGTTTAGTAGCCATTACTCAGCTGCCTCCGTTATACGAGTGTGTCTTTCATCAAGAGTATAATCGTTAATCCATTGCTTAAGTACTGACCAAGAATCCTTTTGCATTAGCAAGAATTTATCATAGCATTTTTCATCTACTGTTGCTGAGGGCTTTGCTAAGCATCTAACTGTTGCTCCTAACACCAGAGCACTATAACACTCACCTGGCAGCTTAGATATTGTCCCATAGTAATCTCCACTTGCAGGAGTTCCTACTATAGTCATAATCTTAGTCGATCCAACATAGTCAGATACAATAGAACTAATATCTATTACCCCAGTTGTCTGGTCTATTACCTCAACAGTACAACTATTATAATAGTCATCTGCAAATTTTGGCTCATTGTTAACATCCAGATGCAAAGCACTCGTTGCACTGCTTGCTCCTGCCGTTCCTCCATGCAGATCTGGGATTGACTCATGGTACCAAAGCGTACATGTCTCAGCATAGCCCTCAATGTTTACTACTATTTTACCTCTCTCTAACCAGGCTTCGTGTACAGCATCTGAGTAATAAACCGGTAAGGTCGAGCATCTCTTCTCACCCACACTACGTCTTATTGGAATCGGAGTACATAATGTATTATCTATAAGATGAACCGGCTTAGCACAGTCCGATGGAAGTGTTGCTTCACCGGCTGCAAAAACCAAACTCGCTGTCTTTAAAAGCCATGCTCCTGGAGCTAGCATTAGATGCATAGCAAGATCTGTTTGTACTTGATTGAGCTTCCTTAGAATTTCTTTGTCACTCCAATGAGCTTGGCTTACCTCATGCAAATTGCTTCGCACATCTGCCATAAGATAATAGGTATTTAGCATAGTCATCTTGGCTCTCCTTGTTCTGGAAGATCGTTAACTGGATCTGGAGCAACGTTAACCATCTCCTGTCGCCGCTGTTCTAGGGCATTAAGCATCTCCTTGGTCATATTAAACTGCTGCTCTTGCTTCATAGCTTTCGACTGTAGCAGCTTACCTACTGCTAGAATCCTCTGGTACGCTTTCATAAAGCCTTTAAAGTCATTGCTAAGATACTGCCTTGGCACTTCATTAGTTCTATTCATGTGCTAACCTCCCTATTACTATGCTGCTTGGCACTTGCACTACTGGCACATTGTGTACCAGATTAAATGTATACCTTGCTATAGCCTGCATTTTCTCTGAGAAATCTTTTCTCTTTCTGCGCTGCAGTTGAGCATCCAGCTCATCGAAATACTTTACAAGCTTTGCGAGAGGCATCTCCGTAAGATGCTTTCCTTCCTGTAGCCTGACCAAGACATCCGCCCCAAGCTCTCTATATGTCTTGTCCTTTGTCGTAACACCTATTAGATACTGTGGCTTCTTGCCTTCTTGCTTTGGGAACCTCCAGATCTCCCAGATGCTCTGCCCCCAGTTCCAGACTACTTCAAACTCCTCATCAAGGGCCTTTAATTGCTTCGTAAAGCCCTTGTCTGGAACCATAGCTACATAATTCTTAGCTCTTCGTTCTTGGAAACTCGGTAATGATGGCTCCCCCATTAGATTTGCTTCCGGAGCATCCTCTGACATCCAGCATTTCTCCTTTTGCTTGCGCCACATCTTCTCGTCTATCCTCACCCACTTCGAGGCCGGGATAATCTTTTTCATTGTGTATACTCCCCTGGTATTGCATAAGTTTCAGAATAATATCTTTCTTGCAAAACTTCCCTACGCTTGGATCTCTGTGCGCCGCAGCATATTCTATCCAGGTCTTCAATACATGAACTTTCATCACTAACGGCTCAGGAGCATAGTTAGAACTCTCTTCAAACAAGGCATCACACAGAGCTTCATCTCTGTCCCAGTCGTATCTTTCCGCATACTCATCCCACTTCTCCGAAGGCGGCCAGGTCTGCTCCATTTCTGTACAACCTCTCTTTAGTATTATCTCTGGCCCCATCAAGACTTTCTCTTTTGTAAGCTTATCAACTACCTGTCTATACAAACTTCTTCCACCTTCAAGCCCATTTACAATCGGAGCATACCAAAACCCTTGGTACTTTCCAAGCTTCCCAGACTCTGCTCTTTGCTCTATTCCACACTTCGATGCACAGGAGAATTCTTCTTGCAGTTCCATCACTTTAAAGAGCTGTTCTATCCTATCTCCTGTCCATACAACCTTCCAGCAATGTCTACATACCTTTGGTACGAATCTGTATCTTGCAAAATAAATCTGCAGATACTTTCCGCATCTTCTATCTGTTAGCACTCTCGTATAAATCCAAGGTTGATTCGGCAGAAGTCCTCTTTCCAATACAATCTTTCCATTGTACCCGAGCTTCAGCCTTCCTTGCATCAGTAGCTCACTTATTGGTCCTAACATGTCAGCCACACATAAATCCTCATATAATGCCATTTCTTGGTCTCCTTTAAAGTGGTCAAGGAGTCGAAGCCGGAGACCCTATCACTTCTAACTCCGACTCCCCAACCACATCTTGGCGTTTCAAAATTTGAAACGCATCAGTTATAGATCATCTGCTGAAGCTGTACCGATGAGTCCACCAGTACCTACTCCACTTATATCTTCATTGTAGTAGTTCTGGAAGAGCAAGCACTGTGCAGCAACGATAGCCGCAGCCTTAGTTGCAAGATTACAGACACAATAGTTGTCGTAAATAACTCCTGTGCTGTTACCATTAAGCTCAATGCAAGGCTCTGTTCCAAGATTACTACCGTCACCATTACAGAGTCTGTTCTTACCAATCTCAAGTAAGAGTGACGCCGCCGTAGAGCCTACGATACAAGCCGTGCTGTAGTCTCCAAGAATAGTATTGTTGAGAATTCTGTGATTTGCTGAAGCATCATTGAGATGAATCGCTCCGATTGCTCCACCAAGACCCTGGTCAATATAACAACCTTCGATGAGACCATTGTTAGCTGCAGCCGCAATAGCGATAGCATACAAGAATTCATCAGTCGTTGTAGTTTCTACTGCGAACCTACAATTTCTGATTACAAAGTTTGTTCCTGCTGCCTCGACAGAAATCCCGATCTTGACGCCAGTGACTGTTGCCTCAAAACGAATATTCTCGACAGTAACATTCGCTGCTCCGATGATAAAATCTGCGTCAGCATGGTTGAAGTCAAATCTCGGGGTGTCTGTTCCTCTGCCGAGGCCAACAACAGTAATGCCAGCAACGTCGAGATCAATTTCTCCACTCGAAGATGTATCACCAATGTCCTCGTAGTGCCCTGGAGCAACTACAATTAGATCTCCTCTGTTTGCTACGCAGGCTCCAATAGCACTATTGAGATCTTGATGCAGCTGTGCTGTAGGGACTCTGCTTCTGAGCCACTCATAGGCATTTGTAGTTCTAAGCGAGACCCACTGAATATCTCCGGTCAACACCTTATTGCTTCCCATACTAAGAAGCAACTGCCTTACATCTGGATGAAAACTATTTAATCTCATTTACCAAATCCTCCCCCGTCCAAGAAGGGAGAGACCTTTAGGAGATCTCTCCCAGTTAGCCAATCGTTTAATCCGCTATATATGCCAAGTCGCACAGTACGCCCTGGCTGTTACGTCTCTTGCACCCGAGCTCAGCATACCGATAAAGCGTAGCCTCGTATGCGTCATAGCCAGAGATAACTCTCAGAATCCCCCCACCACTGTCTGACATCCAGTCGTAATCAGACATACGATAAATCTGGAGATCCTTCAATGTAAGAAAATACATTTCTCCGTCTATGGCATCGTTGTCTACCATCAGCGGAATGCCGTTATAGTCCAGTGCTGTCCAGCCACCATCGAGAGTCATACTATTAACTGTCCTTCGATCCGCTTGACAAAGTGCAAGATATTCTCTACGAATTGCTCTCGTAGTAATAATCATATCTGGACCATAGCCAACACCAGCTTTCTTCTCAACCTTGTCAAATGCTTGCTGCATAAGATCAAGTGTAAGAGCCCTTTGCCCAGCATATCGTCCACTGGCATGAGCAAGCACCGTAGCTTTCCACCAATTATAAGTACTCACATCGATACCTTGCAAAGGATCAGCATCTGCCAGACCGCTATTCGTACCATCTGTTGCTGCAATATCGTCAAGATTCTGATCAGTTACAATTCCACGAATACCTACCATTTCAAGCCGACCATGACCAGCAGCGCTCGTGATAGCCGTAGTCCTTGCGCTTCCAGGCCGAACATAGAACGTAGCTGCGGCCTCAGTTACACCGGGATCAGTAACAGTAATAGTATCATAAGTCGAGCCCTCTGTAATTGCACTTACAGCAATATTCGTAGTATCTACGGTAATAATCCCAGAAGAACCACTCAGAGCACTCGGTACAACCGGAACAGCACTTGTCATTTCCTCGAGATACTTTGCTCCAAACGTGCTTCCGAAGCCGTCTCCACCGACACTATTACCATAGTACTTTTTCTGCAGGGTATAGCTCGTTGCACTCTCTGTGCTTCTCCACCTCGCTAATGTCCCATAGCCGCATCCCCAGAGCTGCCGATTAACCTCCTTCATTGAGTCTCGAGTAATCCCAGAGACTTCATTATCGACAGCCTTTGCCCAGGCACCTCTTTGGTCCCTTGTTGCTGCAATCGTAGGACCTGAGAGCGTAATAGTTGCATAGTTGTACTTCACGTTGACAGTACATTGTTTATACTTCTGGTAATCTGCATCCGGCAGTGCTCCACCATCTGCCCGAGCTCCAACAGCATTACTCCGACCATAATGCAGATCAATCTTTGCCTCTTTGCCAAAGACATCTTCCTCGTTGACATCAATCTTGTCAGCAAGAATCATGTCATGATTAAGCTGCTCCTGTACCGCAGGCAAAAAGAAGGTCTTCATTGCCTCTTGGTAGTTACTCAGGATCGCAGCAGTTGTTCCTGTATAAGCCATTTCCTATTATCCTCCTGTAGATTCCAACAGTTGCTTTCGGCGCATCCACTCCTGAAATGCTGCCCCAGGAGTAATAGTGTCTTTCCCTTTCTTAAAAGACACTCTCTTACCTCCGAGCACTCCAGCACTAATCGCCTTAGCATCCTGTTCCTTTAATGCATTTCTCTCGTTCCATTGTTTCAAGTCAACCCCGAGCTCTTTAGCAAGCTCCTCTTTCATCTTCTGCTTCGAGCTCTTCTTCCCCTCTGCCATCTCTTTTGCATGATCCCAGATATTTTTGCTCCTATCCATTCTGGTACGGGCAAAGAGTCTTGCAACGTCTTCGGCGTCGAGCTCAGGATGTTTGCCCATCAGATCTCCTTCGACCTTCATTCTCACGAGCCTCGCATTGTCTTCTTCGAGCAATCGAAGTCTCTCAGCCATAGGATTCAGGGCTTTTTCAACAATCCCTAAGAACCTATCCTCTGAGATCTCCTTGCCTCCAGTAAAACCCTGCGGAGGCTCTGTATAAAGTGGAGTTTCTGATTTTGCTTTTCCACCCTTTCCGACTAAAACATTGCCTTCCTTGTCGAGTACACCCATCTCGACTAATTCATGAATCCTACTAAATGCTCCATCAGCTTGCTCCATTAGATCCTTCGGATCAATCCCGTACTTCTCGGCCATTTTCAGAACCGATGCAAGCTTTTGTCCTTGTTGCGTTACACTTGCTTGTTCTTTTAAAAGTGACACAGCATCTTGAGCTGTTACCTGTCGCTTTTCTCCATCAAGTTCTACCTCTAATGCCGCAGGCGCCTTGCCCTCTTCAGAGCTGCCTTCTGCCTTTTGTTCTTCGGTCATCTTGAGCCTCCTTTTCATCTTTACTTACCGTTTCAAATTTTGAAACGCCAGAGTCAAAATACATAGATTCTAAACCTCCGTATGCTCGCCAGTAGTCTACCATCCTTGGAAGAGCAACATTGAACTCTGCACGATTAAACGTCGCTGCGAGAATCCTCATTGCTCCAATAGACGACAGACTTCCTTGTGGAGCTGAAGCCAGTACAAGGGCTCTGTGCTCGTTCCATGCTTCTTTTGCTTCGAGTAGCTTTGCTACAAAGTTGTTCCAGGTTTCTATCTGAGTTTTCATTTAGGGCCTCCTTTTGATTGTGTCTGCGTAGCAAGCATCTCAGCTTGTTGCTGGCTGAGAAACTCTTGATGCACTATTTTATGGGCCAAGAAAAGTTGCTCGATATAATTAAATTTATCTGGGTCATCTAATTTTAGCTTTTGATGTTCCATAGACTTTTCATAATTGTTATGCTCCAGAATATGCAAAGCGTGATTGTCGTAAGAATTTACAAGACTCTTAGGATCAGCTTGACCACTCGACAGAAACATATTTTCATATCGAGCATAAGCTTCATCAAGTCTCGTGGTACTGTAGATGTCTTTGACTATGGCGTCATCGAGCATATTCATAACGTGTCGTCTGACCTCAGGGTCCATAGGATCTCCGTAGAGACCTTTCTCGAAGCGCTCCATTACTTGAGCAGATCGGGCAGCTCGGCTTTCTGGCAAAGAGCTTTGTTTTTTAACTAAGACGTCTGTATTACCTCTCAAGTCTGCACCCTTAAAGGCAAAGATCTCGAACTCGCCTTCTCGGCCAACGATCTTGAGCATACGCTCATCTTTATATCCAGCTTGAATGCGCTTCAAGACTCGAGACATAGTAGATTCAAGGGATTCCTCAAAAACTGCATGAGCAGGGATATTACCATGAGCATCCTGTTCACGCAAAAGCGAGACCATTTCACCTGAACGAATATCGCTCCTGTTTGTACCTCGTGTTACTTCGTGTTGCGAGAAAAGATCCTCGATAGCTCCATAGGTGTGCTCCATTATGAGTGGATATGTCTGCGGGAGGCCTTTGAGATCCATGTGCTCGGGTTTATGACCATAAACAGGAGTATATTCAATCCACTCACCGTGAGTGTCATCTGGCAGAGCCACCATATTTGCACCTCTGGGAGTAAGTCCCTTGCCCTTAGCCATTACACGATTGTACTCATCAATAGAACTAAGAGTTCTATTCCATGTACGCTGTAAGCCAATAGCTTGACTTAGCGTGGCTGTACCCCAGAAGACTCCAGGAATATCAATGTCCTTAAAAAACTCAATGCTATAATCTGGAAATGGATAGTCGCTCTTGGTAAGAATCTTACCATTAGCAGCAGCAATAAAAAGCCCTCTTGTATGTGTGCTATTAGGCTTTTCATAGTAATTTATCTCCAATGCTCCTGGGACTTTCGTAGCTGCTGCCGAGCCCGTTGTTCCAAGACCAAGAAGACCACTAAGATCTACGCTTGGGGTTCCATATCTCTCAGCCTGAACTTCTTTAGCATCTGTACCATAGACATCTACGAGCTCTTCGAGTGTTCTGTGCTTCATCTTAATGAGCCACGGGAATGCTTGATGATTGTCATCCCCGACAGTAGCATAAGGCACAAGAATATCGAAAGGACTCCAGACAGAGCACTCAGCATCTCCGGTATAGATAGCTTTTCCAGTTTTAGGGTCCAATTCTACTTGCCCGAGCTTTGTATTCCATCTGTCATCAAGTCCTGCTGTCCCTGTAGCAAAGACCCATCCAGCAAGTAATCTGAGCTTCTTTTGCATCTTAGCCTGGCGCCAGAAATGCTGCAGTACCTTGTCTCCAATCCGAGCAGCCTTGATATCTTCGTCTTCATGAGTATTTGGTACAACACTCATAATAGGCTGATTCTTAATAAGATCTGCTATCTGTCTACGCCAACGAGGCAAGAGCTTATTGTCAACATTTCTAATCTTGCCTTTTATACGCTGTAACTGATGCAGAGTATGTGTGTGCATATTAAAGAAGACATACTGCTTGCCAGTCAAAAAGGCAAGATTCAAGAGCCACTCTCGCTCGAACGGACGTCTCAGCTCGATGCCTATGTCGTATCTGTCTTTGACATGAGTCCAAAGCTCGTCAGTCTTGTTAGGTTTCTTTCCAGAAGCTATCATATACTTTGCCGCAGGATTATTAAGTCTCATTTATTCTACTCCTTCAAGCATTTCTCCGGCATTATCCTCATCGTAGTCAGGACCTAAAGATGGCGGCGGCTTTAGATCTGGAAACTCCATAGTCTGGATCTTGTAGTCTTTAAGCCCATGACTCATTATGCGATCCATTAAAGCCTCGTTGTGCTTACGGAGTTGCCGGATCTGATCTATTAGAATATCTCTTGCTCCTGCCCTGACCTTCATTTCTGCCATAAATTCTCTTACTTCACTTTTAAAACTCATCTTAGGGTCTCCTTTCTTAGCTTAGTTCATTCTTGACAGCATAACAATTACCTTGGCTCCGGCGCTAAGTGTACAAGCACTGTAGTCTATTACTGGCATAATCCGTGTCGAGTCAGGAAAATACTTAATTCTGCTGTCGCCGTCAATGCTCTTGGCATAGAAAACTGTAGCCCCGGCATCTGTCTGGTCTTTAATAACCATAATATCGTTGGTTGCCCCTGGAACGAACTGAATAGAATGAAGACTTAGGAACTTTCCCGGAGCCCAATCACTGTCCATAGCCGAGATCTCATAGCCTTGTGAAAAGATTGTTTCTGTATTTGCCATTTTTAGTTCTCCTTTTAAGTAAGTGCTAAACCCATTCTCATGAAGTATAGTCCACCACCAGCACCTCCAATTTCTGTGGATTCAAGGATACTCAAAAATCCGCAGGTAGTAATAAGCGGATTACTATAGCCTCCGCCGCTTTTCAAAAAGCCCATTGTCAAGATCCCAAGAATATCCATTTTACCTTACTCCACCAGACCGAAGGCCTTAGATAGTTTGGAACACGTAGAAAATTGCTTATAGGCCTGATCATATTATCAAGCCCCACAAGCGATGTAGCGATAGCTTTGAAAAGCTCTTCAAGCTTTATAATATCCGTCACTGTTTCTATTCCACCAAAGATTAACTTGCTTTGAACCTCTTTACAGCGTTGTAGAATGTAGTTGTCGATCCAAAAATGCTCTGGAAAGGTGCCTTCTTTAAGCTTCTCTCTAAATGCCTCTGGATATCTTGAAGGCTCATTCCAGTACTCCTTACCATCTTCGAGCTCTTGAGCTACCTCTTTGATAATCTTAGCTGCTACCTGTGCACTAATACCCTGCTTCGGTAGCTGAAGCCAATACAATAGCCTACCTAAATGTACTCCACGTTTCTGATACGTTCCTTCAATTTTAGTCATCATGCTGGGTCCCTATAGTTAATGGATGAAGATGTATAGACAGTAAAGCCAAAACTCTCTGTTACGCCATCATCTTTATAGATCTTGAATGTATCTGGACTTGCTGTTTCGTCAATTCTCCACTCATTCTTTGCAAAATGCCTGAGCCACCTTAGTGTCTCTGCAAATGACCCTGCTACCGGGGAGTCTGCATCGCCGCAACCAGATACAGAGTAGAGTCTATTTACTGCAGTTACTATAGCTGCAAGCTGAGCGTCAATATCACTGTCGTCAGCAGGATCAGCAGGCAAGTTATCAGACTTAGCCTTTATAGCATCAATCAGTAGATCAAGCCTACCACCATCGTGCCAGTCAGTTTGAAGCTCATTAGTATCTACCAAAGCAGTATCTACAACTGCATCTGTTGCATCAAAGGTCTGTGCTGCAGTCTGAATGTTTATTGTCAGATCACACCACTCGCTTCCAGCTGCATCAGAAAAGATAATAGTTAGATTATCTCCATTAGTCTCAGCCTGAGCAAGCACTACTTTGACCCGTTTAGTAAAATCGGCGTCTACAGCAGGCAGCGTTCCGAGGTTCGCTGGCGCTCCGTCGTCGATTGCTATCTTGACATCTCCTGCTGCTAATGTTGGATTTGCTTGGAAGATTCTTGTATCTGCCTGAGGAACAAGGCTAACATAGAAAGTATATCCTCCAACATCATTTTTTACACAAGGCAATTGACTTGCCATTTTGTTATCCTCCTGCTCCACAAAAAGTAGTTCCACTACTAAGTATATTTACCCCATATGGACTCCACATTTTAAATATTGCTCCAGCTTTATCTACTGTACTATCCTCCGCAAGGACTTTATCCCCGTCCTCCTGGAGAATTACACCAGTACCGTCTTCTTGCAAAATATAATTTATGGCCATCAGTCAGCCTTATTTTTTGCTAGCCAGTAAGCCATCAGACTTAATTTCAACAGAAACGCTTTTGCGTCGGCAAGATTTGTGATATTATTTACTGCCGTCTCCACCTGTTCCCAGCTCGGCATATTATTAATTATTGGCTGTGTTTTTGCCGTCTCATCTAAGAGTTTTTGCTTCTCAGGTGTAATATCAGTCGGTTCCAATGGGATAAGCGATGATGTTAGCTCATCATATTTCATAGCTTCAGGATCAACGATTGTACCTTGAGGAAAAAACACAAGCTCTGAATCCGGGTACTTAATTTTTAACGCATTGAGCCGCTCCAGAAACGTCGAGCCGTCCGGGATGGCAGATATGTCCGTTTGGCCTATAAAGCGTATCCAACCCGGAAACGGGCTGGCTTTTTGATAAAATACATAGGTTTTTAAGCTCACATTCCCTCCTCTAAATACCAGCCTACTCCATACATTGTTATTGTATCACCATTTGCCGTATCGTTTTTGACTTCAATGATATGATTGGCATCAGTTCTAACCGGAGTCAGTATAGACTG
>Ga0210049_1003678_pt1 | contig 13713 bp, 13 predicted proteins | sample CryGeyCG2014_300_2_FD_183964 | JGI IMG/M metagenome (GOLD analysis project Ga0210049, IMG submission 183964) | Groundwater microbial communities from aquifer - Crystal Geyser CG06_land_8/20/14_3.00 (SPAdes) (version 2) | ecosystem: Environmental > Aquatic > Deep subsurface > Groundwater | place...
GGAATCCAGCTTTTTCTGGATTCCGGGTCGCGTTTCACTTGCCCGGAATGACGATTCTACATTCCCGGGACTGTCAAACTCTGGGAGTCCCCCGGCAAAGCCGGGGGTTTACCTAAGTGCAATTAGCTCTCTATTGAAAGGTGAGGGTTAAAGACTCCCTCTTTCTAACGGGGTTCACTCCACGACTTTATAGACGACGTCGCGTTCCCTCACCCGGTCCTTCACTTTGATCCCGACGTCCGCACCCGGTCCTGCTTCCTGAACATTTTGGTTCTCAATCTGCATGGAATCGATGGGTTGGGTGACATCGGTAGTATGGCCAACAATGTGGATGGTATCTCCAACCTTTAATGATCCCTCGGATAACCGTATCGCTGCGACATTAATCTTCCCAAAATATTTAATAATCTCCCCTACTCTCTTCTCTTCCATCTTCTTCCTCCTTTATCAAGATTTAATTGCAATACCTATTCTCTCCAACCCCTCTAAAACCTCTCCCATTTCAATCCCTCTCAAACATTCAAAATCCTTACATTGGAAAAATCGCTCTGGAGGACAGGGAGAACAAGGGACTCCCCTTCGAACTACGAATGTCTTTTCTCCCCTTGGCGACCAAACCCTTTGGTCTGTCGGCCCAAAGATGGCTAACGTAGGAAGTCCCAATGCAGCGGCCATATGAGAAACACCGGAATCACACCCGACAAAGAACCAGCTTCCTTCCATCACGGAGGCCAGTTGGAGAAGAGTAAGTCCCCTTGCCAGAATGGCCACAGTGGGTCCCATCCCCTCAAAGGCCTTCTGGACTTCTGGCCCCTCGGCTGGACCGAGGACGATGAGGATTTTTGAGCCGAGATGTTCCTGAAGAGCATGAGCAAGGGTGAAAAATCGATCAAGAGGCCAAACCTTCTTCTTGCTCCCACTCCCAGGATGGAGGATGATCACCTTCGATCGCTCTTCCACGGTTACCCCTTTCCTTTTCCAGAAATCCCTTGCCCATTCTCGATCCGACTCTTTCAAATGGAGTCTGGGATTTGACTCGGATGCAGGAAGCCCATATTCGACAAATTGTTTGAGAAGATGATCAGTTAAATGAACCTTCTCATCCCAAGGTGGAAAAGAATTGATGTGAAGAATTCGGCCCTGACAAACCCTTCTCAGATTCCCAATGACCGTTCCTTCCCCATCTTTTCCAAAGACGATGATGAGATCAAATGTTTTAAAAAATTGGGAGAGATGGAAGTCCAGGGATCCTTCTCGAACAAAGAAAGTAGCCATTCCTTTTTGATCAATGGATAGGATCTCCTCAGCATAGAGGCGCTTTTCCACCAACTCCAGAATTCTCGGGTATCCCATGATGACCGATTTGGCGTCTGGAAAGGCCTTCCGAATGGTTTCGAGGGAAGGCAAAGCAAGAATGAAATCGCCCAGGGCTCCCTGGTGAATGATCAGGATGGATTGAACCCCAGGTGTCTTTTTCGTATTGGGAGAGACTATCATTTTTCTTCCTCTTCGTCAGGATATTCTTTCCAAACGCTTTCGAATGTGTCCATCGTCGGGTGTGATCTGGAGAATCTTTCGATACTCCTGTCTCGCTTGTTTCCATCTTTTCTGATCTCCATAGAGGACACCCAAATTGAAAGCGGCTTCTTGATACTTTGGGTTAAACTGGTTCGGATCAACATTCGCCGGATTTTAGATTGAATCACAAAATCTTCTTTTAACATGGCCTCTCATCGATGATTCCTCTGACCTTAAGAGGGGTCAAGGTCTTTGTCTAACGCCCTCTTGACGGCATCTAATAACTCCTCGGCGTCATAAGGCTTCTTAATATAAAAACGGGCTCCCAGCGCCATTGCTTTTTCCTCTGCATTCTTCTCCGGACTCCCCGTCAGGAAGATCACGGGAATGGTAAGGGTCTGTGTGGAGCGTTTTAATCTCTGGGCAACGCTGAACCCATCCCCGGCTGGCATTCGGATATCGAGGATGATGAGATCCGGTTTTTCTTTGTAGGCCATAAAAACACCTTGGGCGCCATCAAAGGCAGGGACGACCTCATATCCAGCTCCCTGTAGCCGGATCATCAACGCCTTGACAATATCCCGCTCATCATCCACAATAAGAATCTTTTTTTTCTGTGCCATATTCTCCTCATTCTACAGGCTCAATTTTTATTTCCCCCTCCTTCAAGCCAAACCAACATTTCATCCCTTCTCTGCCGAAATATCTCCATCTCCCTTTTTTCAATGGGAAGGCCTGTGGGAAAAGTCTCTTTCAAAGGATTCCGGAATTGGTTGTTCTTGACCAACCGATAGTCCAAATGAGGCCCAGTGGAGAGACCCGTAGATCCTACATATCCGATGATCTGTTTCTGCCGCACCCTCACTCCTTTTCTGATCCCAGGGCCATAACTAGAAAGATGACCATAACAGGTCATATAACCGTTCCTATGGCGGAGGATCACCTGGTTCCCGAACCCACTGTTCCACCCGCAAGAGGTAACTGATCCATCTGCCACAGCCCATATGGGTGTCCCAGGTGGAGCCGCATAATCCACGCCATAATGAGGCCTCACCCCTCCCAGGATGGGGTGTTTTCTCGCTCGACTGAATTTCGAACTGATCCGGTTAAACCTTAAAGGGGCCTTCAAAAATGCTTTCTTCAGGGAGATCCCTTTCTCATTGTAATACCCCTCCTTATATCTCATCCCTCTGATGATTTTTTCCCCCCTCTGATATTCGACAGCATGGATAGTTCCATATTGAATGAATTGATCTCCCTTATAGATCTTCTCCACGACCACTTTGAATTGGTCCCCTTCCCGCACGTCCTTATAAAAATCGATCTCCCAGGCCAGGATTTCAGCAAAGGCGATGGTTAATGGGTCTTGTTCTCCGACGGCATCCATCGCCTCAAAGAGAGAAGAACGGATTTCCCCCACAACCTTCACCAGATGGGTTTCGAGGGAGACTTTCTTCCTTTGAGCCACATATCCTTGGGGATCCTTTTCAATCTCATAAATCTCTGTGGGACTGGCTTCGTAAATAAACTTCACCAATTCCCCCTTCACATCTGTGATAAAATGGTAAGTCCCTCCTTTGATCTTTTTAAAATTAACGTAGGGTTTCAATTTTGAAATAATCAGATCGATCCATCGAAGAGGAATGTTCTTCTCCGATAAGGATTTGAAAAGAGTGCTTCGTTCTTTTACATCCCCTTCGATGGTATGGAGTTGGGGTTCCTGGACAGTCGGTGGAACGGGAGCAGGAGGCGGCGGGGGAGTGGAGGGGATGAAAAAAAGGCAGAACATAATGAAAAGACCAACAAGGAAAGACCCTGAAAGAAGAACCCGCTTCACTCTTTTCCTTTTGGCCTCAAAAGGTCGCCATTTGAATCGACTCGGTCTTTTCAAATCAATCGTCATCTTTTTAAACTCTTAACTCACCGCTCCGAACTCTTCACTTTCTACCTCACGCCTCTTAAAAAATTCGCCGCATCTTCAGGAGGAGTGGGATTGACAAAGAAACCCGTTCCCCATTCAAACCCTTCTCGCAATCCAATCCGTAATCGGGCTTCGATATGCCAGTGGTATTCTGGCCGATGGAATCGGTTCTGAATAGGGGAGGTATGAAAGATAAGGCTATAGGGTGGATCAGAAAGGAGTTTAAAAAAACAATGGAACAGCGACTGGATCCCAATGGCAAGATCCGCCATCTCTTCTCCCGTGATGCGATGAAAATCAGGGCAGTGGCCCTTCGGGATGATCCAGGCTTCAAAGGGGTAACGTGAGGCGAATGGAGAGAAAATTAAAAAATGGACTGTTTCCAGAATCACCCTTTTCTTCATAGAAATTTCTTCTTTGATAATGTCACAGAAAATGCAGCGTTCCTTGCGTTGATAGTAATCCAATCCTCCCCGCATCTCTTCGTCAATTCTCTTCGGGATGACCGGCATCGCCATGATATGGGAGTGGGGATGGCGATTGAAGATGCCGGGATAATTTTTCAGAATAAGAAACTGTTGGAATCGCCGATCCTTCTCCAAGTCGATCAACCTCTCCTTATAAGCCAGGAGAATTTTTTCAATCTGCTTGGGTTCCATGGTGGCCAGGCTCTGATGGTGCTCGGGGGCCTCGACAACGATCTCATGGGCGCCGATGGCTCCCATGACATCGTACATCCCCTCCGGTCTTCGGTCGAAGTCCCCCTCGATATGAAAGAAGGGGAATTTATTAGGGATGACTCGCACAGACCAACTCCCCCCCTCACGGCTTAAATAAAAAGTTTCTCGGGGAGTCATCCCTTCATTCCCCGGGCAGAAAGGACAGGGGCCTTCCGCCTCTTGACGGCGATAAGGGGGTTTGAAGGGAAGGTAATCCAATGGACCTTTCGGGTGATCGTTGGTGACCACCACCCACATTCTTGTTATGGGTTCTCTCCTCAGTTCTGGCATCGCACTCTTCTATGCAAGGAGGGATTGGTAAATATATTGTCTTCCCCGATGGGAATCTTCCTTTCCCATCATGGGCCCCTCCACTCGCACCACAAGGCGCTTCTTATAAAGATTGAGAAGCCGGGTGCCGCTCGTGTTCATCTCAATCCCCTCCTCCTCGGATAACTCCCTCAGCGTCAACTGCCTTTTCTTCATCACCCGGTTTAAAGTGTGGATCAAATAATTATTCAGAGAACCGCTGATTCGCCACCCCTCCGGCCCCGTGGTCAGAACGGCCAACTTTTTTCTTTCCAAGGCCACGCCGATGTTCTCCGCTTGGGAGGGATTGAGGCTCTTCAGAACAAGAAATTTCTCTCCATATTCACCGCTCCACAATCGGGAGATCATTTTGGCCACGACCTCATCCGCCCAGGAAAAATCGATGGAACCCATCCCTGAGAAATCGAGGACGACGCGGAGCGCTTCCTTCTCCTCTCCTAAAATCTTTTCAATAACCTCCCGAATCCGGACGCCCCGTGACCGGCCGGTCATCTCCCTCGATCCGTTCTTCAAAAGGGTGTGGGTCAGCTTCTTTAAAACGAGGATCCGTTTTTCCATTCTTTTCCTTCAATTGATTCAGTTGAATCAACTAATCATAAATTTAATATTTTGTCAAGGGATTTTTGAGAGAGCGTGGAAGGGTCATGTCAATGGAGGATGGGGTTTGGGTCTTTTTGAATTCGAAAGGGACCTTCCCAGGGGTGCCGAATCTCATCCACAAACCGATCTCGACAACTCTTACAAACAATCAAAGTGATCTCTTCATAGACATCTTTCTCCAGTTCCTTGGGATCCAAATTTTGGGTTTGCTCAAGCAGCTCCTTCAATTGTTGATCAATCCCTTCCGCTGGTTCCATCAGGATGCCGTCAAAACCGGAAAAAACCTTGATATGGACGACGTAGAATAAGCTCCCCGGCGGGAGCCCTCTCCCACACCTAAAACAATTTCTTTCTTCCATCGTGTCCTCGCTACGATTTCGCTTTCCGCTTCTTATTCTTCACTTCTCTTCTTCCACTCTTCCATCTCTCTCAATGCCCGCTTCGCCAAAAGAAGTCGTTTCCCCCTCCCTTTGCCTTTCCCTGATAAAGGAGGAAACAGACCAAAGTTGATGTTCATAGGCTGAAAGGGGACGGTGAGAGAATGGGTGAGGTAATGGACCAACGCTCCCATGGCGGTCGTAGGAGGGGGAACAAGGGTTGGTATTCCATTCGCATATCGATGGGCATTGATTCCAGATAACAGCCCCATGGCAGTAGATTCCATGTATCCTTCTACCCCTGTGATCTGCCCGGCAAAAAAAAGTTTTGGATGAGGCTTCAGTTGGAGGGACTCCCCCAGTAATCGAGGAGAATCGATAAAAGTATTTCGATGGATAGAACCCAGCCGAACAAATTCCGCTTTTTCCAGGCCAGGAATCATTCGAAATACCCTCTTCTGCTCATTATGCTTCAATCGAGTTTGAAATCCCACCAGATTGAAAAGCGTTTCAAACCGATCCTCCTGCCTCAGTTGGACGACGGCGAAGGGTTGTTTCCCTGTCTTCGGATCAATGAGACCAACCGGCTTGAGGGGCCCATAAGCCAGGGTCTCCTTCCCCCGCTCTGCCATCTCTTCAATGGGAAGACATCCTTCAAAGAGAAACCTCTTTTCGAACGTTTGTACCGGCATTCTCTCCGCTTGATTCAATGCCTCCACAAATTGGGCATATTCTTCTTCATCCATCGGACAATTGATATAATCCTCTCCGCCTTTTCCATAACGGGAGGATTTGAAGGCCTTCTCAAAATGGATTGAATCAGCGGTGACGATGGGTGAGATGGCATCGTAGAAAAAGAGATGACGGCTCCCCGTCACCTTCTGAATTTCCTTACTTAAAATATCCGAGGTAAGAGGACCTGTGGCGATAATGGCGATCCCATCTTGTGGAATTGAAGAAACTTCCTTCCGGATCACCTCCACATTTTCCAAACTTTCCAAGATTTGAGTGATCTGTTTTGAAAAAGCCTCCCGATCCACGGCTAAAGAATCCCCCGCGGGAACCTTCGTCTCCTTCGCTACTTTTAAGATGAGGGATTCTAATTGTCTCATCTCTTCTTTCAGAACCCCTGAAGCATTCTCAATGGATTCTGATTTAAAAGAATTGCTGCAAACCAACTCTGCAAAAAAAGGAAAACGGTGGGCGGGAGAATAGACCTCAGGTTTCATTTCATAGAGGATCACCTTCCCTCCTCTCTTAGCAATCTGCCAAGCTGCTTCACACCCCGCCAGGCCTGCGCCAATGATGGTGATAGGCTCCACAAATTTTCATTTTACGCCTTCCCTTTCTAATTTGCAAAATAAAACTGGATCCATCAGCAATTCTCGGTGAGTTCACAAACTATTGAGATTCTTCGCTTCGCCCTGTACCATACTAGGTTCAGGGCTTCGCTCAGAATGACAACTGGGGACTTTCGTAATGTCATTCTGAAGGAGCCCTAGCGACTGAAGAATCTCGCTGTATTTTCACCGAGAATTGCTATGGATCCATCGAAAAGAAGGATTCAAGAATTCTATTTTGACAATCCCGCTAAAAGGCTGTTAGGATAATTTTTGTGAAGATCGAACTGATCGCCCCAGCGGTTGAAGAAAATGCTCGAATTCCAAACCTCGCCCTTCCTATTCTCGCTGGCCTTTCTCCGGCCGATGTGGAAATTTCTTTCACCGATGACCTCTTGACTCCCATCGATTTAGAGAAAGGTTTGAAGGAGGTCGACCTGGTCGGAATCACCGTGTTAACTAAAACAGCCCTGAGGGCCTACGAAATCGCTGACGCTTACCGGAAAAAAGGAATAACCGTTGTTCTTGGGGGAATCCATCCCACAGCCCTTCCTGAGGAGGCCAAAGAACATGCCGATTCAGTCGTCACCGGGGAGGCGGAAGAAGTATGGCCTCATCTCATCGAGGATGCCAGAATGGGAAATCTCAAACCCTTTTACCGCCAAGAGGGTTATACAGAGTTATCAAAAATTCCAATTCCTCGCCGAGAAATTCTGCCTCGACGGGGATATCTTCCTCTGGATGTCGTCCAAGCGACCCGGGGATGTCCTTTTCGATGTGAATTCTGTTCTGTCCAAAAATTTTTTGGAAACACTTATAGATTCAGGCCGATTCCTGACGTCGTCGAAGAAGTTCGCCGCCTCCCTCACCGATGGATGATGTTTAACGATGATAATATTATTGGAAACCCTTCCTACTCAAAAGAATTACTCAAGGCCCTCATCCCTCTCAAGAAGAAATGGTTCAGCCAAGCCTCCTTGTTCGGATTGAAGGAGATCGAGAATGTGGAATTGTTAGCCGCGAGTGGATGTAACAGCCTTTTGATTGGTTTCGAATCTCTCTCCAAAAAAAATCTGATCAGGTCCCAAAAATTCCAGAATGATCCGTCTGAGTATCGGGAAATCATTGAGTCCCTTCATCGCCATGGCATTGCCATCTGCGGGTCTTTTGTCTTTGGATTTGATGAGGATGATTTTTCTGTATTTGAAGAGACGGTCTCTTTCGCCATCCAAACCAAACTCTTCTCAGCGATTTTTATGATTCTCACTCCCTATCCAGAAACAGCCTTTTACCATAGAGTAAAAAATGAGGGGCGTTTGGTCCAGGATCAGTGGTGGTTATCGGGAAGGTCAGGGGACTCAGCCCCCTATTTCCTTCCGAGGAAGATGAGCGCTGAGGCACTCCGGGATGGTTGGAAAAGGGCCTGGAAGGAGTTCTATTCGTTCCCTTCTATTTGGAAACGATTCCATTGGAATTATTCTCCCACCTTGATCAACCGATTCGTCTACTTTCCTTTTCAGTTGATGCAGCATCGGTTTACAAAGAAAAAGATCCTTGAGGGCAGGCGAAGATATCGAACCCGTTTATTCTGAAGCGCGATATCCACATTCTTTTTTAGGACATCGCTTGAGGACCCCACCCTTCCCTGGTTTCTCAACCAAGAAGGGAAAACTGCACTGGGGACATTTCTCGGGAATGGGTTTATCCCATAAGGCGTAGGTGCAACTTGGGTAATTGGCACAACTGTAAAAAGTTCTCCCCTTACGAGTCCTTCGTTCAACAATCACCCCGTCGCATCCTTCCTGAGGACACCGGACGCCAGTATCCAAAGGTCGGGTGAATTTGCAGTTCGGGTAATTGGAGCAGGCCAGAAACCTTCCAAACTTTCCAGTCTTGATGACCATTGGACTTCCGCATTTTTCACACCGAGCATCGGTCTCCACTTGATTCCCTCCGTTCCCTTCCACTTCTCTCGTATATCGGCATTTGGGATAACTTGAACAGGCCAAGAAATAACCTCTCTTCCCCCATCGCTTCACCATCTTTGAACCACACCGTTCGCAGACGGCATCGGTGGGAATCTTTTCTCTTTTCACATCCCTCATGGAGATCCTGGCCCTCTCCAGGTCCTTTTCGAAAGGAAGATAGAACTCTTTCAATGTATCCACCCAATCCTTTTGGCCCTCCTCAATCTTATCTAAATTCTCTTCCATTTGTGCGGTGAATTCAATATCAAAAATATCGGGAAAGTTGACGACGAGGAGGTCGTTTACCAAACACCCCAATTCCGTCGGGAAAAACTTCCCCTTTTCTAAACGGACATATCCCTTTTCTTTGATCGTAGCCAAAATGGCTGCATACGTAGAAGGTCTTCCAATTCCTTTCTCTTCCAATTCTTTGATCAGCGTTGCCTCAGAAAATCGGTAAGGGGGTTGGGTAAAATGCTGTTTGGGCGTGAGATTCAGTAGCTCCAAAACTTCCCCTTCCGAGAGCGCCGGGAGTCTCTTTTCTCCATTGCCACTTTCTCGGTTATCCTCTCCTTCCACATAGAGGACCATGAAACCCTGGAAAACAGGAACCGTGCCCACAGCTATAAAAATGGCATCGTCCGCTTTAATCTCGACGGTGGTTTGGAGAAAGTCTGCGGAAGGCATCTGAGAGGCGACGAATCGGTCCCAAATCAATTTGTAAAGAGCCCATTGATCTTTATCTAAATAAGACTTCACCTGATCAGGTTCCAAATCAATCGAAGTGGGCCGGATGGCCTCATGGGCCTCCTGGGCTCCTCTGCGGCTTTTATAGACATTGGGTTTATGAGGAAGATACGAATCCCCAAAGCGATCCTTAATCCACTCCCTGACCTGTTGAATGGCTTCTGTGGAGACTCGCACAGAGTCGGTTCTCATATAAGTAATCAATCCAACCATCCCAAGTTGACCCAGGTCCACACCTTCATATAACTTTTGGGCAATCCGCATCGTCTTCTGTGCGGAGAAAGAAAGCTTTCGAAAGGCCTCTTGTTGGAGTCGGCTGGTAATAAAGGGAGGAAAGGGATGACGTTGCTTCTCTTGCTGAACAATCTTTGAAACAGAATAGGAAACGGTCTCCAGGGCTTTCTGGATGGCCAAGGCTTCAGCCTCGTTGGCCATTTTTACCTTTTTCCCCTTCCATTTCGTCAGTTTCGCATCAAAGGAGATCGGCGAATCTTTTCCCCTCAGCGTCGCGGTGAGGCTCCAATATTCCTGAGAGACGAAATCTTGAATCTCCCTTTCCCTCTCACAAACGATTCGAACAGCAACGGATTGGACCCGACCCGCACTCAACCCTCGTCGAACCTTCTCCCAAAGAATGGGGCTGACCTGATAACCGACCAACCGATCCAAGATCCGCCTCGCCTGCTGAGCTTCAAATTTGGATTGTTGTAACTTCCCAGGGTGATGAATGGCATTCAAGACCGCCTTTTGGGTTATTTCATTGAAGAGAACTCGGTAAATATTTTTATCCGCATCTCCAATCTCTTCGGCAATGTGCCAGGCTATCGCCTCCCCTTCTCGATCTGGATCTGGCCCAAGGTAAATATTCTTCACATCCTTGCTGGCCTTCTTCAATTCCCGAATGATCTTCCCTTTCCCAGAGATGGTGACATATTGGGGTTGAAAATCTTTTTGAAGATCCACCCCCAGTTCACCCTCTGGAAGGTCTTTAATATGACCCACGGAAGCCTTGATGACGTAGTCTCCCCCTAAAAATTTTTGAAGGGTCTTGACCTTCGCAGGGGATTCTACAACAACCAAACCTTTTGACATTCTCTTCTGCTCCAAATATTTAAAAAGGTGCCAGTCACTACTGTTCGTATTAGCAGAATTTGGATTTTACAACAATTTCTCTAAGGATTCACTATTTCCCATCACATTTTTTTACTGAAACATTTGCCCGGCCACTGGGAGATCAATCCTTTTAATTCCAAATCCAAAAGGAGACTGGAGACCTTTCCCGGATCCAATTGGCTCTCCCGTATAATGGCATCGATATGCAATGGAGTCTCCCCTAAAAGTCTGAAGAGAACCTTTTCCTCTTCCGTGAGGTCAGGAACCGGCATCTCAGCCTTCTGGGGCGCCTCCTTCTCTCTTCTCCATTGGGGTATTATCTCTTCGAGGATATCTTCGCTGGACTCCACCAATTTCGCCCCTTCTTTGATCAACTGATTCGTGCCCCGACTCCCCTCGACTCCTACATTACCTGGAACGGCAAAGACTTCTCTGCCTTGCTCCAACGCATAGCTGGCGGTAATAAGGGAGCCACTCTTTGAGCTGGCCTGGACAATGACCACTCCGATGGAAAGACCGCTGATGATCCGATTTCGTCTTGGGAAGTGTCCTCCCTCGGGAGGCGATCCCATCGGAAATTCGGAAAGGATACTCCCATGTTCGATGATTTGATAAAAGAGATTTCGATTCTCAGAGGGATAGATCACATCTACACCACAACCCAGCACTGCAATCGTTCTCCCTCCTCCTTGAAGCGCTCCCTTGTGAGCCACTGAATCGATACCCCTCGCCATTCCGCTCACAACGGTAACTCCATAACGGGCAAGATCCTGACCGATCTTTTCTGTGATCCATCTCCCATAAGGAGAGGTCTTTCGGCTTCCGACAATGGCAACGGCCAATTCATCCTCTCTTCTTAATTCCCCCCTGAGATAAAGCAGTGCGGGAGGATCGTAAATATCCTTCAAACGCTTTGGATAGTCATCGTCCATTAAAGTAACAATCTTTCCTCCCGCCTCTTCCAATAAAGACAACTCCCTTCCCACCGCTTTTTCCAAAGGACCCTTTTGGATCTCACGAGCACCATTTTCTCCCAACCCTTCAATTTTTAATAATTCCTTCATCGGGGCGCGGAAGATAGCTTCCGGGGTCTTGAATTGATCCAAGAGCCGTTTGATGAGGATGCTCCCAACCCCGGGGGTGAGGCTTAAGGCCAACCAATAAAAAATATCTTCGGCCATAAAGATCCTCAGGTGAGAGAGCGCTTTATAGACTGAAGTTGGGTCAGGTGATAAAAAAAGGCTCAGGAGATAAAAGGTGAATCTCCAAAGCCCAGATAAAATTTCCAATCACCAAATCCAAAATACCCGCTTGCCATAGGCAAGATTTCTCATTATCCTTTGATGATGGTGCTTGGGGCCCCGCCTGCGCGAGGCCCGCGCTCGCCTGCCAAAAAACTTGTTCGGCAAGCAGGTTGGCGGACGAAGGCAGGTTAATTTGATTACAATTATTTAATTAGTTTGTACTATTTCCCTACCACACCCTCCATCTTTTCCCTCAAATAAGGTTTGACAAAATCCCCTTTCATAATAGCATCGAAGGATTCAATGACCTTTGCCGTAAAGAAATTGCCATATTGGTCGATGATTTGAACATTTCCTATGATGTTATACTTTCTCCCAACCTTTTTATCAGTGACGGGATGTTTTATCTCTTCTGAAGCGCGAAAGACTGTATATTTATTTCCAATCAAAATGGACTCTGGGGTTTTGAAGGCCAGGTAGGCGATATCGCCCTCCGACATAAGGCTTTTTCCTTCCTTGCTCTCTAAAATAAGGCCAATCCCCCGGTATTCAATATCGCTCATAAATCCCGCAGAACGAGCCTCAGGAAAGGCGGGTGGCTTTCCCTCTACAGGGACAGGTTTCACCTCAGCGACCAACCCTGGTTTCTTTTCTACTAAGGGGGGTTCCACCTTTTTAACCTCTGGTTCTTTAACCACTCCTTTAGGTTTCTCCTCGACAACCTTCTTAGGTTCCTCTTTTTTCACTGGCTCAATCGCGGAAAGGCGAATAGGATTCCCTGGATAGATCCAATGGGGATTGGTAATATAAGGATTTCTTTCCCACAATTTTGGCCAAAGAAAGGGGTCTTTCAAAAATTTAGAGGAGATATCCCAGAGCGTATCTCCTTTTTTGATGGTATACACGCCTTCCGTCTCCTTTGTCTCTTGTGTCAATCCTGGAAGAACAAAACAGAAGGAAAACATCAAAATCGTGGCAAAAAAGACACCAATTAACCTTCTCATAAAAACCTCCTCCCTTTCACAAAATTGGTTTATGAGCATTAAAAAAAACAAAATTTTGTTAAAAATTAACCTCTTATCATTATATTGTCAAGGAAAATATAAAGCAATATCCATACCAAACCTCAAAGTATCTTATTTAATTAGCGAAAAATATTAGAAATTCTTAGAAATTAGATAAAGAATTTCTTTATCTTGCTGATGAGAGGTGGATAGTTTTTGTGCAAACTTTTCATATTTTTGAACAAATTTTAACCTTTTTAACTAATCCTTCATGGCGGAGCGTCACCCACGAACAATGAAAATGGTTCTGGGTTAAGGTTACGGCTACGAGGCCCGTTTCGTTTAGCGTCAGAGGGTAACGTCAAGTTCTTAGGACGAACAACCTAACCGTTGGACGATACGGGCATCGTTACCGTTACCGATGGACGAAACCTTTTATTTTCTAAGTAATAAATGGGAATAAAAAAGAAGGAGGAACACCCTTTTTCAAATGGCGAAGAAGCAGCAATTCTCGGTGAAAATACAGCGAGATTCTTCAGTCGCTAGGGCTTCCTTCGACTACGCTCAGGACAGGCTCTTCAGAATGACATTACGAAAGTCCCCAGTTGTCATTCTGAGCGAAGCCCTGAACCTAGTATGGTACAGGGCGAAGCGAAGAATCTCAATAGTTTGTGAACTCACCGAGGATTGCTGGCAAAGAAGAAACCCGATTGACACATTAACTCCCCCTATGTTAATTAAACTCAATCTATTTTCTATCTCGAAGCTTGGCTTATGAACCTTCTCCCTTCACCTGATGAAACATTGGATACGTTCTTCAATGAAAAACTCCA
>Ga0210049_1003681_pt1 | contig 13711 bp, 5 predicted proteins | sample CryGeyCG2014_300_2_FD_183964 | JGI IMG/M metagenome (GOLD analysis project Ga0210049, IMG submission 183964) | Groundwater microbial communities from aquifer - Crystal Geyser CG06_land_8/20/14_3.00 (SPAdes) (version 2) | ecosystem: Environmental > Aquatic > Deep subsurface > Groundwater | place...
ACCTGACATGTCTCATCCGCGCCGTAGACTTCATCAATCCTTGCATGGACAATGAAAGGGTGGTGTACTGGACTCCTGCTTTACAAAATCGTTGCGTAGCACTTCACCAGTGACGGCGTCGATAATAATCACCTGTTGTTGGGAAAAATCGTACGGGTGGCCATACGTTAACCTCCACGATGGAGAAATAATTGTATTGGTAACACTGTCGAAACGCTCTGTTCTAATATCAACGAGGTTCTCACCTGCACTGATGCCGCTTCTTAAGGCAATCACTATTGCTTGATTGGAGTCAATCATTTGATTGAGCGGCAACCCTTGATCGGGAGTCATAGTGATTTCATAACCAACAATGCCATCTATGCCTACCACGATTTCTTCTCCCTTCAAAGAGATTACCGTAGTCCTATTTGCGCCGGGTGAACTAACCTCGAACCCCCACCAGCGCGCTGTGCCGGGTGTGCATCCTCCCCACGGTAACAGTTCTTCGTATGGAGCGCCCACATAAACTGCCACCGCATCCTCGTGCCAGGCTAACATGGTTGGTTTGATCCATTCGTATGCTTCCAATGCTGTCCAGCAACGAGATGACGCAGGTTGCACAGTTATCTCTGGGGCAGGACGGCAACTGGCGAGGATAGCAAATAGGGACAACCCAAGAAGCATGTGCTCACGTTTCATCATTTCTCCTAATTCTCTTGATCTTGCGACTCGCTGGCAGGCGAGACACTGCCTTGCCAACAACCCGCTACCTGTATAAAGCAAGTCTATTGGAGCAACCGCTCTATGACATATTCCGCACCACGGATCAGGATCTCTGCTCCCTCCGGTGTGATGTGCCTACCTGTCTGCGCCTCCACTTCTTGAATTAAGGCATTAAGCTTATTAACTGCCACGTGAGGCTGACCGCGCCCAAGCGCCCGCTGCGCCGCCTCCAGTGTGGCGTCCAGGCTGTTGACAATGCCTTGCGCGCCGGGGCCGTAAATCCAGCTCATGTCATAGAGCCGATGCTTGGCGCACATCAAACTTTCGATGGTTGCATCCACTTCGATGGGGTGCGTTTCGGTTGTCACCCAACCGGCCCAGTCCCGGGCCGTCACCATAATCTCGTGAGACCCCGGAGCTAGGAAGAGGATATCAAAGGTCTGCCCATTGGTGACGACTTCTCCGTCAAGGGTAACTGTAACCGTTTCAAGACCGGAAACAGCATCATAGGCCTCGTACTCCACACTGAAGGTTGAGCACAAAGTGTAGGTAATGGCCGACGGCTGGGTGATGGCAATAACCGGCGTGGTTTTATCCACTCGGATGTTCACCCACTGGGTCACATCCAGGCTTCCATCGGCGAAAGTGCCCTGGTAGCGGAGGGTATGGGTACCTTCCTGAGTGATGGTCAGCGGTGACTGGTAGGGTTGCAAGCCGTCTCCCAAGTCATACTCCAGGCTGACGATGGAGGGTAGATCGGGCCGCGTGGAAGCGCTCAACGTCGCTATCACATCACTGACGTACCAACCGTTTTCCCCGACTGTCCCTGCTAGCGCCAGATTGACCGGCAGGTCAATCGCTCGGGTGAAGATGTCAGAAGGCATTACCTGACCTTCGAATATCCCATCGCCCTCGGCATCAACTGCCAGGACGAAATCGGTGCCCCGCTCCAACGTGAGGGCGAACTCCGCCCCACTGCTGACCGGCACACCAACATAGGTCGTCTGGTAGAGTGTGCTCGTCAAACGGTCTGGAATCTCCAGATAGAAGTCGAAGGTTCCCTCGCCCGTCCCGACCAGCCGTAGCCGGTAGTTGTGGCTTAGGTCGGCGATACGGATAGAGACCCGTCGGGCATCGGCATCCGATTCTCCGGCCACAATGGGTGTCCAGTATGCAGAGCCGTGGATTTCGGTGTCAATTCCGCCTTGTTCATTAGTCCCTACGTGGCGTCCCTGTTGATCATAGATGTGTACCTCAGCTGGAGAGGCCATAAAGCCCTCCAGCCCTTGACTGCTTGAATTCCACTCGCTACTGGGAACTACTTCCCAGGTATAGCGACGACAACCTATAATGGGGTAACAGTATTCCTTCCAGTAGTGGTAGTTGAATTCCTCAATGGCAACCGCCCCGACAAATTTGTTGGGTGTAATCTCCCCGCTTGTCGCTCTCCGCCATGCCTCAACCCACGATTTGCCGGTTGCGTGTCCGGGAGCCAGTGCATAGAGAGCAGTCTCGCCTCTTTCATCGGGGTCTCCTACTACAGGTGCATAATGCTGGAAGCCTAGCCAAGTCTGAGGGCCGGGAAGCGCCACCCATGCCTTGCCGGGTGAGACGGTATTACTCCACCAGCCGTTCATATCGTTGATGTCCAGCACGCTACAACCGAAGAGGATCACAGTCTGCAAACCCTCTGTCCAGTAATCATTAATGTCCTTTGGCTCACCTCTCGTATCGGCGCCTTCAAGATATACGAAATTTTGGTCATGGTTTCCGTGCCCAAGATAGAACAGCACATCGGCTTGGTTTTGGATAAAGAATTCGTCCGGTGTCACATCTGGATAGTCCACCACTTCTACCCGTGCAGGCTCGTAGCCAGCTGCGCGAAAGTAGTCCAGATTGGCCGGTGGTCGATTTAGCGTTTGGTCTCCATTCCCCCACGCAATCCCTCTCCAGCGTTCCTCCGGCACACCCAAATCGCTCATAAACCGTTCAGCAACCTGGTAGTCGAATTCTTCCTGCATGTAAACTACTGCCGCCACTGTCAACTCGCTTGCCTGATTAACCAAATCGCTGGTCGCGCGCGATCCCCGATAAATGTGTGTTCCATCTGGAAGTGTGCTCACCTTGTTCAGAGTGAGATAAGTGGCCTTGCCACTCTTCAACGCGCTGACTTTGACCGTTACTGTACTGGGCGGGTTGCTTCCAGCCCCTTGGACTTCCACAGTAAGGGTATCATCCACCAGTAAATCCCACGACAAAGGATTGCCATTGCTATCAACCACGGCAACACTATCAATTGAGAGCGGCCCTGCCAGTTTCACCACCAGCCGGGCGGCATTTTCTGTTCCTGGATACCAGACTGGTCGGTCATATCCAATCACGCGGCGGTGACGATTTGTGCCGCTGGCGGGACCTGCATTCTTTACAATGATTGCAAGTGCGTTTCCTGAGATCCAATCTGGGCGATTGACAATCTCTTGAACGATTGCAGTAAGATTAGGGCTGTCTCGTAATTGTCCAAGTTCCCACCGATCCGTAGAAGGTATTGACCAGGTTGAAGATGCCACAGTTAGGGGGCGATTGCTCGGGCGGCTAGTTGTACTGAATGGATTAGCATTTCCGCTCGCCTCCCCAGAAAAGGCTACATTTAGTTCGTCGGTATATGGGCCATCTACTGTGAATTCAATATAAGCCTCTTGGATAATCATTCCCGCTGGAATAGTTACATTTGGAAATCGGAAACCGCTGATGATTCCTTGCCCATTTGTGCATTCCCCCATGTAAATCTCATTATAATTTGTGCTGTAGATGCAGGCAGGATGCAGCCCTGCGTCGTTGAATCTTGGATTGGTACCTGCGCTCAACCAGAACACGCATTCTCCATCGGAGCAATCCGGGTCGGCGGGTTTAGGTGAACTTAAAGCCATTACGCTGAACGGTTGTAAACTTTCACCTTCTTCTGGTGGGTTTGCCGTGGGTTCAGATGGTATTTCTGTTGGCTCCTCCGTGGGAAATGGTGTAGGGTTAATGGTAGTCTCTGTAGGAGTAAGCGGTGTTCCTTCCTGCGCCGATGCTGGAGGTAGGATAAATGCAAATCCTAAAAGAATAGTCAAAATGAAGGAGATTGTGATCAATTTGAAATCTGCACGTTGTGATTTCATGGGTTATTCCTCCAAAAAACGGAAATGCGTTCGTTTTCTTTGCCGGAAATAGGGATTGGGCAGGAAATACCCAATCCCCACGAAACACGCACCACGCTACACTAGAACATCGGCTCCATCGCCATCGCCGGATGGTTGTGCGCTTCGAGATAAGCGAGCAACTCTTCAACCGTGGTCGCGTTACTGGCATCGGCGATGCGGCTCATGAAGTCGGGATCGCCTTCGCGTTCGCAGACGGCTTTGAACTCATCGGCCATGGATTCTTTCAGCACGGAGGACATCCAGACCACGCGCTTGAAGCCGCCGTCGGACGAGATGAACTTGGGGCTGATGAGGTAGAACTTGCCGACGCCCATCACGCCTGGGGTTTGCAGCCCGCCGCCCGCGATGCCTGCCAGCGTGGAGAAGGTCATGCCCGCGGGGGTCATGGCTGTGTCTTCGCGACTGAGAACCATCACGCCGTTAGCTTCGGGGATGAGCATCACGATACATTCGAAGCACCCGCAGTTCTTGACGTGAATGCCGTTTGCCAGGTAGCTGTTGATGTCGAGCAGGCTCACGTTGTAAACGTAATCGAATTTGCCGTCGTTTTTCAAGGTTTCGACGCGGGTGACGGTATCGAGGAAGAAATCGGATTCGAGCCAGGGCGTCAGCGCGGCGGAGGTTTCGGGGGCTTCTTCAATCACGAGGCGGAGGTTATCCGCGACAGGCCGGGAGCGCCCCGTCTTGTAATAGAACAGCGTGGACGGGCTGAGAACGGCGTGGCTTTCCTGCAATTCCGCCAGCGCTTTGCCGGCCTTGTAGGGCAGGACCTGATCCTGTCCCTTGGCGAGATTGTCGAGGCGCAAATGCTTGAGGGCGTAGAGTCGGTCGCCCGCGCGCAACGCGTCGGCGCGCGCCCAGGGGCCGTGCCCGTTCTGTTCCCAACGGTCAACGGCCACTTCGTGGTTGGGCGTCAGGGTCAACTCCAGGCCAGACTTGGTCTCGATGCGGATCAACTCTTCGGGCGCGGGATTCTTGTGAACGCCGAGCAATTTACTTTGCGCCAGCCTGCCATTGTCGTCCAGTGTATGCAGGTTGGATTGACAGGGCGACTTGCGATATGCGTTGACGAAATCGCCGATCTTTGTCAACTGTCCATCTATCAAAACCTCCGCATCCTCCGTAAGGCAAGCCGTCATCGGATTTTCCATGATGGAATACATCGAAACTTCCTGCACCACGCCGTGCGAGCCGATTGCGGCGTAATCGTTCGTGCCTTGCCAGTAGCCTTTTCGGTCGTCGAGTTGCCTGCCGAGTTTAATGGGCTGGTTCGGGCCGGTGGGGTTGATGTAGTAACTGGCAGCAGCATCGAGGTAGTTGTAGGCTCCGCATAACCCCAATCGCTCCGGGCTGATGATGCAGACATGATTAGGCGCGAAGCTCTGGCAATTTTTGACTACAATGCCGTTGACCAGATAGTTGTGAGTGTTTGCAACGCTAAAGTTGTAGACTTTTTCTCCATCTTTCCCAACTTGTTCGATTTTCTTGACGCGCTCGAAGGAGAGATCGGTACGACTCCAGGCCAGGAGTTCCTGGTAGAGGGGATCATCGGTATCAATCCGTGGTTGTAAACCTTCCAATAATTGTTTCAAGGCTTTCCGTGATGGATGGCGTTGTCCTTGCAACCAGGATTGAAGAGTCTTGTAGTCTATTGGGAGATGCGTGGTCTGGATTTCATCACTCTGCTGTGCCAATAAATCTTGGAGCAGCTTTCCACACTTTAGAGGCGCAATATCGTGCCTGCGCCCGACTGCATCAAGCGGCAGCTCAATGTTCATCTTCGCCTGCTTCTCGGGGTGCCTGGAGCCTACCAGATTCTGGAAAAGAACAAAGGCTTGCTTGCCTCTTGTGCGAATCCGGTGTATGGGCGTGGGATTCGAGCGGGAGGTGATAGTCGAGTCAATTCCCAATTTTTTGAGCAGCAGGTAAATGTGATGCGCCTCACGGTGGCCCTTTGTCGTGAACCCAATGCGGAAGCCGGAATCGGAGACACTCACATCACCGTCGCCATCGAAAAGCCCACGCAGAAAGGCAGCGACAAGGTTAGAGGGCAGGCCGGAGATGGTTTCCCCTCGCCAGCCTCCCTCGCCTTCCGTTTGCCCAAGACCTAGGCCGGTCAGCAAGTGAGCGAGGACAGGATTGTATGTGTAGGCTACATTTACCGGGCGTTTCCCCTTGATTTTTGCTTCGGGCGGCGCAACCCAGTCATAGACCGCAGGTTTTGTTCCTAGGAAGCGCTGGTGAATCTCACAGAAGCGGCCTATCAGAGTCGGCTCGGTGTTAGTAAACTGCACCTGAGTCGTGTTTCGATCTTCACGCCATGAAATACATCCATCGGATGCCACCAGTCCTACCAGATACAATAAGTCTTCGTCCAGCCTGGTTTCAAGCAACCTGATATTGGGCTTGAAACCGCGAATGTGCTTTCTGAGTTCATGCCAGTCAAACCCCAGCGCAGCTACTATTTTCCTAGTCTCACCAATAGTGAAGCAACGATGAGAATCACGGCGAAAAACACCGCACAATGTATCGTAATCCAACTCGAACCGGCGCGCTGCTTCAGCCAGGCTTTCACATTGAAGGAGAATCGCTTCCTGCAGGCCGGCATAGAACTCGTCGTCAGAGACTTTGTACTCATCAGGCAAGTAATCAATGATGTAGTTGGCGTCGCTACTGACCGGCCAATTCACCAAACTCGTTTGCTTACCGGTGACCACAAAATCTGCGGTTGTCAACTCGCTTATTGGCGCCCAAGATAAACTGTCCGGCCGGTCTACCAACACCTTATGATTCGCGGTAAGGGTCAATGAGTTGCCATTTTCAAGCGTCATTTTGACAAGTTTCTGCGGCGCAGGATTGATAAATACCTCCCCTACCGGGCGAGATTCTAATTGGGCGTTACCAAAGGTTAATACGGTCAGGTCACGCTCATCCACAACGGTCTCCACTAACTTTTCGACCGGCATAAAGGAGCCGTCAGGCAGAATGATCTCCTCGCCTTCCGGCACACACAGCGTGCAGGAGTAGAAAGCATCCACCGCCGTGTCCGTCATATCTGCCAGCCGTTTGTTACGGAAATCATACGCGGCGCGCGCCTTATCGAGCCATTCGGCGTGGAGCGCGGGTTCGGTGACGATGGTGACTTGCACCTTATCCACGATGGCGCCGAAGTCCTCGTGGAACCTGGCGTGCAGGATTTTGCCAAACGATTCCAGGCTGAACCCTTTGTCGGCCGCGGCATTCGAGATGCGGATCCAGGCGATGTCGCGCTGGCCGACGTGCTGAATGCCGCTCGCGCCGTTGACGAAGTAGTGGACTTGCCGCTCCAGCACAGGCTCGAAGTCCTGTTGCATTTGTCGTCCCGCGACCTTGATGATGATACCGAGATCCATCGAGCCTTGCGCGGGGACTTGCGAGAAGTCTGTCCCAATGACTTCGATCTTGCCATCGGTGACTTCATCTAATTTTGCCATTTGTAAAAATTCAAAGGCGCGGCTTTTCTTGCCGCCGAACTCCACGCGCAAATCCGCCTTGCGGACGACTTCGCCTTCGAAGGCCGAGCCGTACGGGACGGGGACATCCACGTTCGAAACCTTGATCTTGACGCCGCGCACCTCGATACATTTTTGCACGAGTCGTTCGGCTTTTTCCAGGTCATCGTTTCCATCAATCGCGTCAAACGGCATGGAGACAACGTGTTCGTAAGTGGTCACACCGGTCGGTAAAATTTCGGGAATGACCGTGTCCGCGATGACGGGGAAGCCAAAGTTGATGGCGCCGGCCGCGGCCGCATATTTCAGATCATCCACTTCGCCGAGCGCCAGCACGAACGCAAACACGCGCTCCTTGTTGTAGAGCAGGATTTCGCGCGACTGTCCCGGTTTGAGCCCGCCAAAGGTCAGGGCGGAGCGGGTGGCGAATCCCAGCGCGTAGATGGCGGAGATGGTGTCAGTCCCGAATGGGACGGTGTAGGTATCGTAGCCGAGTTCCACGCCCTCTTCCTGGAGTTGGTGGATAATGCTTCGTCCGTTCACGTTGCCTGAGAGGAAGCATAAAATATTGCGGCGTTGCAGTTCGCGCACGATCTTGACCGCGACCTCATTGGACTTCGCGCATCCGACGATGGCGGCAAAACCGGGCATACGACCGTCAACCAACTGAATGCCCCACGAGCGCAGTTGAATATCGTCAATCGGCCCGTTGAGATGGCCGTCGAGATTCGCGCCGTCGCCGCCGTTGCTATCCGGGCTGGTGAAAGATGTCCCGCCCGCGAGTTTGAATCCGGGCATGGGTTCAGGTTGAAGCCCGTACGCGAAGCGCACCGCCTCGATGGTCTCGGCTGCGAGCAGCGTGGCCACGCCAGAGTCGAGCGTCTCGCCCAGGTAGGGAGTCCAGCGCCGGCCCGCGGGGACAGGGTGAAGCAGTCCGCGCGTGTAGTCCATGACAGCCTTCAAGTCGCCGATCTTTTCGATGGTCCTGCCGGTCATCCCCAAAATGGTGGGGAGGAAGTAGGCTGTGTTCGGGAACGATATGGGCGTGTCCGCGCCTTTCTCGGCCAGCGCTTTATTGAGCATGACATCGGCTTCGGTAACCAGCGCGTTCGCGCCGCGAATTGCGCGAGTAGCAATGTAACGTGACATGTCAGTCTCCTGGTTCTCGGAATCACTTTTTGATCTGTATCGTCCAGACGGCGGGTTCGTTAGAAGTAGCAGAATTGTAAAACACTTGCAAGGTGTAGACACCTGCGCTTAAGCCGTTGGTTCGCAGGTTATAGTGATATTTCTTCCATTGAACAACAATACCATCGGTTGGGTTGCTCCCCAAGCCGGTGGGGCCAATAACGATGTTTCCATCATTGTCTACAACTTGAAATTTCACACTCTCGTCAATGACGAAGTTGTCTTGGAAGTCAACCAGTGTGAACTCGACCGGAATGGCGCGACCTGCTTGGGCAACGTAGGGATTGGACATGCTCAAAGGAGGCCGCCAGGTCAGTTGGTAACCATTGACATAAGCCCAGGCTTCGTTCATGTTTTTGTTATCTAGCCGCTCAAGAGGATGTTGAGCTAATATGTCTGCGGTAGCCTGCTTGAATTCTGGGCTGGCGTTGGCAGAAAGATGATCTGCGAAGTCTTTTGTAGCATTGATTTGCTCGGTAGTGATGACAGCCTGATCTCCGGTACCATCAACGAGAGCCTGAAGGTTGGGCGTCCATAGCTGAATTAATGAGCGTATTTCTGCCTCAAGATTGGAGTCGGCTTGAACCAGTTGTATCACTTCGGGGCTGTAGGTGTAGTAAAGGTCAGTAAGCCTGCGTCCTTCGGGTGTTTGGGATAAAATTTCATCCCGAACATGATAGAACAGTTGTAAGTCGTCTGTTGCATTTTTCAAATTTTGCAATGCAATCGTGAAAACCTGAACGCTAGATTGTGTGCATCTGCCAAAGAGCCAGTCCAAGAAGCAATCACACGGAGTGCTTGTTGGCTGTGGAGGCAATGTCGGAGCAATTGTAGGAATGATGGTTGAAACTGGAGTCGGCTGAATGGTGGTTGGCGTTGGCGTTGAAGTTGGTGTGGCGGTGGGGGTTGCCGTTGGCGTGGGCAAGCCCTCTAGGGAATAAGTGATTATTAGTTTGGCTGGCGAAAGATTCAGATCCCAACTTGCGCGTTCTAGAGCAATCACACGGCGCACGTTTGTGGAACCAGCATTTTTGATGATGATTGAAAGTGAGTTCCCAGAATCCCAATCGTTACGATTTACAATTTCCTGAATAACAGGCGAGAGTTGGAGTGTAGTACGCCGATATCCAAGCTCCCATTGATCTGTAATATCCCACAAAACTGCACTATCCTCACTTGTATTAGCGCGATTTTCTGGTGGATTTAAAACAGTGAATGTTACAGAATTTCCCACTGCCTCCCCAAAAATCTTCACAGATACAGGGACGGTATAGGTCCCATCCACTGTGAAAGTGAGATAGGCGTATTTTATATGCGCGTTTCTCGGGATTTGAATATTATTAAATCGAAAGCCGCTGGTAATATCGCCGCCGCCGAAACAAGCCCCAAGATAAACTTCGTTATCCGAAGATGAAAAAGCACACCCCGTCGGGTTTGTGCCTGCATCGTCACTGTTTATTTCAATCTTAGCTTTGACAGGAGGGTTTCCATCGCTTCGTTCAATGCGTATGAACCTCATAGTGTTATAGTCAAAATTGGTATAGTGAGTTGTTGGAATATTTGGTGAGTGACTGGCAACGAGTGGATCACCGGCTCCATCGAAACCCACAACAATGACGGAATGATCCCATATATCATCGCCATTCGTTTCATATTGGATCACATCTCCCAGCATAAGATCATTTATCGTCACATTATCACTACATCCCTCCGGCCCTTCGTCCCACGAATAGGAGTGAGTGATAAAATCATGAAGTGCGCCAACATCGTTCCAGGCAGAGGCACGCTGGGCATCGTTGAGAAGATACCATCCTACTTGTCCATTAGGGCTTGGAGATGGCAGGGGATCTGGAATTGCCATGGATGCATTGCCGCCTTCATAGATGGCCTGAGAGACAAAATTTGTGCAATCCCCATGCGCCCCATCGTCATAATCAGGATAATCAGGATTGTAGTTTTCTTTTGCGGCATGTTCGAGCGCATAGTTTACGGCGCCGGCCCGATCATAAGCATGGATTGAATCGTCATCAGGCAAGACGCAGAGAGACTCTGTTTGGGTGCTTGCGCTCTGCAATGATGGTCTTGGCGAGGCCTTCAGAGTGCGTAGCATTTCATCTGTGGATTTCCCCGTTTGCCGCAACATGCGCCATAAGTAATCATTATAGTTATCAGAGACAATTTTCCACTGACCCTGTTCTTTTTTAAGTCCAATCGTATGCTCAAGATCAAACATGCGAGAGACAATCGGGTCTTCCGGGTCGTGTTCCTTCGAAATTTCATAGATTACCTCATTCTCCTCGATGACTGATACAGCAGCCATCTGAGAGGAGGGATCAACGGCAATATCGCTGAAATCCAGGAAATATTTGTAATCCACGTATCTAAGATGATTCAATTTTGCGTGCTTTATCTCAACTGCCAGTTTGCCTAGCTCTGCGTCCACGAAAACCTTTGCGTCAGGCCCGTTAGATACCAGATCGCCGAATCCGTCCAGTTGCAAAGTGTTGAACGCTCGATAGCGAATCGCAAAATAAGATTGGATAACACTTTTTAACTCTTCCTGTTGTTCTACAGAAGCAGTTATGCTTGGATTGTCAGGCTGGGCAGCAGGTGTTCCCGTAGCCGTTGGCGTAGCAATCCCTGCGTTGTTTGCCTGAACGGGTACTGCCCAGTTCCCAACGACAAGCAGCATTGCAACCACGATCACTGCGATAAACGAAAAACGTTTAGATTTGATCATTGCAATCTCCTTGTATTTCCTTGTAGCGATGAAAAAATGATACCTTTGCATCCAACATCTCATGTACTGAACTTAAAATTCATGGTATTGGGGTTGCAGAAAGAACAATCAACGGTGGTTCTTCGGGGTGCTCTCGCCTCCAGCGCAAGTGTTCTGACAGCCGACGATAGTCTATTAGGTTGCTAAAAATCCTTTCCTGTACATCTGATGGAAACATTTTGCGAATATCACGAGCATAATGGGCTCCGGCCCCGGGGGTCTCCACGCTCTGGACAGCCCCATCTGTTCCAAGATGGATTACAGCAGGCATCTCCCCGTTATAAAAGAGGCCGCTATTCCCGACAGGAAAGGCGCTCGTACAAACCGCCCACACATATACTTCATAATCAGATTGTCCTAAGATCTCCCATTCGCACAAAAATTTTCCAGAATTTGGTGACGTGGAACTAGACGGGAATAACGCCATTGCCAAGGCATTCTCATATTCCTTCCATCTTTCTAATTGAGCAAGTTCAGGTGTAATAACAGCGATTGTTGGCTGTGTTGGTAATGGCGATGCAGTTACGGGAATGGGCGTAAATGTTGATGTGGAAACGGGCGTAGATAAAATAGGCGTAAAAGTAACTGTTGGAACAGGTGTCTCTGTTGAGACAGGCGCACAAGACGCCAGGATGACAGCTAGAAGTAAGATTATCGTTGGAGTTTTCATATTTTCAAAATCCTAACTCAGACGAGCCTAACTATCAAACTATCCAACTTCTCCATAGATAGCAACGCGCTTCTTCTCCAACGGCAGCGCTTCCAATTCAAGCATCTTCGCGTCGCCGCTCCTCCCAAACTTGTCCTTCTCCCAGGCGGGCAGACCGAGCGCGGCGCGCTTCTTGTCAATGTGCGCCAGCGCGGCTTCGATCATCTTCTGCGGATCGGGGATGAATTCCAGTTTGCCGCCGTAGAGTTTCTCCCAGCCCTCGCTGATGTAATGAAGGACTTCATCGCTGTCGTTGACGCGGTCGGGCATGCCGCTCACGGGCGACGCGCCGCCGAAGATCACGTACGCGCCCGACGCCACGCAATACGCGGCAATCGCCAGCGCCTTCTCGCTCATCCATTCGGGGGCGAGACCGACCGCGGGAACCTGATCAATATCATCGCCGAGTCCGCCATCTTCAACCATTTGAGTTAACACGGTCAGGATGCGCGTATTGTCCACACACGAACCCATGTGCAGGACGGGCGGAATGCCGACCGTCTCGCAGATTTCGCGCAGACCGCTTCCGACCTCGCTCAGGCCGGCCTCGCCCAACATCAGTCCCAACTTGGCGGACGAGATCGCGCCGCACCCGGTTTGGACAATGAGCACATCCTGTTTGAGTAATTCCTTCACCACGAAATTGTGCAAATAGTCCTGACTTGAACGCGGGTTGTTACATCCAACGATGGCCGCCACGCCGCGAATACGCCCCGTCATAATGGCGTCATTCAGCGGGCGGAAGGAGGCGCGATAAGAGCCTCCCAACATGTAGTTGATATACTCATGCGAGAAGCCCGGAATTAAATCTTCCTTGATTTGTGGAATGCGTACCTTTGCCGATTCGCGATTCTTGAAGTTGTCAATCGCAGTCTTGAGGATGGTTTTCGCAATGGTCACGGCATGATGCTCGTCGAATTCGATGTGGGTCGCGCCTGTGATCTTGACCTTCGGCGAAGTGGTGATGATCTTGGTGTGGAAGTTTTGGGCCAGGCCGACCAGCGCTTGCATGATGCACTGCACATCCACAACCATGGCTTCGACCGCGCCGGTCATAATGGAGAGTTCCTGGTGCAGGAAGTTGCCCGCCGCAGGGATGCCTTGCCGCATCAGCGTTTCGTTTGCAGTACAGCAAATACCTGAAAGTTGAATCCCATTCGCGCCGGCCGCTTTGGCGTACGCGATGATCTCCGGGTCTTGCGAGACCGCCACGAGCATTTCACTCAGACTCGGTTCGTGTCCATGAATGATCACGTTGACCATATCTTCTTTGATGACGCCGAGGTTGGCTTGTCCCAAAATCGGAGCGGGCGTACCAAACAGGATGTCCGAGATGTCGGTGGCGATCATCGAGCCGCCCCAACCGTCCGCCAGCGCGGTGCGGATGGCGTGATTCAAAATATGCGCCGGGTCCTGGTCGTCGCCGATGTGGGTGCGGTGCAACGCCTCGACCACTTCGCGGTCCACGCCGCGCGGCCAGACGTTTTGCTCGCGCCAGAGTTGCTGTCGCTTCTTGGTCGCGCGGGTCGCAGGGACAATCTCGCCGCGCTGTTGGCCGAACTGCGCCATGTAAAGGTCGGCCAGGTCGTTGGCAATTTCTTCGGGAGCGCGGCCTTCGATCTTGATATCGTAATGC
>Ga0210049_1003684_pt1 | contig 13708 bp, 14 predicted proteins | sample CryGeyCG2014_300_2_FD_183964 | JGI IMG/M metagenome (GOLD analysis project Ga0210049, IMG submission 183964) | Groundwater microbial communities from aquifer - Crystal Geyser CG06_land_8/20/14_3.00 (SPAdes) (version 2) | ecosystem: Environmental > Aquatic > Deep subsurface > Groundwater | place...
CCAAAATTTCCGATTTGAAAGGAGTTCAGCCAACCTATCTTTTCACAATTAAAGTTTCGGCAATAGAAAAGACAGAAGAAGAAAAAGAAGCCGAAGTAATTGAAAAACTTTTAGCCCAGATTGAATTTTTACAGAAAGAAATCGCCCGAGTCCAGGCCGAAATTGCCGCCATTTTAGCCAAAAAAATAGAAAAAATAGGGACGTGCACTTTTTTTGGAAGCAATCTTTATTTTGGGATGAGAAATAATCCTGAAGTTCGCTGTCTCCAGGAATTTTTAAAATCTCAGGGCCCAGAAATTTATCCCGAAGGATTGGTAACCGGAAACTTTCTTTCTTTAACCAAAGTCGCCGTCATCCGCTTTCAAGAAAAATACGCCTCTGAAATTCTTGTACCGCTTGGGTTGCAAAAGGGTACGGGATATGTCGGGTCTACCACGAGAAGTAAGATTAATGAACTTTTAGGATTATAGCTATTTTTGTGCTATAATAAATTTTAGTAATATGACTAAAAAACTCACTTTTAAAAAAGCCGAGAAAGAAATTAAAAAAATTATTTTTCGGTTTTTAAATCTAAAGGAATATCAGGTTTTTATCTTCGGTTCAAGGGTAACAGGAAAAGCTAAAAAATTTAGCGATTACGATGTTGGAATTTTTGGGAAAAAACCTATTTCTTTTGAAACCTTGGGCCTAATTGATGAAGCATTCGAAAATTCAGATTTACCTTATATTATAAATGTTGTTGATTTTTCTATGGTTCCTAAAAATTTTAAAAAGATTGCTTTATCAAAAATTAAAATTTTAAACCCATGACTAAACTAAATAATTTAATCAAAGATTTAAAGAAAGCGAATCAAAGATTAAAAGAAGTAATAGAATTGAAACCAACAAGGATAAATAAAGATGCGACGATCCAGAGATTTGAATTTACCTTTGAATTAGGCTGGAAAACAATGCAAGTATATATAAAAGATCAAGGATTAGAATGTTTTGGGCCAAATAATTGTATTAGGGAAGCAGCCAGAATAAAATTGATTGATAATCCTGGACAATGGATTGGTTTTTTAAAGGCTAGAAATCTTATTGCCCATACTTACAATGAAAAAATGGCTGATAAAATTTATCGAAAAGCTTGTAAATTTCCAGAAGAAATTGATGGTTTATTAAAGCGAATTAAATCTTTGTCATAGTCTTTTTCCAATTTGCTGTTGAATAAATATAGAGATAAATTGAGATAGTTGAAAGTGGTCCGCTTAAACGTAGGACCACTTTTATTTTAGGCTGTGGATAACTGACCTTTTTGACCTATACTGATACATCTTGACACCTTTTAATAGGTGTCTTATTATTAATTATATAATAATAAAATGCCTGAAATTAAACCAAAAGAAGTCTATACAACCAAAGAAGCTCAGAATTTTTTGAAAATAAGCGAAAGCACGATTAAGAGATTTTTAAAGAGAGGAATAATCAGGGCTTACAAAGTTGGCGGCACTTATCGCATCTGGGGCGATGAAATTTTAAGATTGGTTTCTCCAAAAGTTGAAAGAAAAATTTACAAAGTATATCAAAAGGTCAGAGACAAAACTAAAAAAACCATTAAAAAGTGGTAAAACTTCCGGATTATAAAGCAGTAATTTTGGCCGGCGGAAAGGGTACCCGGCTTTATCCGATTACTTACGAAATCCCAAAGCCCTTACTGCCGGTTAAAAAAAAGCCAATTATTAATTATTTGGTTGATTTATTTTTGGAACAGGGAATAAAAGATATTGCTATTTTAATTAATAAAGATTTTAAGGAAGAATTTGATTGGTGGAAAAAGAGATATTATGGTTCGGCAAGCTCACCACAAGTTCCTAAAATTAAATTTTTTGAAGAATCTGAGCCCCTTGGAACTTTTGGGGGGCTTTGGTATTTAAAGGACTGGATTTCAGATACTCCTTTCTTTTTTACTAATGGCGACGAATTAAAAAAAATAGATTTAAAAAAAATGGTCGAGTTTCATAACCAAAAATCGGTTTTAGGGACAATAGCTTTAATAGAAGTGGGAAATCCTCAAGATTATGGTGTAGTTACTTGTAAGAAGGGGTTTGTTAAGGAATTCTTGGAAAAACCCAAAAATCCCCCAACTAATTATATCAATTCAGGCCTTTATTTACTTAATCCAGACATTTTTAGTTATCATCCCGGACCTAAATTTTCAATGATTGAAACTGATATCTTTCCTACTTTAGCCAAAGAGAAAAAATTAGCCGGTTTTAAATTTAATGGCAAATGGATGGACACAGGAACTTTTATAAGGTATGAAAATGCGATAAAAAAATGGCGATAAAAAAAAGCTAATTTGAATTTATGGAGAACAAAGCGGAAAAAATTTTAGTTGCAGGTGCCGGCGGTTTCATTGGCCACCATTTAGTCAGATTTTTAAAGAAAAAGGGCTATTGGGTTAGGGGAGCGGATATTAAATATCCGGAATTTTCGCCGAAAGATGAAGCCGATGAATTTTTAATTTTAGATCTAAGAGATTTTCGGAATTGTTCAGAGGCAGTTAAGGGGATAGATAAAGTTTATCAGCTAGCAGCTAACATGGGAGGGATAAAGTTTATTACTAGCGTCAAGGCCGATGTGGTTAGAGACAATATACTTATTAACACAAACATGGCCGAAGTTTGCCGACTTGTGGGCGTAAAAAGATTATTCTTTTCTTCTTCCGCTTGCATTTATCCTAAATATAAACAAGAGCAAACTAATGTTACACCCCTCAAAGAGAGTGATGCCTATCCTGCAGATTGCGAAGATGGTTACGGATGGGAGAAACTAATTTCAGAAAGAATGTATAAAAATTTTTATGAAGATTATGGATTAGAGGTTAGAATTTCCCGTTATCATAATATATATGGCCCGGAAGGAACTTATGATGGAGGCAGAGAAAAGGCGCCGGCAGCTCTATCTAGAAAAATAGCTTTGGCTTCTAATCCCGGAGAAATAGAGATATGGGGAGACGGTTGTTTTCCTGCAGGTGAACAAATAATTAGTAACCCCAAGATTAAATGTATTGAAGATTTTAAAATAAATGATACGGTTTTGGGTGTTAAAGGATTTCAAAGAGTAACTAATGTATTTACTCGCGATTACGATGGCGACCTTTTTAGCATAAAGCCAGAAGGGATGATGCCATTTAAAGTCACAGCCGAACATCCTATTTTAGTATTTCGTTTAAAAACATTTTGTAAATCTCATGCTCCTCATTGGTGTAAACCAAATTGTTTTTGCCACCGACACGATTGTAGGCATAATATTGAAACCTGGAAAGGATGGGTTAAGCCCGGTGATATTGTGAAGGATAGAGGTCGTCATAAAGATTATCTTTGTGTGCCCAAACTTAAAGAGGAGAAAAAAGTTGAAGTTGATTTACGTCCTTTTACCCTTAAAGGGCACGGAGATGGACGACCTCAAGAGCAAGCTTCCATTCCTATTATTGAGATTGATGAGGATTGGGCATGGATTTTAGGTCTATATCTTGCTGAGGGTTATTCTTACAATAAAAAAGTAAGTTGGTGTCTGGGTAGTCATGAGGAAGAACTTCGAGAAGAACTTCATAAACGTTTAACAAAGCTTGGATTAAATTATTGGGAAGATAATAAAAAATCTACCCCTTGGAGCAAAGAAACTCATGTGGCAAATGGTCCGCTATCGCGTTGGCTAAAAGAGAACTTTGGATCTTCAGCAAGAGAAAAAAGGATACCTTCCACCTTTTTTTCATTACCAAAAGAAGAAACCCGAGAATTCATAAACGGATACTTTAAAGGAGATGCAACTTCTGAATCTCTTTATGCTTCTAAAAGGTGGAAGGCGACATCAACATCAAAAGATATTCTTGTGGGAACCCAAATCTTACTGGCTAAAATTGGAAATTTTGGCACTATAATGTGGTTAAATAATTGGGCTGGTAGAGGAAGGAGCTGCGGAACCCTTACTTACGCTGAAAAACCAATAAATGTTCATTGGTTCCAAGATGAAGAATTTATTTATGTTCCAATAAGAGACATTATTAAAAGTAATTTTAAAGGAAATGTATATAATTTAGAGACAGAAGATCATACTTACTGTCTGCCCGCCACAGTTCATAATTGTCAGACTCGCTCTTTTTGTTATATTGACGATTGCTTAGAAGGAACCTTCCGGCTTATGGAATCAGACCATAAAGAGCCATTAAATATTGGTTCAGACAGATTAGTAACCATTGATGAATTAGTAGATATGATTGCTAAAATTGCCGGCAAAGACATAACAAAAAAACATCTTTTAGATAAACCCCAAGGAGTAAGAGGAAGAAATTCCGATAATACTTTATGCAAAAAAGTTTTGGGTTGGGAACCAAAAATTTCTTTAGAAGATGGATTAGAAAAAACTTATAAATGGATTGAAGAGCAAGCGAAGAAAGTAAAAAGGATATGACAATCAGAAATTTTAACAGGATTAAAGCTCTTTTGTTTAATAATGTAACAACCAAACAAACGATCTTTAAAAATACTTTTTGGCTGGCGTTATCTTCAGGGGTAGGTAGGCTTTTTACTTTTTTCTTATTTATTTATGTTGCAAGAATCCTTGGAGCTACCGAGTATGGAAAATTTACTTTTGCCTTGGCTTTTGTTGGTTTACTTGTTATCTTTTCTGATTTAGGTCTGTCTCGAATTACCGTCCGCGAACTTTCCCAAGATAGAGAAAGAGAGAAAGAGTACTCAGCTCTGCTTTCTTTAAAACTCCTTTTAATTTTAGGAACATTAATAGCAGTTCTTATTGGCGCTTTTTTCATTAGTTCTGATCCAAACATTCGAAAAGTAATCTGGATTTTAGCAGGTTATGTTATGATCGGTAATTTTGCTCAGATAATTTATGTATTTTTGGAAGCTCGCCAGCAGATGGAGCATGAGGCCCTGGCAAAAATCTTGGAAGCCGTTCTTCACACTGGTTTTGGACTTTTTGTTATTTTTAATTTTCCTTCCGTTGAAAATTTGGCTTATGGTTACCTGATTGGTGTTTCGGTCTTTATGACTTTATTTTTAACCTTTTTCCATTTTAAAATTTATTGCCTGCGTTTCAGTTGGAATACATTGATTTGGAGAAAGTATTTAAAGATGTCTTGGCCCCTAGCTCTTGCCGGTTTCTTTGGAGCAATCTATAACCATATTGATACGGTGATGCTGGGTTCTTTAGGTCAAATTACCCAAGCCGGATGGTATAATGCTGCCTATGGAATTGCCACAGCAGCTATAATTCCGGCCACTATAATTTCTACTAGTTTTTTCCCAGCATTGAATAAAGCTTTTAAAGAAACCAAGGAAAAATTTCAGGAAATATGGAATTACCACATGGAGACAATGATTTTTTTATCCATTCCTTTAATGATTGGAGGAATAGTTCTTGCTCCAAGAATTATTAATTTTATTTTTAATCCCACTTTTAGTCCTTCTATTCTAGCTTTCCAAATTTTAATAATAATGACTGGAATTATTATTCTTTATAGTCCTTTTTATCTCTTACTAATTGCTTCTGGCCAGCAAAAAAAAATTTTCTGGGCTACTTTATTAGGAGCAATAATTAACGTTATTTTAAACTTAATATTAATTCCCAGATTCAGTTTATACGGAGCAGCATTTGCTACTGTAATTACCTGGCTTTCAATCTTCTTTTTATTGTTTAAATTGACTTTAAAATTTACTTCAATTAACCCACTTAATTTAAAAGTGCTTTTAAGTTTTATTGGTGCCATTTTTTCCAGCATTCCAATGTATTTTGTAATAAGTCAACCTCAAATATACCATCTTCATATTTTATTTTCTGTTTTAATTGGCGCCGGAGTTTATTCAATTTGTCTTTATGGTTATAAAAAAGGAATCGTTAAATTAATAAAAAAATATAATTAAAATTATGAAAATTATTTATGTAGCTAATCAATATGATCACGGTAAGCCGGAATTGGGTTTTTCAAATGAGTATAGCAATTACTATGAGAGTCTTGTGCAGATGAACAATGGAGAGAATGAGGTTATACTTTTTCCTATTGATATAATGATAAAAAAGAACGGGCTGGAAGAAACAAATAAAGAATTACTTAACATGGTTTTTAAGGAAAAACCGGATATTGTTTTTGTTTTTAATATGGATTCGGTTCAAAAAGAGGTCGTAAAAAAGATTACTCGAGAAAGCGGGGCAATAACCTTTACTTGGTCTCTTGATGATCATTGGAATTTTTATAAATGCTCCAAATATTGGGCACCTCTCTTCCATTGGATTTTTACCACCGATCCATTAGCGATTGCAAAATACCGTAAAATCGGCTACAAGAATACAATTTTTATGCCGCAGGGATATAACCACTTTCTTTATAAGCCCCTGAACTTGCCGAAGATTTATGATGTTACTTTTATTGGCCGCCCACATGGAGCTAGAAGAGAAATAATGAAAAAATTGGAAAAAGCCGGGATCCATGTTGAATGCTTTGGTGACGGATGGCCAAATGGCCATATCACAAACGAAGAAAAAATAAGAATTATTTCCCAGAGTAAAATAAATCTAAGCCTTGCCGAAAGTTCCGGAGTTCTATGGAAACAAATAGCCCTGATTTTTATACACAGGAAATTTGACAGGTCAATCGGTATAAACAACCCCTTAAAATGGTATGAGAATTTTCAGACGTTATTAGCCCAGAAAAGAGAACAAATAAAAGGCAGAATTTTTCATGTCCTTGGCTGTGGTGGATTTCTCCTGACCGGATACGCCGAAAAGTTGGAAGAATTATATACGCCCGACAAAGAAATAGTATTTTTTTCTAATTTTAATGAACTAGTTGAAAAAATAAAATATTATTTTGCACACGACGAAGAAAGAGAGAAAATTGCAAGAGCCGGATATGAACGTAGCATCAGAGACCATACTTGCGAAAAAAGATTAAATGAAATTTTCAAAATTATTGGTTTAAAGAAATGAAAAAAATATTGCTAAACAAGAAAAAAATTTCGGTAGTTGGATTGGGTAAACTTGGTTTGCCTTTGGCGGCGTGCTTCGCGGCCCGTGGGTTTAAAACGATTGGGATAGATATCAACGAGAAAGTTGTGGAATCTTTGAACCAGGGGATTTCTCCAATTGTTGAGCCGAAATTGCAGGAATTCATAACAAAATTCAGAAAAAATTTTCGGACTACCAAAAATATTCAAGAAGCGATAACAGAAACGGATGTTACCGTTATTCTTGTCGCCACCCCCAGTGATCCTAACGGAAATTTCTCCAATAAATACGTGGAATCCGCTTTGAAATCGCTATCTGAAAACCTAAAAAAAAGCGGAAAAAGATATCATTTATTTGTGATAAGCAGTACGGTAATGCCTGGTTCAATTGGCAAAAGGCTCATTCCGATAATAGAAAAGCACTCGGGGAGAAAACTTAATGTCGGTTTTGGGGTAGGTTATGTGCCCGATTTCGTGGCACTCGGAAACGTTATCCGCGACTTTCTAAACCCCGATCTTGTAGTAATAGGCGAAAGCGACAGATTTGCCGGCGATCAAATAGCTTTCGTTTACGGGAAGCTTTGTGAAAATAAACCCGCTGTCACCAGACTATCTTTAATCAGCGCCGAAATAGCCAAAGTTGCTTTAAACGCTTACATAACTACAAAAATGAGTTTTGTGAATGCCTTGGCTAATATTTGCGAAAAAATACCGGGAGCGGATGTTGACCTAATTACAAAAGCCATAGGAGCAGACAGAAGAATTTCGCCCTATTACTTTAAGGGGGGATTGAGTTTTGGTGGGACTTGTTTTCCAAGAGACACAAAATCTTTCATAAGATTTGCCGAGGATTGGGGCGCCAATACGGGGTTAATTAAGGAAGTCGAAAAGATAAACGAATTGCAGGATGCGCATTTGGCAGAAATTGTTTTGAAAAGTTTATCATCTATAAAGGAGAAAAAAATTTCAATATTGGGTTTATCTTTCAAGCCAAATACTTCGGTTATTACGGAATCTCCGGCAATAAAGCTTATTTATAAATTATTAGAAAGAGGTGTGAAAATTGCAGTTTATGATCTATTAGCAATGGATAATACAAAAAATATCTTTGGTGATAAAATTCAATATGCGAAATCAATCAAAAGTTGTCTTTCTTATTCCTCCTGTTGGGTCATAACCACGCCGGATGAAAAATTTAAAAATATTGATAATAGTTTCGTCACAAATCGTCCAACTATAATTATAGATTGCTGGAGAATTTTAAACTCTCAGAAATTTTCTAAAAATGTCAAGTATATTAAATGGGGATACCATCAATAAAAAAAGATTTGAAAATATGAAAAATATAAAAAATTTTCCGAAAATTGAAACCGCAATTATTTTAGCCGGCGGAAGGGGAAAGAGGATGATAAATTTTTCGGTTCTACCTGATGCTTTAAGAAAACAAAACTTTGACTTAGAAAAAATGCACAAATCGATGGTTCCGGTAGCCGGTAAGCCTCTTTTAGAATATACTCTTTTATGGCTTAAAAAATGGGGGATAAAGAAAATAGTATTTGGGGTAGGTTATCAAAAAGAGAGCATTATAAACTATTTTAAGGATGGGAAGAAATTGGGAGTGAAAATTATTTATACCGAACATAATCCAGAAGGAGGTACGGCTGATGCTCTAAAAGAAGATATTGAAAAATCAAAAATTAAAGAGAGCTATTTTTTTGCGATGAATTCAGACCAGTTAACCTCTTTTCCTTTAAAAAAGTTAGTTGAAGTTTGTTTTTCGGGTAAAAACCTACCAATTGCCACCGTTGGGCTTGTTTATCCTACTTTCCCATTTGGAAAAGTGGAGTGGGATCCCAAAACACAAATGATTATCAACTTTAAAGAAAAACCTGTCATTAAAACTCCCACCAATGCTGGCATTTATCTTTTCTCTAAAGAAATTAAATCGTACCTTAAAGGTGATTTAGAGAAATATACCTTTCCTATTTTGGTTAAAAAAAATAAAATTAAAGGATATCTTTATGAAGGATTTTGGGATACTATTAACACAATAAAGGATTGGGAGCGTATAAATAATCAACTAAATAGTCAGCTTTAAAAAATATGGAAAACAACAAAAAAACTCTTCTTATTACAGGTGCAACCGGATTTATCGGTTCTCACTTAACCCCAGAGTTAGTTGAAAGATATCAGGTAGTAGCTATAGCGCCTCCAAGCGATATAGGAATGCGGCCCTTTCCTAAAAATGTTTCTGTTGAATATGCAGACCTGGATAACTTTGAGAGAATAAAAGAAATTTTACTAAAAATTGAGCCCCAAATAATAGTTCATTTAGCCGCCGTTACACCTGTTCGCCATTCTTTTGAAAATCCTTATATTTACCAGAAAATTAATTACTTAGCTACGATTAATTTAGTAGAGTTGGCGACTAAGATTAAAAACCTTGAGAAATTTATTTTTGCTTCCACTATGGAAACTTATGGTTGGCAACCCGTAAGAAAACCGTTCACAGAAAATTTACCTCTTCATCCCGATAGTCCTTATGCTGTTTCAAAAGTGGCTGCTGAAAAATATATCCAAATGGTGACGAGGGCCTTTGGCTTTCCGGCAATTATTTTAAAACCCTGTAATACTTTTGGTCGTAAAAATGAAAAGGGTTACATTATGGAATACATTATTACAGAAATGCTAAAAGGAAAGAGTCCTCAAATTGGTACTCCAGAGGCGGTTAGGGATTTAATGTATGTTGATGATCATATAAATGCCTATATAAAAGCACTTGAATTTGTATTACCTGAGCCAAAAGAAATAAAACAAGTTTTAGAAAAAAATCCAATAGCTTTTACTTTCAATATTGGGAATGGTTATGAATTTACAATGCGAAAGGTTGCCCAAAAAATCGGAAGAATGATTGGATTTAAAGGGGGGATTGAAACTGGTTTTCCAAAAGACTATCCCTGGCGTCCATCAGTTGCTCCTTACCTTAGTTTAAATGCTAATTATGCCCATACATTACTCAAATGGAAGCCGGAGGTTTCTTTAGAAGCGGGGATTCAGAAAACTATTGAATATTGGAAGGAAAATCTATGAAAAACCCAATTAAGGCCGCTATTATATATCTTGCTAATTCTGCGCCGAAATATATAGCCGATCTTAAGCTTAGCCTTTCTTCTTTGGATGTAAATTTCAACGATCAGTTTAGGTATCCGGTAATTATTTTCCACAGAGACTTCAGCGAGGCGTTGATTCAGGATATACGCAAAGCTACCCGTTCAAATACACGATTTGAAAAGGTCAAATTCGAAATACCTGATTTTCTGAACAAAGCTGAAATTCCTGAACGTTGTTTTGGGTTTGATATAGAATATCGTCACATGTGTCGTTTCTTCAGCGGTCTCGTTTACCGACATCCTGGTCTTAAGGACTACGACTGGTATTGGCGATTAGATACCGACTCTTTCTTGCTAAGTAAAATTGATTACGATGTGTTTTACTTTATGCAAAAACACAATTACATGTATGGGTACATAACTATGCTGAAAGACCGACCAGAAACAGTTAAAGGCCTTTGGGACCTCACAAAAAAATATATCAGGGAAAATAAAATTCAGCCAACATTCTTGCATAAATTCACGCTTGGTGGCGTTTGGAATAGAACTATTTATTACACGAACTTCGAAATCGGAAAGTTGGATTTCTGGCATTCCGAGAAGTTTATAAGTTATTTTAACTACTTGGATCGCTCCGGAGGAATATACAAATATAGATGGGGAGATACACCCATCCACTCCCTTGCAATTTACATGTTTATACCCGAGAAACAAGTTCATCAATTTAGCGATATTGCTTACAAGCACCAAAGTTTTGTAAATCAACCATCCAGGTTTAAATTATTAATACTTCTTAGAAAAAATATATTTTATGCAAACAGATGGTTGGGGTCTAAAACAGTTTTAGTAAAGTTTTATTTGAAACTCAAAAAATTTTTAGGAAGTTTTTGCAAATAAAAATGAAAATTATTCAAAAAATTAAAAACTTTATCAAACATACGCCAATTTACAGTATTTTAGTGTTAATAAAACAGAAAAAATATATGCGAGATTGGGAAAGGAGGGGTAGGACTGGTTCACCGCCCCCTTCGATAAAACAAAAAATAGTCAAAGAATATACTCGTCGTTTTGTCATAGATACTTTGATTGAAACCGGGACATATAAAGGCGAAATGGTGTCTGCAATCAAAAATACTTTCAAAGAGATCTTCTCGATAGAGTTAGATAATAAGCTTTTTGAAGCAGCTAAAAAGAAATTTTCTAAGTATCCTCATATTCACATCATCCATGGTGATAGCGGTAAAATCTTGCCGGAAATACTTTCTTCTCTCAAAAAACCGTGTTTATTCTGGCTTGACGCTCATTATTCTGGGGGTAGTACAATAAAAGGCGATGTTGAGACGCCGATTGCAGAAGAATTGAAAGCAATTCTCCACCATTCCGTCCAGAATCATGTAATATTGATAGATGATGCGCGCCGCTTTATCGGAAAAAACGACTATCCGACTATAAAATGGCTTAAAGACTATGTTTTAAAGTACCGCCCGGACTGGAGTTTTGAAATTGAGAACGACATTATTAGAATTCATTCATCAAAATAATAAACATGGTCAGAATTATAAATAAAACACAAAATATAGCAGCGGAATATTTACGTCCTATTTTTGACCCCGTTAAATTGTTATATTCTGTTCCTAGATACATTGGATTTGTAAAAGATTTAATAAAGTATTCAAGAATAAAGGGGAGAGAGAAGATTAGTTTGTTGGATCTTTGTCCTCGTATTCACGATAAAACCAAAACTACAAGATTTGATAGACATTATTTTTATCAAGATATTTGGGCTTTTCGCCGGATATACGAAAGTAAAATTGACCACCATATCGACGTTGGCTCAAGAGTAGATTTTGTTGGATTTTTATCTTCAGTTACTAAAGTTACTTTTGTTGATATTAGACCGATAGAAACAACTTTAAAAAATTTGGAATCAATAAAAGGCGATATTCTTGCCCTGCCTTTTAAAGATAATTCTATTTCTTCCCTTTCTTGTTTACACGTTGCTGAGCATGTCGGGCTCGGAAGATACGGTGATTCTCTTGATCCATTTGGAACAAAGAAAGCATGCAAAGAATTATCTAGGACCCTTGCCGTAAATGGAAACCTTTATTTTTCCTTACCTGTTGGAAAACCAAGATTATGTTTCAACGGCATGCGCATTCATTCGCCAGAGCAGATTATTGAATATTTTAATAATCTTAAACTCATAGAGTTTTCTGGCATAGATGATAATGGTAACTTTACAAGAAACATAGACATCGATATTTTAAAAAATTCCATCTATGCTTGTGGTTTATTCTGGTTTAAAAAAATTTGAGTAAAATAAAAATGAAATCAATTTTATTATCGCTATTCTATAAAATTTTTGATTTGTTTCTACAAAAAAATCAACTTATCTATAAAATATGTAAACATTGCGTAGATAGATATAGGGGAGAAAATAATTCTGATATCTATAATAATGGTGAGTATAGTTTTTTAAAGCGCCATGCCGGAGATTTTAAAATAGTTTTTGATGTGGGAACAAATAAGGGAGAATGGGCGAAATTTATACTTGGCATAAACAAAAACATTGAATTGCACTGCTTTGAACCCAGTGTTTATACTTTCAAAAAATTAATGGAAAATAACTTTCCCGATAATGTAATTTGTAATAATTTTGGCTTGAGTTCTCGAAAGGAAGCGAGAAAATTATTTGTGTTTGAAGACGGTGCCGGAGGAAATTCTTTATACAAAAGATATGGCATAAAAAAGGAAGCACAAGAAAAAGAGCAAGTAGCAATGGATACTTTGGAAAATTATTGCAGGGGTAAAAACATAAAGAAAATTGATTTTGTAAAAATAGACACGGAAGGGCATGAGCTGGAAGTTTTAAAAGGGATGAAAAGTTTATTAAAGGAAAACAGAATTAAAATGATTCAATTTGAATATGGCGGTTGCAACCTCGATGCGCGTGTATTTTTGAAAGATATTTTTGATTTTTTTAAAGACTTAGACTACAAAATTTATAAAATTTTTCCCAATGAAGTTAAACTTATAGAAAGTTATGGGCAATATTTAGATAATTTCCAGTACGCTAATTATGTCGCCGTCCAAAAAAAAATAAATCCTAAGTAAATGAAAGGATTAAATAATAAATTAAATTCATTTAAGAGTGTTTTTTTGGAAAAAGGATTTTTTCCCGCCCTAAGGGGAATCGTCGTTTTTTTATTTAGGCCTTTCTGCAAAATTATAAAAGGAAATGTTTTTTTAGTGAATTTTTTTTACGGAGTATGGCCGAATTTAGGACGCAAGATTTTTCCCATTTTTGTCGCTTCCGGTATTGTAAAATTTCCAAAAAGCGAATTGGTGGAGAAAACCCGCTATTTTTGGTATTCGAATATTCCCGGCGAATTTAACCTGGATGGAGAAAAGATTTCAAGAAACGATATTTTTACCTATGGCGGACCGAACCCGAATTTCACTTGTAGAATTTGCCAAAAATCTGAATGGTTGTCGCGGGTAAGACAAAAAGATTTATTTGTTTATCATTCTTGCCCGCAGGCAAAAGAATGCAAAATTCTATGTTCCAGACAGGGAGATGAATTATGGACTAAT
>Ga0210049_1003690_pt1 | contig 13704 bp, 17 predicted proteins | sample CryGeyCG2014_300_2_FD_183964 | JGI IMG/M metagenome (GOLD analysis project Ga0210049, IMG submission 183964) | Groundwater microbial communities from aquifer - Crystal Geyser CG06_land_8/20/14_3.00 (SPAdes) (version 2) | ecosystem: Environmental > Aquatic > Deep subsurface > Groundwater | place...
TGGTTTATCAGGTCACTTAGTTTCATATAGATATTATATATAATTAGAAAATTCCTGTCAAGAGTTACCCATATATTCAACCAGAGATTCTTTACCAAAGGTATTGTTATGACAGGAATGAAGGGATAGAATCTATGGTGTGAGAGGCCATACAGGAAGAATTTCTTCCCACTTTATTTTCTGGATATCACTTTCCGAATTTACCATTGCTCCGACGACAGGGTCATAAAATACAGATGTATTTCCACCAGAGTCAGAAACATTTTTTGTTACTATAATTGTTCCATGAATTAATGTGTTTCCCGTAGCATCATAAGATCCAACCAAATATACAAACCCATGAAATTTAACTCCCGAAAAGTTATAGGTGGATGCTCCATCAGAGGGAGGACCTCCCCCGGGGTCACCTGGCCATTGACCTGACGCGGATGTATCAATTGCACAATATTGTTCCCAGGCGTTGTCAGGGACAGGATAATTATTGTAATTTCCAGCACCAGTGCCAGTCAATTTTAATGTACCATTCCCACCAGGAAAATCCACTATAAAAGTACCAGAGTAAAAAGATGAACCGGCTATGGTTAACCGCTTGCCTGTGGTTGTAAATTTTATATAACGAACTATGTTAAGGTTTCCTCCGCCGGCAGCACTATCATTAGGGTCACTAAAATTTGTATTGCTGCTATAAGTGAAATATTTACCCTGTGCACTTGCAATCTGAACATAATAATCAAGGTCTATGTCATATTCTGGAACATTTGGGTCGTAGGATTTCCATTCCCACCAGCCAGGTTCCCATGTTGTACCCGGAAGTTGCACAAATCCGGGATTACCTACACCCTCGTTTGGTTCAGATGAAGCATTCGTGTCCCTGGGAGTAATACTGCCAGACGCCCATTTTCTCGGGTATAAATTTCCAGAAACAGAACCAGATAAAGCCAGGTCACCTCTGGAATACATAGGACCCCAGTGGACATCAGCGTTTCCTCCTAAAGTTACTCCCGGTGCTGATATTGAAGCAGGGATACCTTTATCTTTTTGAAGAATTACAAGTATTGTCCTGACCTCTTTGTTCATATCGTCCATTCCCGAAGCGATGACCACAACTTCAGTTGTTGTTTCAGTGCTTGTTCCGGGGAATACTTTCATCATATAACTTCCACCTTCAATATCAGTATGTATTATATCGGCATTATAGCCTGTAATCGGTGTTCCTGAAGAAGCCATATTCCAGTATTGTTCGAGTGATTTTAACTTGTAAATTGCCCTGTCAGCCCCTGCTTCTGCCAGATGAAATGCGGTCATTGACCTTTTCTGTTTGATTGTTGCTCTGGAGTCCTGGGTAAGATTTATAACAAGTGTGCTGATGAATATCATACCGACGAGGAGTATCAGAATCACCATAGCAAGTGCGATTCCTTTATTGTTTTTTATCATAAATTCAGTTCATTAACCTCACTTTTTCAATTGATAAATGCATAAACTTGGTATTGCTGCCGAGAGCGATTTTTTCAAAACACAGCGAAACAGAAATTAAATCCGGATTTCTTGTGTCCTGGTAACAGAATGTAAGATATCGCAGGTCTTTAGCAATTTCTTTTGTATTCCAGGAGGGCCAGCCGGTCTTTTTTGTTTTCATATAAATCTTTTTTCCCACCTGATAGAAATATATCTCATTGTCATTAGCATCTTTAAAATATATCCTTGAACAGAATGGCTGAGAGGAATTTTCCCTGTCAATTATAACACTGGTTTGTTTGGTTTCACGTATTTGTCTTTTTATTATTTCAAGCGCCATCCTTGCATCCCGCTGAACCCCTATCTGGGCAACAGTCATAGTCTGGAATCTGGTTATTGAGCTGAGTAGTTGGACCATGCCCAGTCCAATTATTCCCATAATTGTCATGGCGACCATAAGTTCAATCAATGTCATACCAAAGATTTTTTTGTACATTTTTTATAATCTTATAAACTATGGCCAGGAGAATTCCGCATCATATTTTCCGCCAGCAGATGCTCCAATTGTTGTGGATTTTTTTGAATTTACTGCTTCAGATTCTCCTAATTTGCTGTACCACGCATAAAGATAATAGGTCAGAGTACCGGCACCGACGGCCCCCGGGACATTGATTGAAAAATATCCTTCCACGCCTGAGGAACAGGAGTAATAGACCTGCGAGCCCGAGCGGAAAGTGCTGTTTATCGTGGAAGGGTCGCCAGCAATTGTGGATGTAGTGGCGATTATCAAAACACCGGTTTTTATTTTCTGGTTATTTTCAGTTACTGTGCCTGTTATTACAGCATATGCCTGGCTTATTGAGAAATTTTTATCTGTAAAATATGTCCCTGTGCTTGTAAAAGTGAGTTCGTACCGTGCAGGAGTGGATGTTTCCCCGGAAGTTTCCGAAAGATATGGCAGTATATAGTATGTATCAGTCATATCGCTTGCAAGGTTTGAGAGTGAATATTGTCCGTTGATATCTGTCATATCATTTGCTCTTTCCTGCAAGGTTGCCACATCTGCAGCAATTATTACGACGTTTGCTAACGGGTCGCCGCCTGAAGATGTTACTGTTCCGCTGACACCCCCGTTGTAATATACGATTATCTGTCCAAGTTCAATTTTATCACCAAAGTCCACATTAAACGGGCCTGTGGTTATTTCAATATAGTTGGGTTTATCAAGATTTGTATTTATTGTAACGGTGATTGTTCCCGTGGGAACAGGCAGGACAAATCTTCCACTACTACCGCTGGTTGTGGTTTGTCCTCCCCCATCAATTCTTATGCCTGAATTTGGTTGAAGGTTTGCTTTCAGTAGAGTTCCCATTATATAACCATATGGGGAAACCGAGCTTATTACAACGTTTCTTACAACGGTTGAACTTGCGTACATATAAAAAGTCGTCTGGACAAAAAGCGTACCAGAGGTTATTGTCAGTGTCCAGGGACCAGTTGAAATCTGGGTTATGTAGTAGTATCCAGTGGTTGCAACAACCATTGAAGAAAGGTCATCATCAGCAAAAGCGATTGCTCCTGAAGCAGGTGTTCCACTGACTGGAGTTTCGGTTGCACTGAGTGAATTCTGTGCAGTCCGACTACCAGATGCTACCTCTCCTCCGACCAAATCTAAATTATTGTTCTGAGTATCAAAAGCATGTCCTTTTGACTGGTCTGTCTGTCCGTTTCCCATTGTAGTAAGCGTGGCTGTGGTATGGGCTTTTCTTTCAACTATCCATTGTTCTAATAATCCTCCGGAGCCAGCCAGAATCAATGCATCTCCTTCTTTGGCGCTTGCGGGTGCGGATTTCCATGCATTATTCCCCCATGCAATACTGTCTATAGCAATTCCGTATGAATCCCGTATGCAGACACCTCCTGATTCACCTGAACCTATTGGAATCAGGGCATAGTAAGTGGCATCACCAGAGATATTGTTATATACGGAGGTTGCACCGTCTAATGAGCCAACAAATAATAAAAATCCTTTTGAAGAAATGGTATTCCGTTTATATGCGGGTGCTATCATAATTTGATTATTATCATCATCTACATAAATAAGTTTTAATGTTGTAGTATTAATCAGCATCTGATAAGTTGTCGGGTTATAAAGTTGTATTACTTCTTTATAACGGTCTCTACCAAGGGGGTCACCATACATATCCCATACTTCTGCACATACCTGTGAAATAACCAGATGGTCATGTTTCCATACAACGCCCGCTGCTGAGCCGTAACCTTTTGGCAGGAGATTGAAGTCTATTGTCTGTTCTCCCACCAGAGTAATGGCTTCTGTTCGGGTCAGAAAATAACCGTGTTTGCTTGCAACAACCCTGTTCAGTCCTTCAGGGATATCTAATGAGTATTTACCTGCAGAATTTGTGTAAGTTTCATATACAGGCATTGATTCAAGAAAAACCTGCACATCTTCAAGGGCAAGACTTGTTGTCGAATTTTTGACAGTTCCTACTATTTTTGCTGTTATTTCATAATCAGGATTCCTTACAAGATTTGAAAGAAAATAGGACTTTTCATCTCCACCCTCATTCCAGACCACATATACAGTGATTTTTTTCAGTCCCACATCAGGTAGGGTATCCCACTGGATTGTCACAAGTTCTCCGGTGGGATTCTCCTTGACTTTTTCCACCAGAATTCTTCTTTCAAAAGATTTATTTCCGAATATAAATGTTTCAGGCGGATAGTAAATCTGGTCATAACTCGTATTATATGGAGGGCAGGTCACAAGAAGCCTGTAATAGTCAATATTTTTCATTATTTCAATTTTTTCTTCAGCAAGAGCATTTGCAATTGTCCTGGACCTGTTCAGAAAGATTCCGACGTTTGTGTTTTGAAATGCCATAATCAGTGAGAAGACAAATATACTCATCACTACAAGTGAAATCATTATTTCAATCAGTGTGAGTCCTTTTCTATTTTTCATAAACGTTTTTGGGTTTCCGGAACACTCCTGATATCTTTATAGCATAAATTTTCAGATAGTCAATAGGATTTTTTTCACAGGATTTAATCTTCTTCTAATTCCACATTCCAGTAAACGTTATCAACGAATTTCTGCCACGATAATTTGGTTTTTACGGGTGAACGCAGTATCAGGTTTAAGGTCGGGCTGAAGGAAGGTTTAGAAGGTTTTATTACAAGTTTCATACCGGCCTGTTCCGGTAGTTTATTGCTTTTTTTCAAATTACATTTAATACACGAAGTAACAACGTTTGACCAGGAGGTTTTACCGTACATTGAACGCGGGACGACATGGTCTAAATTCAACTCGCTTGTGGGGAATTTCTTACCGCAGTAACAGCATCTGTAACCGTAATGTTCATATATGTTTCTCCGGGTGAACTTTGTTTCCTTAAAAGGTATGCGGTCATAGAATTTCAGTGCAATCACTTCCGGTATAGCAATTTTCATTTTAGGAGTTTTAACGAATCCTGATGGATTTTCTTTAATAAATTGCGAGATTTCACACCAGTCCGTGAAAGAATACGTCTTGTAGTCCTCGTCAACGACATGTGCACGGTCCAAATATACCAGTTTTAAGGCACGTTGCCAGGAAGTAATCTGTATGGCAAAAAAGTTTTTGTTAAGTACGAGTACGTCCATAATTGAGATCCTTCACTGCGTTCAGGATGACACTGCCGTGTCAATCCTCTTTGGAAGATTAATTTTATTTTTTAGGCCGCTTGAGATAGTTATATTGCCGTCCCTGTCTATTATTATTGCGTCAAGCCCACTCGTATTTTCAATTATTTGCATTCCTTTCTCCGGTCCCAAAACAAAGACTGCTGTTGAAAGAATATCGCAGATTATTCCCGTGTCGCCTATAATTGTAACGCTGATGCATTCGTCTGCAGAATAACCTGTTTTAGGATTGAGTATGTGATGATACCGTGTCCCCTCCTTAACGAAATATCTTTCATAGTCTCCAGAAGTGGCCGTAGATTTGTTTTTCAATTCTATCCTGCTTAAAATTTCATTACTGCGGGGATGTTTAAGCCCGATTTGCCAGGATTTATATCCAATCACTCTTATATTACCGCCTGCGTTTACAAGTGCTTCCTTTATGTTGCATTCCTGTAATTTGTTAATTGCACAATCAACAGCATAACCTTTTGCAATACCGCCTAAATCAATTCCCATATTTTCCTTTTTGAATGCAATTGTGTTGTTTTTTAGAATTATATTCTGGTAATTGACTAAAGAAGAAATATTTTTTACCTTATTTTTATCGGGAATTTGATTTTTTTTAAAAGCAGACTGCCAGAGTTGGACTAATGGAAAAATAGTGATATCAAAGGCACCGTCAGTGAGTCTGCTGTATTTTATAGAGGTTTCAATCAGAGAGTAAAGTTCAGGATTAATTTTCAAAAACTGTATCGGGCTTAGAGAATTTATTTTATAAACCTCGCTATCTTTTGAAAACCTGCTCATAAGTTTGGAAATTCTTTCAATTTCATCAAAAGATTTATCTATTGCAATTTTTGCATTTGAAGCACCGGTATTCCTGACCTTTATCTGTACATAAGTGCCCATTAAAAGTTTGGTCTGTTCAGTGGTTTTGACAGCACAGGCAGAAAGAGGGATAATGAACAAAAACAAACTGATAAAGAAACTCAATTTAATTTTACTTCCCATTAGTTTCCTCTTTTGTTTTATAATCCTTTCCTTATTCTATAACGAGATTCCGTACTTATTATCAAACAATGAACAAGGTCAGACCTTAATAAAACTCTTTCACGATGTAAATATTCAATTACTTTTTTCTGCCCTTCAAGAGATTGCGAAGATAAACACAACACAATTATTCCTAATTTATCCGCAGGATTATCTAATTTATCCGTAGGATTATCTAATTTACCTGAATAATACCAGTACCATAATTCGCCAAACTCACGGTCACAAGTAATAATTATTGCATTATTTTTTATTGCCCATTCAACAATTATAAAATCGTTTTTCCCAAGGAGTTGAACTTCACGACAAGGCTTTGTAAGATAACCTAACTGACATAATGTATCTGCTAATTTCGGCGAGAGGTTTTCGTCAAGAACAAACTGAATCTTCTCATTCATTTAACAGGGACACCGACTTCTTCAAATTCTGTAAATTTAGCTGCAAACCGCAAAGCAGCAAGAATATCTTCTTTTGTTATGTTGGGATAGTCAGAAATAATTTGTTCAAAAGTCATCCCTTCCCCCAAGAGATTTAAGACCACATATACAGGAATACGAGTTCCACGTATTATTGGTTTGCCTAACATAATCTCAGGGTTAATTTCAATCTTTTCTTCAATCATAAATTACCCCCAATTGTCATTAATCTTTTGGAATTTTCTATGTGAATATTTACTTTTCTATTTTATTATATATAAAATCTATTTAATAGTCAACTCATTTTTTGACAAAGCACCATTTATTTTGTATATATTTTACTGATGAAAAGGGGATTATTTATTACGATAGAGGGTCCGGATGGCTCCGGTAAATCAACACAGTCAAAGTTGCTTGTCCGATATCTGTGCAGGAAAGGATGGGATGTAGTCCATACCCGTGAACCCGGCGGCACTTTATTCACGGAATTTTTGAGAAAGATATTACTTAAACCGGAATCCAGGATTTCTCCCTTAACAGAACTGTTACTCTATACTGCATCACGTGCACAGCATACCATTGAACTTATAAAACCCGCACTTCAGGATAACAAAATTGTTGTATGTGAAAGATATACAGACGCAACCACTGCATACCAGGGGTACGGTAGAAAACTCAGTCTGAAATTAATAAAACAGCTAAATAATATTGCAACCGGTGGTCTCAAGCCCGACATAACCCTACTGCTGGACATTGATGTAGAAAAAGGATTATCAAAGATTAAAAAAGGCAAGAGAGATAGGCTTGAAAAAGAAGGGCTGTCATTTCATAGAAGATTGCGGAGAGGATATTTAAGTATTGCAAAGAAAGAACATGGAAGAGTCAAGATTGTGAATACCGCCAATACTATAATGGAAACACATAAGAATATAGTTAAAATTATTGATAAATTCTTGTCCAAGGATAAAAGGGTAAACCCTTAATTCCAGGAATTAATTCTAACCCTTAATTCCAGGAATTTACCCTTTAGGGTTTTATCCTTCAGGATTTTACTTATTTAGGAAATAAACTCTAATGTCAAGACCTGACCCCCATGTTTAAAAATATTTTAGGGCAACAAAAAGCAGTATTGTCATTACAGGCTCAACTTAGAACAAATCGTATAGCCCAGGCATATCTTTTTGCAGGTCCTGAAGGTGTGGGAAGAAAAAAAACAGCAATTGAGGTTGCAAAGGCACTGAATTGCCGAAATAAAGAACAGATTGAGCCCTGTGATGAATGTCCATCCTGCAGGAAGATTGATAAAAATATTCATCCGGACGTGCATTTAATAGATTTTGCCTGGCAGGCAGGATTGTTAGAAGAAAAACCCGAGCAGCAGACACAGATTAAAATTGATGTAATAAGGGAGATACAAAGGGAAATCAGCCTTAAACGTTTTGAAGGAAATTATAAGGTTTTTATAATTGACCAGGCAGAGAAAATGTCTCAGAGTGCAATGAATTGCTTATTGAAAACACTTGAAGAGCCACCGGAAAATTCTCTATTGATATTAGTTACAACTTCTCAGGATATGCTAACTCAAACAATTATCTCCAGGTGCCAGATTATAAAATTTAATCGTTTAATGGACAGCATTATCCATAAGATTTTAACTGAAAAATTTAATCTTTCAACCAATCTGGATAGAATTACAAAGTTTGCTAATGGGTCAGTTGCTAAAGCATCGTCTGAAGATTTTATAGAAAAAACAGAATTTGTAAATGAACTATGGAGCGGGCTCAAAAGCAAAGAAGATGATACTATAAACCTGCTTGAATTATCCAAGAAAATTTCACATGATTCTGAACAGACAAAGGAATTTATTAATAACCTGCTGATTTTGATAGAACAGGATTTAGTTAATGAATCCAGATTTTCCAAAGTTGCTGAGTTCATTTTATCCTGTAAACGCGCCTTGAGATATAATGTTAATCTCAATTTATTGACAGACGTCTTATTACTAAAGACACAGGAGATAATATGCCGATAGTTGTTGATTTGCTCGTTCGTAAAAAAGAAACAGAAATACTTGGAGATGCGGGCAGGCTGGACCTGTCAGTAGGTGACCGCGTCCTTGTTGATATTGAGCAGGGACTGGAAATCGGGTTGGTTAACAGTAAGGAAAGGCTTATTGAAAAAAAGAAGGGCGAAATATATAAAATTGTCCGTAAACTTACAGAAGAGGATTTACCGAGAATTGAAGAGAATAAGAAAAAAGGTATGGAAGCAACAAAAACTGTTTTACAAAAGATTGAAGACTGTGAACTTGATATGAAACTCACATATACAGAGTATAATTTTGACAGGACAAAATTGTTTATTTACTACACATCCGATACCAGAGTGGATTTTCGTCAGTTAATAAAGGATTTAGGACATGTATTGAAGACTAAAATACAGATGGTCCAGATTGGTGTCCGTGATGAAACAAAAATGTTAGGGGGTATTGGTCCGTGTGGCAGAGTCCTTTGCTGTAAGAGTTTTTTGAAAAATTTTGTTTCAGTATCCGTTGAATCCGCTAAACAGCAGGATGTTTCATTCAATATTGCGAAATTGTCGGGGCTATGCGGCAGACTTATGTGCTGTTTATCTTATGAATCCGATTTTTATAATGAACAGTTTAAAAAATTACCCCGTATAGGAAGTAAAGTCCACACCCCTGAAGGACCGGGCTCGGTTTTATCCGTTAACTGTATAAAAGAAGAAGTTACGGTTGAACTCGGCGATAAACAGGTACGGAAATTCCCGTTCAGTAAAATATCAAGTTCACTTCTGGAAATAATTAAAGAAAAGGCATCTCTGAAAAAGAAAAGATGAAAGATAATACAGACAAATACCCTTTCTTTTATTTCTTCCAGTAATTTCTCCTCTTTTTCTCTCAAAGGAATAAAATTTTGTTGCCAAAATAATTTATCTATTGACAAGACTGTTATATTATGTTATAATAAGATAGCGGAGGTGGTAAAGATGACAAAATTAATGGCTGTTAGAATGCCTGAAAATCTTATTAAAGAATTAAAAACTATTCGCAAGACAAACGGGACTGTAATATCTCATTTCATTACTGAAGCAGTTACCGAAAGAATCAGAGAGATGAAAGAAAATGAGGAAGATATTGCTGTTATAGAGTCTAGGAAGAATGAACCATCAATTAGTGAAGCGGAATGGAATAAACACTTAAAACATAAAGGGATAAATGTATAATCTTATTGTAAAGAAAAGCGTTAAAAAAGATATTGAAGATATCAACAGAGATGACCTTCAGCGGATTGCTGACAATATCAGGGTTCTTAAATTTAATCCATTACCGCCGGGAGTAAAGAAAATCAAAAAAGGTAAAGAATTTTACTACAGGATAAGACAGGGGAATTTCAGGATTGGATATAGATTTGATTCAACAGAGAAACTTATTGAAATCATTTACGTAAGACGAAGGAGTGAAAGAACTTATTTGTAATAATATAGAACAAAGGGGAACAAAAAAATATTTTTTCAAAATACTGAAAGGTTGGTCTCAGGAAGGATAAAGAAATTTTATCCAGGATTCTTAAAATCAATTGAAAAAATATAAGGTGAATTAGAGAATACCTTCTTCCAGCCCTGAACGAAAACAGGAATCTGTTTAAGACAGTTTATTATCTTGAGAATCCATATACCTATGTCCTGAAAATGTTAGATAAATGAAAAAATTCTATGTTACGACACCGATTTATTATGTAAATGACTCGCCCCATATAGGTCATACTTATACCACAGTTGCTGCTGATGTCCTGGCACGGTGGAACAGGTTTATTGGCAGCCCGACTTTTTTCCTTACCGGGACCGACGAACATGGTGCAAAGATTCTTGAGTCTGCGAAAAAGATGAACAGAGAACCGAAAGAGCACTGTGATGCTATAGCAGGAGAATTTAAATCAGCCTGGAAGAAAATGAATATCTCTAATGATGACTTTATTCGTACTACCGATACGAGACACGAGCAGACGGTAAGGGAATTCCTCAACAAACTTTACACAAACAAAAAAATTTATAAAGCAAAATATAACGGGTTATACTGTGTCCAGTGTGAGAGGTTTCTCGTAGATACGGAACTTGAGGGTGGACTTTGCCCTGACCATAAAACCAGACCCGTTGAACAATCCGAGGAAAACTATTTTTTTAAGTTGAGTGATTACAGGAAAAAGTTAATTGACATTATTTCAGACGGGTCAATGGGGATTTTGCCGGAAGGAAGAAAGAAGGAAATTTTAGGTAAACTTAAGTTAGGTCTTGAAGATATAAGTATTTCACGGGCAAACCTGCCCTGGGCGATACCATTGCCGTTTGATGAATCGCAGACGACTTATGTATGGGTGGATGCGCTTATAAATTATATTTCGGGCTGTCCCGACACTTTCTGGCCTGCAAACGTTCATTTGATTGGTAAGGACATACTCTGGTTTCATTCAGTTATATGGCCCGCATTGCTTTTAGCGGTCGGGTTACCCTTACCTGAAAAAATATATGCACATGGCTTTTTTACTGTCAATGGTCAGAAAATGTCAAAGACAATCGGCAACGTTATAAGAGTTGAGGAATTGACGGATAAATTCGGTGTTGATGCAACCAGGTATTTATTGATTTCGGCGTTTCCATTCGGCACTGACGGTGACTTTTCAATGGATGGTTTGAAAGAAAAATATAACAGTGATTTGGCCAACAATATCGGGAATCTTGTCTCCCGTGTTGTAACGATGGTAGAAAAATACACAGAGGGCAGGATACCGGAGAGCCGGGAAAGCAAAAAATTATGGAATGAACTTTCGCTGATTAAGGAACATTATGAAAATCTGGATTTTAATAAAATTCTGGATACTATTTTGAAAACAGTTGACTCGGTCAATAGATATATTGACAGTTCAGCACCGTGGAAATTGGCGAAAGAAAAAAATAGTAAACTAAATGATGTGCTGTCCAATCTGTGTGAGACCCTCTGGGTTCTGGCTCATTACCTTTACCCGATTATGCCGCAGACAGCACAGCGTATCTGGGAACAACTCGGTCAGGCCGGAAAGATAGAATCAAGTAACTTCCTTCTGGATAATAAAATTGTATTTACCAAAGTAGGTTCCGTAGGAACCGAAGTAGGTTCCGTAGGAAAAGAAGAAATAAAAATTACCCGACCAAAAATCCCTTTATTTCCCCGCCTCACCTGACTTTTTTAAAACACTTTTTTAAAACCCCATTGACAAAATTACTATATTGTAGTATAATAGTATTGGGAGGTGATTAATTATGATTGCGGGTGTATGTAAAGTTGCAAGACATTATCAAATTGTGGTGCCGAAGCATATTCGTAACATTATCGGATTGAAAATCGGTGATTTAATTAATTTCAAATTAAAAAACGACGGCGAAATTACCATGGTTCCTGTAGAAGTAAAGAAAAAAGAACAACATTTCTTTTTTACAGCAAAATGGCAGAAGATGATTAAAAAGTCAGAAAATGAGTTGAAAAAAGGTATGTACAAAACATACCATCGTAGTAAAGAGTTATCCGTAGAGAAAATGGTATAGCAAAACTTGTTGGTATCGGAAAACACGAAGATATATTTTAATAAATAAAAAACACTTGACAAGACCCTTTTTTTATGTTATTTAATTAGTGTAAACAAAAAGTTACAAGCCCCCTCAATCCCCCTTTAGCCGAAAGTAGGTTCCTTATGAACCGAAGTAGGTTCCGTAGGAAAAGAAGAAACGAAAATCACTGCACTTAAAAACCCTTTATTCCCTCGCCTTATGTAGAAACACTTTTACCTCTTTGTTTCTTTTTTACAGCAGCCAATCTTTTTATGTCTTTTTCGTATTTATCTACGTTATTTTTGTCTTTATAATATTGTCTTAACTTTATTAAATCATCAGTAGAGATAAAAGAAACATTAGAATTAAGAAATTTACCACTTACCCTGTTTTTATAGGCGTCCTCATAACTAATATCCGCTTGATTGCAAAATATGTCAATACGTCTCGGGGCCCTGCCTATATAATAAATTTCATCTTTTACTATTAAATCCCGCGGTTCTACCGTAGCTCCTAAAAATTCTTTTATTGCTGCTGCAGTCTTTTTAGCGTTTTCAAGATCGTCCTTAATCCAAAAATCAATATCTTTTGTTACCCTGGCGATCTTGGTATGCTTGATAACAGCGTAAGCACCTATTATTAAATAATCTACACTTTGTTTATTCAGACAATCAATAAATTCCTGATACTCGCTTTCAGCCGACTTTTCTTTTTCCATAAATATTTTTCTCCATGGGTGGTACTTTACCATACAACATTGTCTCTGCTTCTTTTCTTATTACATTTAAAATCTTAAGGGTGGTTTTAAAAGATTTTTCTGTGTTAAGAGTATCTTTTTCTGCATAAACCATCTTTCCCATTTCAAACTTTCTGCCTTTATAAATCCCTCTCTGCAATAATCTCATAATTGCTCCATTAATCTATTTTATGTTTCTTTAAAAATTCCATTATATTGTATGTTTGTATTTTATTAGGTTTTCTTTTGCCTCGTTCCCATTCGTTTATTGTCGTGTAATGGACACCCACTATTTCACCGAGTTTTCTTTGTGATAGTTTGTTTTTTAGTCTGTAACTCTCTAATCCTTTAATTAGTTTCATTTTGTCTTTATTAGTATATATTAGCATATTATCTGCTTTTTGTCAAGGGTTAGCTAATGGCGAAAAAACCTTGACATAAATATAAAAAATGAAATTCTTAGAGTGCGCTTAAACGGGCAAGGAAATTAAAAAAAATACATATTGGGGATTGTGGTCTGGCGGTAGGATTATTAAAGTAAGGTAAATACGGATCTAAAGTATGTCCTAAAAACCAAATAAAACGAAAAACAAAAAAACTCTATAGTTGATTTTTGATTTAAAGATATGGTAACTATTCACTGAACCGTGTTTAAGGCAAAAAAACGCATTTATTGACCCCGATTTATCGGGGTTTTTTATTTTTTTGGCAGATGAATAACCTGACGCTTCGGCCTTTGTTAGGTATCATCCAGCA
>Ga0210049_1003693_pt1 | contig 13692 bp, 13 predicted proteins | sample CryGeyCG2014_300_2_FD_183964 | JGI IMG/M metagenome (GOLD analysis project Ga0210049, IMG submission 183964) | Groundwater microbial communities from aquifer - Crystal Geyser CG06_land_8/20/14_3.00 (SPAdes) (version 2) | ecosystem: Environmental > Aquatic > Deep subsurface > Groundwater | place...
GTTTATCTAACTATGAACTTAAAAAAGATTGTTAATTTTTTATTGCCCGCTCCGTCTTAAAAGTTGGAAAGAACCGTCAAATTTCTTCCAAAAGTCAAATAACAATCAAATATCAATCACTATTCAACCAATTATTCTCAAATACTTGGAATCAAGGCAACTTGGCTCTAAATATCTGAGAACAATGACAGAAGTATCCTGAAAATTATTAGTGTTTTTCTACGGTCTCAAAAGTTATAATATTTTTTAATGAGCTCACAACTATCAAAAATCAAATCAGTGCTACGCAAAACTACTGACACAAATAAAGCAAAGATTTATCAACGGTTTTTTAAAACCGAGCCCGGCCAATACGGAGAGGGTGATTTATTTTTGGGAGTAACTGTGCCCAAACAGCGCGTCATTGCTAAACAATTTACCGACTTGGCATTATCAGATTTACAACAGCTTTTAGCCAGCAAAATTCATGAAGAACGCAATGTCAGCTTGATAATTTTAGTTAATCAATTTGGAAGAGCTGACCAAGCAGACAAAATCAAACTCACTAAGTTCTATCTAAGAAACCTGCACTATGTGAATAATTGGGATTTAGTTGATGGTTCAGCGCCTAAAATTTTAGGGCCGTATTTAGAAATCATACGCCGATTCAAGTCCCGAACTTGCGAGGCGCCAAGCCGAGCTGTTCGGAACTTGAATTCAATTATAGCCAAAAAGTTCCGAACAGGCCTGTCGGCCAAGTTCGGAACCACGCCTCAACCTCAAGCCCAATACGACTTGTTAACTAAACTCGCTCTCTCCAAAAATCTCTGGCACAGACGCGCTGCCATTTTAACCACTTTTTATTTTATTAAAAAAGGCCGGCCGCAAGAAATCCTACGTCTCGCCAAAATACTATTAACCGATAAAGAGGATTTAATTCACAAAGCAGTTGGCTGGATGTTGCGCGAAGTTGGAAAAAATTGCGGCCAAGAAATTTTAGAAAAATTCTTACGCCAATATAAAAATCAAATGCCCCGCACGATGTTGCGCTATGCGATTGAGCGCCTACCGGCCGAAAAAAAGAAATTTTATTTATCAAATCTGGATCTTGGAAAATAAATAACTACCGACAATTAAAATAGCCACCGTAACCACACTTAAAACCATAAAATCAGTTAAAAGTCCGAAATGCGATACGCCAATCAAGGTGTGACACAAACCATCTACGCCATAAGAAAGCGGATTAACTACGGTGATAGCTGTCAATGCTTTTGGCAAGCCATCTAAAGGGGAAAAGGCGCCTGAAAGAAAAACCAAGGGCATTATCAAAAAATTCATAATCAATTGAAACCCTTGCATATCGCTCAATAAAGAGGCAATGGCCGTGCCCAAAGCTGTAAATAGCAAAGAAATTAACAACATAAACACCAAAGCCAAGGGCAAAAAAGCAATATTCTGGGGACGAAAGCCCACTGCCATAGCGAGCAAAAGCACTAGCAATCCTTGAAACGAAGCTACTGTGGCTCCGCCCAAAGTTCGCCCCAACATTATTTTTAACCGAGAAACCGGAGCCACTAATGTCTCTTTTAAAAAACCAAATTGACGATCCCAAATAATTTCTATGCCGGAAAATAAAGCGGTAAAAATAATACCCATAGCCACAATGCCCGGCGCCAAAAAAGTGATGTAATTTCCGCCGCCAGCTTTTTGATACACTTGGCCAAAACCAAAGCCAAAAGCCAACAAAAAAAGCAATGGCTGGCCCAAAGAACCGACTATTCTGGATTTAGAACGAAAATATCTTTTTAATTGTCTTAACCAAAGAATATAGATAGTGCTCATAAATTTGTTCAGTGGCGCATCCGGCGCATCATTCTTAAACGATCCGTAGAATTGGCTTCTTCTTCACGCATAATATTACCAGTTAAAGCCAAAAATGCCTCTTCTAAAGAATTAGTTTTAGTTTTTTCTTTTAACTGCGCGGAAGTGCCCATAGCCACAATTTTCCCGTGGTCAATCACCGCGATCCGCTGGGCAATTTTATCCGCTTCTTCCATATAGTGCGTGGTTAAAAAAACAGTCATTTTTTCAGTCTGGTTTAAGCCCTTAATATAGTTCCAAATATGATTTCTAGTTTGGGGATCTAAACCAAGGGTTGGCTCATCTAAAAATAAAATCTTAGGATGATGAATTAAACCCCGAGCCACTTCTAATCTGCGTTTCATCCCGCCGGAAAACTTTTTCACCAGCTCATTTCTTCTATCCCATAACTCTACATATTTTAATAATTCCTCAATTCGTTTTTGTCGCATCTCTTTTGGCACTTTATACAAGACCCCGTGAAACTCCATATTTTCCAAAGCTGTCAGCTCATCATCCAAACTTGGATCTTGAAACACGATACCAAAAGCACGACGAACGTCATTTTGTTCTGTCCGCGGATCACTGCCATTAATAAAAATCTTACCACTGGTAGGTTGTAAAATAGTAGTCAAAATTTTAATGGTTGTGGTTTTACCCGCGCCATTAGGCCCCAAAAAGGCAAAAATCTCACCTTCGTCGACCGAAAATGAGATATTATCCACAGCCACAAAATCACTAAATTTTTTTGTCAGTCCTTGGACTTCAATTATATTGTTATTTATTTTTTCATTCTCCATAAACATAGACGTCTAAACAAACTAAGCCGAGAAGCAATTCTTCGTCATCCTGAGTACATGCCGCGCGCAGTACCTTCGGTTTATTTCAGGATCCAGTAGGGAACAAAAATTTTTGTTCCCTACAATTTACAAACTGGATGCTAAAACAAGTCAGAGGCACTGCGCACTTCATCTACATTTAGTATAAGATTAGCGCATGTGTTCAACATAACAAATCCTACAACCATTTCATCTTATTCAATGCAACAATCAACCGCTTTTTTGACCAAGTCGCCCAGCTTGCCTAAAAAGCCCTTTTTTTCTTTATCGTGCTTGTTTAATGCCGCTTCGTCAATCCCTTGAACATTAGCAACATCAATCAGCTTCATATTCAAACCCCAAAACAAAGAATAAAGCTGGTAGGCCTTTTCGAATAAATCATAGGCCTCTTGTTTTTTATCCATACCCAGTTGTTTGGTGCCCACTTCCATTAACCGGTAACTGGCGGCTAATAAATGTTTAGAAATACACCATTTTTCGCTTTCATCATTGGTCTGGACTAATTTTTTTAGTAATTGTTTGCGCATCTCGCGCACGTCTTTAATTAAATCGTAATATTTATCATTGCCGGTTTTCGCGCCAGAAAAGAAAAAGTGCTCCTCAATACCCACTAAATTCATAACCGCGATACTTAAATCCTGATCTGATGACAGATCCAATTTTTCCTGTTTTTTCATCGCGTCCACTTTCGCGATAAACTGATTTAATTTTTGAGAATCAATTTCAGGCATAAATTCGTTTCTGTCATCCTGAATACATGCCGCGGGCAGTACCTTCGGTTTATTTCAGGATCCAGTAGGGAACAAAAATTTTTGTTCCCTACAATTTACAAACTGGATGCTAAAACAAGCCAGAGGCACTGCGCACTTCATCTACATTTAGTATAAGATTAGCGCATGTGTTCAGCATGACAGTATTATATTGAACACTAATTTTTCGTAATAAAATAAAATACCGCGCTTAAAATCATCAATGGGATTAAGGGTAAAATAACTTTTTGAAATGGGAAATAAACACGGCCACTATGATATTTTTTTAAAAAATGATGGATGATCATGCCCGCTAAAAAACCAGCACTGCCAACTATCATACCCAATAATAACTTATCTACTCCACCGCATTTATTCAACGGATGGCCAATAAAATCCTTGTAGTAAAACGGGATAATAATAGACGCGTAATAAAACACGACTACTAAAACTTCCCGCCCCCAAAAGCGCCATTTTTTCGTGTTAAACCAACTTAGAGTCCAGACAATCATAGACACGACCAAACCGCCAATCCACAAGCCAGAAATCGTATCATCAATCTTAAGCCAGCGCGCCAAGCCAACGCAAGCGCCTACCGCGATAGTGCACACCGGACACACCGCCTTAGCCGGCAAAGCCACTAATAACGCCACTAAAGCCGCAAGGAAAATAGATAAATATTTTTTTAACATAAAATAGTTATTTGTCATCCTGAATACATGTGGCGCGCAGTCCCTTCGGTTTATTTCAGGATCCAGTTCTTATTTGTCATCCTCGGGGACATGCGCTATGCGCAGTATCTGCGATTTAATCCGAGGATCTCGACATGGATACTGAAATAAATTCAGCATGACACGACGCCACAATCCCGTATTGTATAATAAAAACCTTAAAATTGCCAGAGGTAAAACAAAAGGCCGTCTGGATAAAATAAACACAGGCTGCCTATTACCAAAAACACAAAAAACCAAGCATCAGGACTTGACTTAATATGTTGCTCCGCTCTTTGGCAATTTTTGGAACTGCCGGAAATAACTTATGAGATCATTTGGTTTTAAATCGTACAGCGCCCCATGTTATAAAACAGATTCCAAAGATCAAATGTTTTGTGAATCGACTATATCCAGAAATGCCCACAAAGAGCAAAGCAATATATTATAAGTTTTACGTGAGATAAGGTCAAGGCGGTTATCCACAACAAGATCAGTTTTTAGTTTTTAGCGAATCGCGCCGAATACAACCCACAAGCCACGATAACGATAAAATTAATTTTCAAAAAATAACTGCGTGCCATCGGTTTTAATTTCAATATTCCCCGTCTCATCGGTTCCCAAGATTTTATTAGTATATTTTTTTAATCGCTCTACAATTTCTGGCGCGGGATGGCCAAAAGAATTATTTTTACCCACAGAAATTATGGCTAATTGCGGCTGGACGCGCGAAAGCAACCCATCGGTGCTTGAAGTTTTGCTGCCATGATGCGCTACTTTTAAAACTTGGCTGTTTAAATTAAAATTTGTTTGACCCAAAGTTTTTTCTTGCGACTCTTCAATATCGCCAGTCATTAAAAAACAAATTTGCTGGTAACACAGACGACCCACGATTGACGAAGTATTAGTCCCAGAGCCAGTACCGCTAAACGGATAAACCACGTCAAAATTAATTCGCGGGCTAATTTCAATTTGCTGGCCTGCCTGACCGATAGTCACTGGAATATTTTTTTCGCTAATTATTTTTTGCCATTCTTTAAAACCAGCACCATCTGTTTGCGCCGGTGATGCTAAAATCTGCGCCACTTGGTAATGCCGCAAGACCTCTATCAAACCATTGAGATGGTCGCTATCCGGATGCGTTAAAATTACCAAATCAAGGGAACGATCAAAAAATCCCATTTCGTTGCCTAATTTTTCCAACACTGCTTCACCCGGACCACCGTCAATTAAAATTTGTTTTTTATCTGGCGTTTCAATAAAAATGCTGTCGCCCTGACCCACATCAAAAAAGTCAACCTTGAGGTATTGCTGATTCGCTTGTTGCGACCAAACCTGCTGCCAGACAAAGCCAGCCATGACGGCCAAAACCACCAAAACGGCTAATTTGATTTTGAGGTCAATTTTACTTAACATTATCTATAATTTAATTAATAATATCTACGTTATTATTAACATCATATTTAAAATCAGATACACAATCTTAAAGGAGGGACAAAATGCTCATTCATGGCGTTCCTGTATTATTTCATCGGCAATCCACATCTAGTAACGCTTGGGAGTTGCACGCTCTGGTATATATAGACGGAATGTTTGTAATACATACCGGCGACGACACAAGATTTAAAACAATTCCCAATCAACAAACACTTAGCCAGAAACTCTTACTATTAGTTGGTGATAGCACAGTCCCAGACAAATTCGTGGCAATAGTCAAAAAAAGTGTTAGAGACAAGTTGGGCGAAAAACTATCAATGATGTTATTCGAATCAAATCTACCCGCCAGTCTCGTAGAGGGATTACGACAAACTCTTTACAATGACATAGAGCAAATAATTGCCTAAATCATATCACTATCGTCAGCAACTAATCGCTGACGATTTTTTATTAAAGATAATTCGTATTTTTTTTCCACTTATTTGTCATCTCCGTTAAAATAACCTTTCTAACAGGGTCATCCTGAGTACATGCCGCGCGCAGTACCTTCGGTTTATTTCAGGATCCAGTAGGGAACAAAAATTTTTGTTCCCTACAATTTACAAACTGCATGCTGAAACAAGCCTGAGGCACTGCGCACTTCATCTACATTTAGTATAAGATTAGCGCATGTGTTCAGCATGACATCGCAGTTGAAACAGATTCAGCATGACGGTACCGTTGCCATCTCAACACGCCAATTAAAATAATATAATAAACTACCAACCAAAGCCAACTAATTTTTGTCAAATGCCAAACAGGCCACCAAGACCGGCTGAAAAAATCAACCATCATTAAAATATAACTAGCGCCAAGCCATAAAGGCACAGCCAGAATTTTAGCTAAGCCCAGCCAGACAAAACCAATAGGTAATAAAATTAAAATGCCAGCCAGCAAAAATGGCGTAATGGGTACAACTAACAAATTGGCAATCACGCCAACGGCTGACAACTGGCCAAAATAATAAATTGCCAATGGCAAGGTGGCAATTTGGGCGGCCAAAGTCATCGTCAAAAGTTCCCGCCAATAAATTTTTGCTGGTCCTACTTTAAATAATTGATCCAGCCATGGCTTAATATAAACCAAACCCAGCACCGCAACAAAGGACAATTGAAAACCAACGTCAAATCGCAAAGCCATTGGTTTTATCAAAACAATTAGACAAGCACCAAAAACCATAGCCCGATCAATTGAGCTTAACCGGCCAACTTTTTGCGCCAACATCAAAAACCAAGCCATCACTGCGGCCCGCACCGCGGATCCGGGCGCGCCAATCATTAGAATAAACACGCCAAGCGTCGCGCTATTTAAATAAAAAATTTGACCACGCCAAAAACCTAAATACAAAAAAATCGTAAAAAAAATTTGAGAAAGTAAAACAATGTTAGATCCAGAAATCGCAATAATATGGCGCGTTGAAGTTAAATTGAGTTTATCTTTTAAGCTGGTTGACAAATATTCTTCATCGCCCAATAAAAGCGCCACCAAAAGCCCGCTTTGTGGCTGGGGCAAAGATTGGCGTAAAGCATTTTTAATTTTTGATTTTAAATTTAAGATTTGACGATAACCGCCAACCAACACGCCCCCACCTTGATGAAGGTTTAAAGATATTTCCGGCTGATACATTGTCGTATAAATCTGGTCACGCGCCAAATAACTTATCCAATCAAAATTACTGAAATTTTCCGGCGCTTTTAATTTCCCTGTAAGTTGCATTTTATCGCCATAATTTAACTTTTGATATTTTTCGGTAGTCACTAAAATTTTACCTGCCAAAGGGCTTTGCGCTTGCAAAATAAATTGTTTACTATCTTTGCTAATTTCCGGCTCACTAGCCACAAAACCCGTAATTATCGTTTTGGGGCCATTATTTAGACGACTAAGGTGTTTATTCAGATCAATCTCCTGCGAGCTTGCCAGGCGCCACCAGCCAAAGCCAAGACCGATTAGACAGATACCGACAAACATCAACTTATAATTCCTGCGCCAAAATACGCAAAATAGCGCCAACCCCGCGACTAAAAAAGCCAGCCACCACGGCTGGCGTAATTTTGTTAACGAACCTATAAAAACACCCCCTAAAAAACTTAACCAAAAGTAAAGAAAAAAGGTTGATTGGTGAATCACAGATATTGAGCCAAAGTTTTTTCTGGCCGAAATTCTTGTAAAACCAATTTTACGCCTGTCTCGCCGAGCCACGCACCATACGGTGCAAGACCAAGCCATTGCCTAATTTGCGAAATATCTTTTTCTGAAACCACATTAGGCGCTAAGGTCGTCCGAAAATTATAAGGCAAAGCGCTATTTTTAATAAAATCAATACTTTTTTGAATAGTTGACAAATTGATCTTAGTAAGACCGCAAGCCCGATGATAGCGCTCTGGCGAAGATTTAATATCCATAGCAATATAATCTAACAATTTTTGTTCAAGCAATATTCGCAACATTTCAGGACAAGAACCATTGGTATCTAACTTGACTAAAAATCCCAGTTTTTTTATTTGACTAATAAAGTCCGGCAAATCTTGATGCAAAGTTGGCTCGCCGCCAGTTACCACCACGCCATCTATTTTGCCTTGGCGCGTCCGTAAAAATTTAAAAAAATCCGCCTCGGCTAAACGCGACTGTTTTTTGATCAGCGCTGGCAAAACTAATTCCGGATTATGGCAAAACCCACAACGAAAATTACAACCCAATGTAAAAACCACTGCCGCGAGTTTCCCCGGGTAATCTATTAGAGAAAGTTTTTGAAGCCCGCCCAGTAACAAAATTTTCAGTGTTATAATTCCTAATTTTCAATACGTGACCTACATTAAAAATTAATTCATTAGAAATTGTTTAGAAATTAGAAATTGAAAATTAAAAATTATCTTACAAGTTCATAGGGTTAAAAAACAAAACAACACATAAATTACTATGTGCTAATTCTAAATACTTTTCTATCCTTAAATTCCGCTTGTTTTCCTTCATTCCATTGTTTAACTGGCCGCAAATAGCCAACCACTCGCGAATAAACCTCGCACGGCTGTTTGATGGTGCATTTTGGACAAAATTCGTGCTCGCCCGCGATATAGCCGTGTTGCGGACAAATACTAAAAGTCGGCGTCACACTGAAATAAGGTAAGTGATATTTAGTAAAAACCCTTTTCACTAAATTCTTAACTGCCTCGCCATCCGACAAACGTTCGCCCAAAAAACCATGCAAAATTGTTCCCCCAGTATAACAGGCCTGAATTTGATCTTGTAAACCCAAGGCCTCAAATAAATCATCAGTATAACCTACGGGCAATTGCGTGGAATTCGTGTAATAAGGCACGGCTTTTTTCTTTAAAACATCACGCTCGTTAGCCGCAATAATATCCGGATATTTTTCTTTATCAATTCTAGCCAAACGATAGCTGGTGCCTTCGGCTGGTGTGGCCTCTAAATTATACAAATTCCCCGTGCTTTTTTGATAAGTGATTAAATGCTCTCGCATAAATACCAAGGTTTCCATGGCTAATTTCTGACCGAGGGGACTCGCAATATCATCTTTAATTAAATTAAGCAAAGCTTCGTTCATACCGATTAAGCCAATAGTGGAAAAATGATTAGCCCAATACTGGCCACGCATTGTTTTAACCCCAGCCAAATAGTGCCGTGCGTAAGGATACAAACCTTTTTCAGTTAATCGTTCTAAGGTTTTACGCTTAATCTCTAAGCTTTCGCGCGCCAAGTCCATAACCTCAGCTAATTGCTTAAAAAATTCTTGTTTTGATTTTGACAAATATCCTAAACGCGGAAGGTTGATCGTTACCACGCCAATACTCCCCGTAAGCGGATACGCGCCAAACAAACCACCGCCCCGTTTATAAAGTTCGCGATTATCGAGACGCAATCTGCAACACATTGACCTCGCGTCTTTTGGATCCATATCAGAATTAATAAAGTTAGCAAAATAAGGAATGCCGTATTTAGCAGTCATTTCCCAAATACCATTATAAACTGGATTATCCCAATCAAAATCTTTTGTGATATTATAAGTTGGGATAGGAAAAGTAAATACGCGGCCCTTAGCATCGCCTTCAGTCATTACCTCGCAAAATGCCCGATTAATCATATTCATTTCTTCTTGAAATTCGCCATAAGTTTCTTTTTGTGCCTGGCCACCGATTAAAACCGGTTGTTCTGCCAAAGAGGGGGCTGGCTTTAAATCAAGCGTAATATTGGAAAAAGGCGTTTGAAAGCCCACCCGCGTTGGCACATTCATACCAAAAATAAACTCTTGCAAACACTGCTTGACCTCTTTGTAGTTTAATTGATCATATCGGACAAATGGCGCAAGAAGTGTGTCAAACGAACTTAAGGCTTCGGCGCCCGCCACCTCACCTTGTAAAGTATAAATAAAATTTACCGCTTGTCCGATAGCCGTTCGCAAATGTCCCGCCGGCTTGCATTCAATTTTACCTTCAACCCCGCCAAAACCTTGGCGCAACAAATCATACAAATCCCAACCGCAACAATAAGCTGCCAAAAGCTGTAAATCATGAATGTGAAAAACGCCGTTGTGATTGGCCTCGCGAATCTCTTTTGGATAAACCCGTTCCAGCCAATATTTTTTAGTCACGGCATTGGCAATATAATTATTCAGACCTTGCAAAGAATACGCCATATTACTATTTTCTTTAACCTCCCAATCATTTTCGCCTAAATATTGGTCCACCATATTAACCGCTTGGACCAATGACTCTTCGGACTCACGGATCAAACGATGCTGTTCACGATATAAAATATAGGCCTTAGCAGTTTCGGCAAATCCCTCCAAAATTAAAACCTCTTCAACCAAATCTTGGATATGTTCAATTGTGGGAATTTTCCCGTTTTTAGAACGGCGATTTAAAAGTTCTATTACTCTGGCAGTCACTAAACGCGATTTTTTACCATCGCCTTGTTTAGTGGCCGTGAGCGCTTTGTAAACCGCCATTATAATTTTTTTAGGATCAAATTCCACGATACTGCCATTGCGCTTGCGAACTTGAGTGATTTTATTTAACATAGTGTTTTGTGGATTTTAAATTACAGATCTTATTTTAACTTGTGCCTTATTTTAAAGCAATCTTTCAAAGTGTGGATAATAGACCTGTGTCGCAGATTATCGGTAAACCCCATTGGAGATTTAACAACACTTTTTCATAAAAAACTCTTATTTTATCCCTAACGGGGTAAACCCCTTGACAAAATAGACAATATAGTTCTATAATAGACAAAGAGTATTAAAACAAAATTGTGTTAAGTGTCGTCCCGCGCCCCTTGTGGGGAGCGGCACTAAAAAGAAATTAATTTTAATTAGTTTTCGTCTTGCCATTTTGTTTTTAAACTCTGGTCGAATCAGTAATTTAATTTAGTTAAAAACAAAATGGCTTACACAAATCAACAAGACGGCTACGAAAGAAAGATGTATAAAGGTAATTGGAAGTGCGCTAAATGCGGCACGACCATTTCCGAGCTTCCTTTCCAGCCAGATCCAGATAAGACCGATCGTTTGTACTGCCGCGATTGTCACCGACAAAATCGGGATGATCGTCCACGTCGTGATAACTTTGGCCCAAGGCCAATGTTTCAAGGCGATTGGCAATGTTCTAAGTGTGGCACTAAAATCAACGAGCTACCCTTTGAACCACACGATGATCAGTTAGACACGCTTTTATGCCGCGATTGCTATCGCGCCTCCAGACCCGCTTTTGGCGGTGGTCGTGGCCGATAACATGGCATAACTAAAAGCCGCTTGACAAAAGCGGTTTTTGGTTTGGTTTAGTTTCTTCGTCATTCTGAACTTGTTTCAGAATCCAGTGGAAAAATAAAAAAGATGTGTAATCACACATCTTTTTGTCTATACGTCACTTACAACCAAATCTATCCTGCAAACTCCTTAAAATAATCGCCTTGTTTGAGGAATCAAAATCATAAACGACAACACCCCCCTAGGAATTCTTTTAATTACATTGTCTGGATAATCCACAAGGTTAAGTGTGCCCACAGAATTCCATCCAGCCACCTCCGATATACTAAACCCAACGCCAAATTGTTCCCTAAACTTTTGCGAGGCCTGTTTAATTGCTTCCTGAACGTTAAAAGCCCAGTAAGAATTTTCAAAAGCATCATCTACAACCACTTTTAACTGTAGATCTTTATCTTGACAACTCATCTTTAAACCTCCATTTTTCGTTTTTATCATTATCAGCCCAATAATCATCTAATATATAGATAACATAAATATCTTAATAAGTCAACCATCGGAGCAACTGTTTGCTAACCACTATCATTGCCCAGAGGAGGCCCATGGCCGACGACGTGGCAATCTCAAAGTTTGAACTGTCATAGGGTTCGGGATTGCCGCGTCGTGCGTCTATTAAAAATTTTGACGCACTCCTCGCAATGACAACAATCAACAAATCTTATTTTAAATACTTTCTATTTTTTAATTTATCTGGCAAATATATTTGCTTTTCTTGATAATTAAATTTCGGACTATATTTATAATCTTTGCCATAACCTAAATCTTTCATCAATTTAGTTGGCGCGTTACGAATATGGAGTGGCACGGGCAAAGCGCCATATTGCTTAACGTCATTGACGGCCTGTCCATAAGCCACGTAAAGCGCGTTGGATTTAGCACATTCGGCCATATAAACCACGACTTGAGCTAAAATAACATTACACTCTGGCATGCCGATAAAATGGCAAGCCTGATACGCGGATACAGCTTGCTCAAGCGCCCGTAAATTCGCCAAGCCAATATCTTCGGACGCAAAACGGATTAAACGCCGCGCGATATAAAGCGGCTCTTCGCCACCTTCCAACATCCGCGCCAGCCAATAAAGTGCCGCGTTAGCGTCTGACCCTCGCATTGATTTATGTAAAGCGGAAATAATATTATAATGCTCTTCGCCATTTTTATCATACATTAAATGTGATTTTTGAAAGGCCTGGCGCACTAAATCTTTATCTACTTCGTTGGATAAACTAGTGGCATATTCTAAAACATTCAGCGCGGTTCTCGCATCGCCATTAGCCATTTGACTAATGAGCTTAATAACTGAAAGTTTAATTTTAATTTTTGCTTGACCTATTCCTTTTAATTTATCTTTTAAAGCCCGCTTTAAAATTACCGCGATTTGCTCACTGGTTAACTGGTTCAGAACAAACACCCGACAACGTGACAGTAAAGCGGAAATTACTTCAAAACTTGGATTTTCCGTGGTCGCGCCAATTAAAATAATTATGCCTTTTTCTACATGCGGCAAAAGCGCGTCTTGCTGGGCTTTGTTCCAACGATGAATTTCGTCAATAAACAAAATCGTTTTTTGGCCCAAACGCGCGTTGGTCTCGGCTCGCTTAATGATCTCGCGCAAATCCTTTAGGCCAGCATTAACCGCGCTTACTTGATGAAAATCCGCTTTGGTTTTTTTGGCAATGATAAAAGCTAAAGTTGTTTTGCCAGAACCGGGCGGTCCCCAAAAAATCATTGACGGCATTTTGTCGGCGCTAATTGCCTGGCGCAATAATTTGCCCTGACCAATCACTTCTTCTTGACCCAAAAATTCCACCAATTTGGTTGGCCGCATGCGATCCGCCAATGGCTGATTTTGATTAATAATTGCCATGATAATACTAATAATGTCATTGTGAGCCAAGGCCATAAGAGGCCGGGACGTGGCAATCTCGCGGGAAGGTACCAAACATAAGCGAGGCGGCCGACCCGCGCAATCATTATCCTTTAATCTACCGCTTTTTTAAATTTTTGACAATAAAAAAGCAGCAAGATATTTTATCCTGCTGCCAAATATGTCAATCAATCTTAACCCTCTGGACGTTTATTGTCTATTGTCGATGGCCAAATAATGTCTAATTCCTGCAATAGCTCATACCATACTGGCTCTAGCCCCGGCGATTTTTCCCATTCCTCATCGCCAGTTTTACCAGCCAAATAATCTTTAGTGCGTCGCGCTAACATCAACAATTGATCGTGGCCATACCAGCCGGCTTGTTTAGTCTCATCGGGACTCGGATTCAATTCGCCAGAAAACTTAAACACTTTAT
>Ga0210049_1003696_pt1 | contig 13675 bp, 23 predicted proteins | sample CryGeyCG2014_300_2_FD_183964 | JGI IMG/M metagenome (GOLD analysis project Ga0210049, IMG submission 183964) | Groundwater microbial communities from aquifer - Crystal Geyser CG06_land_8/20/14_3.00 (SPAdes) (version 2) | ecosystem: Environmental > Aquatic > Deep subsurface > Groundwater | place...
TCTTTAGAATAATTTTCTCAAAGTTCAGTCCGCATGGACAGAAAGAATTAAACATAATAATAGAAATGCTTATAAATTGTCAATGGCGGTCCCAACGGGATTCGAACCCGTGTTTTAGCCTTGAGAGTGTGGTTAGTGGGATTTAATAAGGCTTGAAAATACCAGAAAATTTAATATTATCAAGGGTTTTATGCCGACAGGAGTTGTTTATGTTTTTACTACAATAGCTTTATATAGTCATGGTTTTATCACAATTTTATCACGGGGCTTTTTTATGCTTTCTATAATGGCAGCAAACACTATAAAAGTTTAACGACTTCCATAAGGGAAGGGGATGTCCAAAAAACATCCTATCCCCGGCTAAGTTGATACCGGGATTATAATCCTTGAGGTCTCTCGTTAATCAGGACCTCTTCTTTTTCTTTATCTTGTTTTTCTTCTTGACCTTCATTTTTCGGCTCGTTTTCTACAGCCCTATCTATCGAAGCAGCGCCAGCACAAAATAGATTAATAATTGCCCCAAGCCCAGACGTCATTCCTGCAAGTTTTGTATTTCTTTCGCACTTATCCCAGCCGCTTTTACCTGTTTGTTGAGTTGTAGCACAGGCAGAACAGAACAGCATTAACATAATTATTATCAGTTTTCTCATAGCAAATAATAGCGGATTTGCCTTAAAAAATACAATCTATGAAAAATCCTTCAACGTTGATATTGCTATCGTCATATGCAATCATATATGACGACTATGGCGACGAACCAGAAAAATCTTAATAGCCTTTATATAGACCGAACGCTGAATTTACAGAGCTCCTTGAGAAGAAATCCCTTGACTTTTCCCCGCAAAAATCCTTTAATGAAGATAGGAGAATAAAAATGGGAGTATATGAAGAAGTAAAACAGGCGTTACAGGATGTAGTCGCCCCTGAGTTGAGAGCATTACAGGTTGAAATAAAGAGACTTGATGAGAAGATTGATTCAGGAATAAAGAGGCTTGATGAGAAAATTGACTCTTTTAGGTTAGAAGTTACTGCTGAGAGCAGAAGGCTCGATGAAAAGATAGACATAGCCATCCAGATAAGGGAAAGACTTGCCTCCCTTGAGGCAAAGATGGCTGTTATGGGAAGGTAAAATTAACTTAAAATGACAACCTCTAAAACATACGTCCTGATTTCAGGTATATATTCTTGCCTTCCACTTTATCTATCTTATGGTAGAAGGTAGGAGTGTCAATTACAGCTTTCTTTGTATCGCCTGCAAAGGAGATTGCATAAAAAAGAGGTAAGATGATAATTATGGCAATGTAATTTTTCACTCGCCTCACCTCCAACCATTTGACAACTCATAAACATTTTGTTTATACTATTTCTGTGATACGGTCGTTTGCCTGCAAAGAAACTGAAAGGCTGTTTCAGGGTATGAAGTCCCGTAAGCTGCCGCAGGACATTCAAGCGAGGGCTGTTGTTAGACTCGCCCAGATTGATGCTGCTGTAACAGTTGAGGATCTCAGACTTCCACCATCTAACCGCCTTGAGGCGCTTTCTGGTAAGCGGGCTGGGCAATGGAGCATCCGTATCAATAACCAATGGCGCATCTGCTTTAGGTTTGAAGCAGATGGAGTGCATGATGTTGAGATTACAGACTATCATTAAAAATGGAGGTGTACCATGAGAAGAGATTTTAAACCGGTTCATCCCGGTGTGATACTCAGAGAGATTATAGATGAACTCGGCATCTCTCAGGCTCGTCTTGCGCATGCTATCGGCGTGTCGCCCATGCGGGTTAGTTATATTATTAACGGTTCCAGACCTATGACTGGAGATATTGCCCTTAGAATCGGAAAGTATCTGAGGCAGTCCCCGCAGTTTTGGATGAACTTGCAGTCGAACTACGATATACAAATTGCACAGGAAAAAATTATTAGAAAACTTACTGATATTAAGCCTGTCGCAGTTTTGGCTTGATTTCATGGTTTTGAACCGGTGACAATTTATAACCGGTTGGTTCCGTTCTTTTATGTTGACATCCTCCCCCTGTCTTTAGACAGGGGGAGGATGTCAAGCTGTTAACTTTCGTTAACGAAAGTTGACAGCTTAAATGCATTTATATATATAGAATGAGGGGGAAAGATTTGTAAGGGGAAAAACTGGCTGCCTGACGAAGCAGGCAGCCATAGGCGCTTGAAAGGCTAATTGAGGAAGAAAAAAAGCCAGATATCCCCTAAAAGTTTCGTCAACGAAATTTTTTTCTTAAACATGCGTTCAACGTTGATATTGCTATCGTCATATGCAATCATATATGACGACTATGGCGACGAACCAGAAAAATCTTAATAGCCTTTATATAGACCGAACGCTGAATTTACAGAGCTCCTTGAGAAGAAATCCCTTTTTCTCCTCGTGCCGCGTCAGACAGGGAAGCACAAGTCGGGTTTCTCAAACAGAAATGTAGTATTAGTTCTATCTGCAGGGAAGCAGAAGGCATAAGTACTGGAGGAAGATGAAACTGCTTATAAAATGTGACTCTTTTCTATAGAACATTCTCTGTGGATTGTTTGAGACGTATTAAACAGCGCCTGCCGGTCTTCGAGAAATTGGAAATAACTATCAACATCTTCTGTGCTGGCAAAACGGAGCCTATTCCGCCGCATCGTTTCGGTGGCAGTGTTAAATTCCTCTAATTCGGAATCCGTAATATCACCTAAAACTAAGGATTTTCTCATACGCATTCTCCATATCTGTTATCTTACAATAATGCCTGATTTTTTCCCAGTCAAGATTGTCACCAATAATCTCAACTATAGACTGAATATCCGCCCAGTCCTTCATTTCCCTTTTGGGATTGTTCCGGATTCCATCAAGTTTCATTCCGATAATATCCTCGGGCAGTGCAACCTGTATGTCTATGCCCCCGCTTTTAAATGCTCTGCTTGACTCTATTATCCCCTTTTCTCTCTGTGTATAAAGAAAGTCTACTAACCCCATGTTTTTTAGAATATGGGAAAACTGGTCAGCAAATTTGGAGCTTACTATATGGTCATAACCGAAAGACTTTATTAAAGCTATAACTTTTTCTCTGTCTCTCTCTTTTACAAGGACATCCACATCTACCGTATCCCTTTGTATTCCCCAGAATCCCATTGCAACAGCTCCAATCAATGCATAAGGGATATCATGTTTATCCAGTTCGAGAAGAATGGTTGTGATGACTTTTTTGAATTCCACAGAATATATTATAACTCACCGCTATTATGTTTTTTCTTGTATAATAATTTCTAACTGAATTATAGTTTCGTTAACGAACATTCCACAACAGGGGGTGAACCATGGATAAAGTATCTCTCTTTCATTTAACAATTCTCTATCTTCTGCTTGTAATTGTGTCTATTCTATTTGGGCTTGATGATGACAGCGTTAAAAAATTTAATTTAAATAAAAGATGGAAAAGGGCGCTATGGTTGATGAGTGGCTTTGCCTTTATTCCTGTTATTGTTTTTATTTTTCGAATGCCCTTTTTTGTTTTCGGACAGATAAAGAAATTTATCACAGGGAAAGAATAGAATAGGAGGAATTTATATATGTCAGGATATTTTGATTGGCACGCAAATCAGTTAAGGCGTAATCCCGGCGCGATCCTTGAGATAGAGGAGGAGGTATGGGCTGACGTCTTGAGAACAATAAATATGAGTGGTTTCCCAAAGAAATACAGACTTACCGCCCTCAAAATGAAAGAAATGTATATGTTTAATTCGACATATGAAGACGAATTTACCGTGTTTCAAAAAGATACTCATACAAAAAATAGACAGAGCCTTTTTATAGAAAAAATGCATGATCTGTTCCATGAAGTAAGGGAATTTGCGGAGAGAAAGAGAATGCGAAACAGACAAAAATACAGTTATGACTGGGATAATGTGACTTTTAAGCCTATAGAGGAATATCTCCCCTGAGAGAAGTTGAATTACTAAACTAACTAAGCTTACTAAGCTTAGTTAGTTTACCCAAGCTTCCGGGCTATGGCATCAATAATCCAATCGTGCAGTGATACATCATCTTGCTGAGCACTAGTTCTTGCTGCCGACCAGAGAGATTTCTGTATCCTAAGTAAAAAGGTTTTGTGCTCAGTCTCTTTTGTTAGATTTTTATCCGAGGCGGCGCCGTGGATAAATTTCTCAATGTCTTTTTCTTTTTTAGGCTTTACTGTCATAACCATTTTTCTTTTACCCCTTTCCATAGATTTTTTATTTCAGCAGCTGCCTTCCCGGCCGGCTCGTATTCAGATACTCCCTTGCCCTCGGTTATGGCGCGCTTAAAAGCGATCCGCTGGCATATCTCTGTATCCAATATAGGCAGCTTAAACTCCTGTAGGGCTTCCAGAGCGTCTTTGGCGATAGTGGTATTACGGTTCACCTGGTTTAGCAGTAGGACCGCTTTAATGTCCATAAGACTACGCGCCTCTTCTAGTATCTCTATTGTCTTGGCTGTTGCCCAGATATCATATTGTGACGGCAATACAGGAATAAGAAGGAGAGGGCGGGCGCTTAATATAGCGCTGCGCAGTGTTGCGCTGTCACGGCCGCCGGCATCGATGAAGATATAATCAAAATCGGTAAATGATCCAATATCTTTGTGAATGGTATTTTTTGCGATGCTGACGGCCTGAAATTGTGTGAGAGTTTCGTTTTCGGCCCTGGCAGATCTAAAGTTAAGAGAGCTCTGCTGCTCGTCCGCATCTATTAGCAGGACCTTTTTCTTTTCCCTGGCTGCCTCGACCGCCAAATTACATGCTATTGTGGACTTCCCGGGGCCGCCTTTGCTATTCGCTATTACGATTACCTTTGAGCGCTTACTCATATAACTAAGCTTACTAAGCTTAGTTAGTATTGTCAAGGGGGATAGTAAAAGAGGATCCTATTCTTGGTGTAAATCGTGGCACATTGCCGTACGCTTGACAACAATTATAACGATATGTGTTATACTGGTATAAAGTGATTAGGTCATTTAACAACAGGGAGACCGAACACCTCTACACAATAGGAAAGAGTAAAAAATTTCCTTTAGGTGTTTGTAAGGTTGCAATCCGGAAGCTGGATTATTTAAATGCAATTATAAGGTTAGACGATCTCAAAAGACCGCCAGCCAATAGGCTTGAGGCGTTAAAAGGCAAGCATAAGGGCAAACATAGTATCAGAATAAATGACCAGTATAGAATAGTTTTTAAATGGCATGATCATGATGTTTATGAAGTAGAAATAACCGATTATCACTGAAAAGGAGGGGAAAATATGTTTAATATTAAAAGGGAGCCAACTCACCCGGGCGATATTTTATTGCATGAGTTTATGGAGCCGTTGGAAATATCCCAGACTCAGCTTGCTAAAGATATTGATACCACATTCAGAACGATAAATGAAATTATAAACCATAAAAGGGGTATAAGTCCTAAAATGGCGATTAGACTTGCAAGGTATTTTGGCACATCAGAGGAATTATGGCTTAACTTGCAAACACAGTATGAGCTTTATAAAATCAAGGTTAAAAAGGAAAAGGCATTGGAAAGAGTGAGGGCATATACGGAACTGCATCCTGTTATGGTTTAAATTTTAATGAGGGGTTAGAACACCTGAGGCACACAAAGACCTTGCAATAAAGGCGGCGGAAGTTGGGGTAAGCCTAAACCGGCTTGCTGCCGCTAAATTGAGCCGATGATATTTTGTGTGATTTTGCGAAAAGCTTATTACTAAGCTTACTTAGCTTAGTAAGCTTAGTAAGGGTCGCATCAAAAACTTTATACGTATAAAGTTTAGAACCTGCAGAACCTGAAATTGCAATCTGATTATAAAAGTTTAGATGCCTAAACTATACTATTAGGTTATGATTACTAACTATTACTAACTACCTTAATCACACCGTATTTACACCTTAATTACACCCCAATTAAAAAAATGCCAATAAAAACAATAAGTTAAACACGCCGAAAGATGGCGGAGCAGGCAAGAATGTGAGGGGTGGAAGCAAGAGAAGGCGGGCGCATAGGTTGGTCCCGGCAATGATATTGACATGATACTATTATTGATACTATAATTTAAGCAATGAGTAAGGTCGCTGAGATAGTTATGCAGATGAAGACCACTCCGCAGAATATACGGTTTTCTGATTTATCTATTGTTTGTGATTATTATTTTGGAGCGGGCCGTCAAAAAGGAAGCAGCCATAGGATATATAAAACACCGTGGCAGGGAGATCCACGGATTAATATTCAAAACAATAAAGGGAAGGCTAAAGCATATCAAGTGAAACAGGTACTTAAAGCTATTGAACTTTTGGAGGTGAATTATGGGAATAAAAAATGACCACTATACTTATAGAGTAACATGGTCAGTAGAGGATAATGAGTATGTTGGGTTATGCGCTGAATTTCCGAGCCTTAGCTGGTTGGCAAAAACACCTGAAGATGCCTTGAAGGGTATTCGCAAGGTTGTTGCTGAAGTTATAGAGGATATGAAAAGAACTGGCGAGGATATTCCTGAACCTATAGCAAATCGTCGTTACAGCGGAAAATTTGTTGTGAGAGTTACACCTGAGGCACACAAAGACCTTGCAATAAAGGCGGCGGAAGTTGGAGTAAGCCTGAATCGGCTTGCTACTGCAAAATTGAGCCGATGAAATTATTTCTCCAGAGGAGGTGATAGGCGGTGGAGATGCGGAAATATAAATCCCTTGAGTGGATACATAAGGTTAGAGAAGAAAACTATAACAAAACAAAAAGCCTTTCGCCAGCGGCGCTAATAGCGAAGACTCGGAATAGTACGGATGCAGCCATTAAAACAATGCGTCTTAATATTGTGCGCCCTAAAGAGCAGGTGCATACAAGATAGATATCTGTGGGATTTTGCGAGTGCGCTTACTGTCAGCCATTTAGGGATAGGTATGTTCGTTAACGAATATTTCCAAATGAGAGGTTATTAAGTTTTATAACTAAGCTTACTAAGCTTAGTAGAGAGAAGAATTAAGCTCCACATATCTAAATGTGTGGCGCCACACATTTAGAGTCTGGGTATGATTAATAACCGTTAGTAACGCCTATAGCCTGTTGAAATATGCCACTATATGTGATACCATAAAAAATGTCTAAGATTGACAAGCTATTGCAGAGGACGAGGAACAATCCTAAGAATGTAAGGTTTGAGGACATAGAATCTTTGCTTAACGGGTTGGGATTTAAGATAAGAAGCAGGGGGTCTCATTATACATTTAGGAAGGACAGAAATATTATTATGGTGGTAAAACCGCATGGCAGCAAGAAATTTACAGCAATGGCGGATGTTAAAAAAATACTTGCGTATTTAAAGGAGGAGGGTTATGTATAAAGAGTTTGAAATAATAATAGAGCCAAATGAAGAAGGTGGGTTTTATGCTCGCATTCCAGACCTTCCTTCTATATTTACTGGAGGCATTACCGAAATTGAAGCTCTAAGAAATGCAAAGGCTGCAATCAAAGAGTATTTTGAAATATGTGAGAAAGATAATCTTCCAGTGCCACAATCCAAAAGCGGTAAGTTTAATGTGCGGGTGCCGAAAGATCTTCACAGGGAACTTGTAAGGAAAGCTGTGGAGCAGGGAGTGAGCCTTAATCAGTTAGTTGTGTATCTTCTCGGGCGCAGTATCGGCAAAACTACAACATCGGCCAATTTGACTTAAAAATTATGGCACAGAAAAAGATTGAGACTCGCCTTTACGATGTGGCGAAATATCTTAAGACCGAGAAGGACATGGCAGATTATTTGGAGGCTGCCCTTGAGGATGGACATCCCGCGGTAATAGCTGCGGCATTAGGAAATATCTCTCGCGCCAAGGAGGAAGATCCTACAGAGGTGATTCCTGCTGACCCTAACTTTAAAGAAAGCCTTTTAAATACCATCTCAAGGATTAAAACTGGCAAAATACAGTGGCATAAACATAGGCCAAACGGCTAAAATTACCAACATTTTTTACATGCCAGTTACAACCCATTTACACCCCACTTACATACCAGTTTGAAAATTGCCAATAAAAACAATAGGTTAAGCACGCCGCATAAATGTCGGAGCAGGCAAAAATGTGAGGTTTCATGTAAGAAGAGGATTTCAGTCGAACTATGGGGATGTTTTCAGTTACAAATTACAAATTTTTAATAATCTTTTTTAATTTTTTTACATCAAATGATGGAATAGCCTTTTTTAATTCTTTTATGTTAAGTGGCGGAAATTTAGGAGGCCATTCTATCCCCTCATATGGATCATAAGATTTAATATCCTGAGATGTTATTTTATAGTCCTCCATAATTTCTAATATCTCTAAAATTTTATTACTTTTAATTTTTTTTACAATAAACTCTTTTGACTCTTCTATGAGTTCTTTAAAGTTGCGCGGGTTAAAAATAAATTTAGTCTCTTCAATAGAAAAGAATAACTTTATAAATTCAGAAACCTTTTCTTTCGGAAATGGAAAATAAAAATATCTTTCTATATCATTATCAGTCAATTTAATATCGATTGAAATTGTTTTAAAAAAAATATCCGATGTTTTAGTTCTTGATATTAGCTTATTTGCAAAGTTACTTAAAATAAAAATATATTGGTTATTGGCATTTAGCACTAGTACATTCTCATTCACCAAAAATGCCTTGCTAATTTTATAATCCTCTATAAAATTATGTAATCCTTTAGCAATAATTTCCATCTCTCGCATAGAATCTATGGAAGTCGAAAAAAAAACCACATCGGAAATAAAAATTGGCGGGGCATTAAAATGATAATATTGAGGTGAAATAAAAAAAACTTGTGTGATGCAGTTCACAAGATTGCTTCTCAAGAGGAAACGTGAGGATTCTATCATAGAGACGTTTCTCTGCTTCACTCCATATAATACCGCAATATTATCTTGAGATAATCCATTAATTTGCCGGAAAAATTTAATTAAAGCACCCTTTTCCATTGTAATAGAATCATACAATAAACATTGTAATCAATTCAAACAGCAAAAAATAAAAATAGGGCTTGACAAAGCAATATATGTGATAGTATACTTATTCTGGACTTTAAATTCCAGAGAAAAAAACTACATGGAAAAGACGGCAATAAACGGAAACCTAAACACAAGGGGACTCCTGACTATTTCACAGGTTTGTGAGAAGCTACAACTAAAAAAACAAACAATATATGCTCTAATCTGGAAGGGGAAAATCCCCTGCGTAAAATTGAGTCGGCGGTGCGTACGGTTCCTGCCGGCCGCAATAGATGACTGGGTCGCCCGTAAAAGCTTTGAGGCCGTCACAGCGGCAGAGCCACCCCAGAGCCCCCCCAGAAAGAAAAAAAGCGCAACCGGAAATAATATCACCGTAGCCAAGGTCAATATCGACAGTCTCGTCGCCCGGGCGAAAAAGGAAATTCTGAAAAAATGAAACGGCCCATCATGTCGAAGGAAGAGGTTGATGAGTTGGAAAAATGGCTTGAGGATATCCGACGCGAGCAGGACGAAGCGGAAAAGCGGCGGAAGTTGGAAATATGGCGGGCGATTGAAGAGGGCGTGTGCGGAAAAGGGAAAAAATGAGTGAACTGATCAAACTTAAAATCGAACGAAACGAAAAATTCTCGACGATATCTCTTGCGGCGGTTGAGGATCCTCGTCTCAGCTGGGGAGCGAAGGGGCTCCATACATATCTTATCTCCCGGCCGCCCAATTGGCAAATTAGATATGTAGATATCCTCCGGCGATCTAAAAATCGGGCGACAGCCCTGAAGGGACTCATCCGCGTGCTCAAGTCCATCGGATACCTCGAAATCAAGCCAATCCATGGCACCTCAGGAAAATTTTCAGGCACAGAGTGGACCGTTCGCGAGATGGCAATTCCACCGCAAGTTCAAAAACCGTCACGCGGAAAAACCGCCGGGCGGAGAAACCGCCAGACGGAAAACACGGCGGGTAGTAAGAATGAAGAAAGTATATATCAGAAGGAGAAAACAACAACAGCACCTGTTGTTGTCGCTCCGCAAGAAAACGAAAAAGAGATCCAAGCCATTATCGCCATAATCGGCTACTCGAAGTTGGAAGGTCACATTTCAGCCGGGGTGATCGCGAAGGCGATCAAAGACTATGCGCCCGCAGCGCACGAGGCATATCAGCCCGAAACTCCAGAGGAGGGCATACAGCGGATAGTGAAATGGATGACAATTATGCCTCTGCCGGCTAACCCGCCAGGGTTTCTACGTCGGATGGCGCGGAGCGGAATGGACAAGCCCCCGGCGGTCATTCTCGCCCAGCAGGCCGAGGAGCGCCGGGCGGAAAAAGAAGCCCGCGAGGGAAAAGAAAAAGTGGAGCAAGAAAAAATCGCAAAGGAAGTGGAGACGGAGAGGTTTTCTAAGGAGGAACTCCAAAAGCTCAAAGCGAAGAATGCGCCGGCGTTAGCGAGCCGGTCGGATGATGAAGATCACGAGATTTTTCAGGGGATGGTATGAGGCCGGTGAATGTCAGCGGCGCCGGAGCCCAAAAATATTACTACGAAAAAGATCCAATTTTGAATCCCGACGGAAAAAATGAAAATACTTTTTTTTACGGCAAAGGCGCGGAAAAACTCGGAATAGAGCCGGGGAAAAAATTCACGAAGGAGGAATTTTCCAGATTGTCCGAGGGCAAGCACCCGATCAGCGGAAAGCAATTAATTCAGTCCGCGGTCGATCCTTCAGCGAAGACAGAACACCGCGCAGGAGTCGATATCCCTATGCCGCTCCTGAAATCGCACTCAATTGCCCTTCGAATCCTCGGCGAAAAAAATATTGAAAAAATGCAAGACGAAACAGATAAAGAGTTCATGAATCGGGTGGAAAAAGAATACTCTTATGGCCGTGATGCGAATGGGAAACCAATCAAAACCGGCAATCTGGTTTTCGCGGTTGCTCGTCATTCCACTTCCCGGGCGAATGACCCACATAGCCACAGCCATATAATTATTTTCAATATGACCATGCGGCCGGACGGGAAATGGGTCGCAACTCACAATGATTTTCTATTCCGAGATCAGAAATATATCACATCGATTTATCGTTCAATCCTGAGTGAGAAAATGGTGCAAGCAGGCTACCAACTCGGTAGCAGGGGAGAGATCATTGGCGTTCCGAAAGACCTTATGGAGCAGTTTTCAAAACGGCGGGCGCAAATTATCGAAAAAGAAAAAGAGCTGAAAGAAAAAGGCGAGATCAAAAGCGATGGATTGAGGAATAAGAAAGCCACGCTGGAGAGTCGGCCAGAAAAGGACTCAAAAATCACAGCAGAGCAGCTTAAGGAAAAGTGGGACGAGGAGTGTAAGAAGCTTGGATATTCCAAGCAAGGACTTGAAAAAATCTTCAACGAAGCGCAGGAGAAGGCCCGGGCGGAAAAAGAGAAACAGGCGCCAGAGGAAAAGCTCACGCCGAAAGATTATGTCCGATTCGCCGTGAAAGACGCCGTGTTGAAAAAATCCGTCTTCACAAAAACAGAAATCCTTCGCGAAGCAGCGAAATTGAGTTACAAGGATGGAATCGGCATAGATCGGTTAGAGAGGGCCTTCCAAGAGCTTAATGCGGGAAAAGAGATAGTTACCCTGCGTGAGAATAAGAACGCCCAGCAGAGAGGCGGCTATAGCACCAAGGAGCAGATCCAAGCAGAGAAAGAGATAGTGCAGATGGCGCAAGAAGGAAAGGACGCTGTAAAGCCGATTATGGCGAGGGAAGAGGCGGAGAAGGCGATCAAAGACTACGAGATAAAAAAAGAAACCATATTAACGACAGGACAGAAAGATGCTGCGCAAACGATCCTCACTACGACAGATAGGATTAATCTTATTGCCGGTCATGCCGGCTCTGGGAAGACGCATACAATGGATGTAGTTAACGCTTCTATAGTAGCTCACAATGCAGGTACTCCAATTCGGGCAATGGGCTTTACCGGCAAGGCGGCCGCAGAGCTGGAGGCTAAGACAGGCATATCCGCAACCACAGTTGACCGAGCGTTGATCGATGTCAAGAAAAGTACGCCAGATGGAAACCCAAAACTCTGGATAGTGGATGAACATAGTATGTTATCTTCCCAAAAATACCACGAGATAGCAAAATTAGGAGCTAAACATAATGCAACAATCATCAGTGTGGGAGACACGAAACAAAAAGCCGCTATAGAGGCTGGGAAGCCCATCCGGGACATGCAGGATCACGCTGGCCTCCAACCAACTAAGATGTCGGAAATCCTGCGGCAGAAGCCAGAGTGGTACAAGGAGATTACCACAGAGCTCTCGTCTGTAGAGAACCAGAAAGGTATCGACCAGCAGAGAGCCAATAGGGCTGTGGATTTTGCTTTTTTCAAATTGGATAAGCTCGGAAAAATTCAAGAAGTCAAAAACGATGCCTCGCTGAAAAAAGAAACCGTCAAGGAGTACTTGAAAAATTATAAGGGCAGTCTCATTGTCACAAGTACAAATAAAGATAGAAGCGAATATAACTCCATGATTCGTGAGAAGCTGAAAGAAAAGGGGGAGGTATCCAAAGAAGGGCAGAGATTTACTTGTTTTGAAAGTAAAACATTAGGGGATACTGATAAGAGATTAGCCCACAATTATGAGCCCGGCAATTACATTTCTGTTGACCTTGGAGCTAAAGGGTTAGGTGTGAAATCGGGGGTGATTTCTGAAATCACAAACAGGGACCTGTCGAAAAATACAATCACCATTGAATACGAAAATCGATATGGAAAACAGAAGCGGACCATCAATGTTATGCGCTATGGAAATAGTCTATCCCTTTATGAGAAAAAGAATATTGAGTTTGCGAGCGGCGACAAAATTCTCTTTCTAAAAAATTCAACAGAAGCACATAAAAGAGAAGGGATTAACATAAAAAACGGTATGACAGGAATCATAAAATCCATAGGCGGTGAAAAAATTATAGCACAGGTCTGGCAGAGAGAAATCTCATGGCGAATCCGGGACTATGCTTATGTAAGTCATGGGTATGCGATGACCACAGATAAGGCACAGGGGAGCACAGAAGGCAAGGTAATAATGCCGAGCGACACCTCAAAGCCTGGCCAGCATTTCAGACAATTTTACACAGGCATAACCCGAGGCGAGAGAGATGTGAAAATAATTACCACCTCAAAATCGGAACTCCAAGAACAGGTAAAGAAGGTATATGAAAAATCCTCAACCCTCGACTTTTTAAAAGCAAAAACCCAAGTAGAGAGAAAGGCAATTTCAAAAATGCAGAAGGATTTATATCCCGGCGGGCTGAATAAAATCGGGTATTTTTCGGAAAAGCTGGTAGACAAAATACCGCTCGTAAAAAATTTTATGCGAGACATCGAAAAAAATCATTTTTCGCCAAATGAGGCCATTGAATTACTCAAAAAGAAGGAACAGGCGTTGGGAGCAAAGGACGTGGGCAAGGCAAATCGAATGACCGAAAAGATTAAAAAGGAAGTTTCTAAAATGACACCAGAGCAAAAAGCCAAATACAGGCAGTTCGCAAGCCAGTTAAAACCAAAAAATGCAAAAGCTCTGGGGCCAGAACCCCAAATAGCTCAATTGGACAAATCTAAATCCGGCAAGTCTCAGGGAGCGGATGCAGGGAAAAATCAAAAGACTGAAACTCAAAAATCCCAATCAACGGGA
>Ga0210049_1003707_pt1 | contig 13646 bp, 16 predicted proteins | sample CryGeyCG2014_300_2_FD_183964 | JGI IMG/M metagenome (GOLD analysis project Ga0210049, IMG submission 183964) | Groundwater microbial communities from aquifer - Crystal Geyser CG06_land_8/20/14_3.00 (SPAdes) (version 2) | ecosystem: Environmental > Aquatic > Deep subsurface > Groundwater | place...
TCCGATATCATGATGAGGAATGTGGAAGGTGACGGTTCTACATAGCATATTAGGTGAAAATGCGTGAGTAAAAAGGAAAGCGGTGCTCGTCAACGCTTAATTGAGAAATGTCCAGAATGCGGTAGTGTAAACCTTATCCATGACTATGATACCGGAGAGACAGTTTGCGGCGACTGCGGACTCGTATTATACGAACAAATGATGGATAAGGGACCTGAATGGCGGGCCTTCACCCAAGAAGAGAAAGCGTCAAGAAGCCGCGTTGGAGTGCCAACATCATACTCCGTCCACGACAAAGGCTTGTCAACAGCCATAAGCCAAGTTGACCGCGACGCTTTCGGAAGAAAACTTCCGCTTTCAACACGTTTGCAGATGTGGCGTCTGCGGAAATGGCAAATACGTTCTAGGGTGCACTCTTCAATTGACAGAAACCTAGCCCAGGCAATGGCTGAGCTTGACCGCCTCTCAGACAAGGTCTACATTCCACCGCCCATTAAAGAGAAGGCTGCAGTTATTTACCGTAAAGCCTTGGATAGGGGATTAGTCCGCGGGAGGTCTATTTCAGCTATTGCGGCCGCTGCCCTTTATGCTGCTTGCCGTGGAAGCGGAACGCCGAGAACCCTTCGGGAAATTGCAGAGGCAAGTCTGGTTGATAAGAAGGATGTTGCCCGTTGTTATAGGCTTTTGCTTCGTGAACTTGATGTGCAGATGCCCATTGCCGACCCCTTAACATATGTTTCAAAAATCGCCGAAAGAACTGGAATATCAGGTAAAACCCAAGGAATTGCCATATATATTCTTCGAGAGGCTAGAAAGAGGCGGGCTGCTGCTGGTAAAGATCCTATGGGTTTGGCTGCTGCATCGTTATACATTGCTTGTTTGCAGAATAACGAGAAGAAGACTCAGAAAGACATTGCTGAAGCCGCTGGAGTTACGGAAGTTACGGTTCGAAATCGCTATAAGAGTTTGAAGAGACAGCTGAATCTAGAGATTCCAGACTAAGCGACATTACCTTGTGAATTTTCTTCTTTTTCAAGTTCCATAACTATTGGACCAACGTATCCACAGTTTTCGCACACATACTTTTTAGGAGTTAACCAATAATCAAGGCTGCTTGATAGGCGGATTTTTGGGCTTCCACATCTTGGGCAGTATATTTTCGATGGTGTACGATATTTCAGTGTTTTAAATACTTCACGTATGTTTTGCAGCAGTTTCATTATGGGCTTACACCTTTATGCAGCGTCAGCTACTGAAGCTCAATATTTCCTTCCGGATAACCAAGCTTTATTAGGTATTCCCGAACTTTTTCACGATGGTCTCCTTGAAGCAATATTTGACCGTTTTTTGCCGTTCCTCCACAAGCACAGACGCCTTTCAGTTTTTTGGCTGTGCTAGCTAGGTTTGTGTTTTTGTCATTTATGCCATCCACTATGGTTGTTGGTCTACCAAACTTACGTGTTTCAAGTCTAATGCGAATTCTTTGCTGCTCCCTGTCTATTTCGCTACAAACGCACAAGTCCTTAGGAAGCCCGCATGTCGGACAAATCTCAGCCATGATGCTCAAACTTACAATTGCTATGGTGCTATATAAGATTTTCAAATCAATCCTCTATAATTAAACTAAATTCACGACTCTTTCATCCTTAGCTTTTAGGAAAGCTTTAATGAGAAACTGTCTTCATTACACTTTATGAAAGTACTCATCTTGGGCTGTGGAAACATCGGTTCAGTCGCAGCGGAAGACCTTGCTAAAAGCTTGAGTTCCATCCAAGTCGTTGTAGCCGACAAAAATGAGGCAAGGGCTAAAGACGTTGCTGAAAGAATTGGCGGAAGCAATGTTTCATGGATTCAACTGGATGTAACAAACCCTAGTAATCTAGCTAATGCACTAAAAGATTTCGACTTAGTTATGGGGTTTTTGCCCGGAAAACTTGGCTACCGCTTAGCTGGCGCATGTATTGATGCCGGAAAAGACTTGGTAGATGTTTCCTACATGTCTGAAAATCCCTTAGCATTAACTGATAACGCTATAAAGGCAAATATAACCATTGCTCCAGACTGTGGACTAGCACCTGGCATCAGCAACATTCTTGTTGGACACGCCGCGGGAAAGCTTGACAAGGTCCAGACTGTCCACATAATGGTGGGCGGTCTTCCAGAAAAACCTGTCCCGCCTTTGGACTACGTTATTACTTGGTCTCCGGAAAACCTAATTGACGAGTATATGAGAAAAGCAAGGATAGTTAAGGAAGGCAAAATAATTGAAGTAGAAGCCTTAAGCGGATTGGAAGAAATAGAGTTTCCAGAATTTGGTAAACTTGAAGCCTTCTACACTGATGGGCTTAGAACTCTACCGCAAACGGTAACTGATGCATATGACGTGTGGGAGAAAACGCTTAGATATCCGGGACATGCTGAAAAGATAAAACTGCTCAAAACTCTTGGGTTCTTTGAAGAGGAACAAATTGACGTTGAAGGTGTAAGCGTATCACCGAGAAAGCTTACCGTCAAACTTTTGGAGCAAAAGCTTCGAAAACCTGAGATCAAGGATATTGTAGCATTAAAAGTTGAGGTTTCAGGCGTTAAGAATGGCAGGCAAACACGCTACGTTTACCACTTATTAGATCATTACGATGAAAAACGGGGAATAACGGCTATGGCGAGAACCACAGGTTATTCAGCATCAATCATTGCACAGTTGATACTCAAAAAAACATTAAAGGAAAAAGGTGTTGTTCCCACAGAAAAAATAGGAAAGAATAACGCGCTTTTTCAATTGTTTTTGGACGAGTTGGAGAAGCGGGAAATACGAATCGCTGAAGAGAAGATGGTAAGTTAGGTTATGTTACTACGCCCATTCTGTGCAGTTCCTCTTTAAGACTATCCTTCATCTGTTTGAGGTTTTGCCTTCTTTGCACGTATTCGTCTCCACTTATCTTGCCAACCTTAAAATCTTCATCAAGCTGCTCCAATTGAGCATCTATCTCTGCTATTCTAGCCCTTAATTGGTCAATGTAGGACACGGCTTTTCTTCAGCTATAACTTCCAATGGAGTTAATTAAAACATTATTTAAAGCTATGCATTAGAACAGTTTAAGCATAAATTCGCCGAGATTTCCTTTGAGGGTCAGAAAGGGATATAATTTTCTTCCATCAAATATAATTTATGAGCTTCTCTCTTGGTTTCGTGGACGAAGAAAACATGAGCATGTTCACGGACTTGTACGAATTGACTATGTGTGCAAGTTACTTCGACAACAAAAGATTTGAGGCCGCAACTTTTGATTTGTTCATAAGGAGATTACCCCCAAATCGATCTTATTTCTTGTTTGCGGGTTTGGAGCAAGTACTACTTTTTCTTGAAAAAGTAAGGTTTAAAGAAGAGCACATCGATTTTTTGAAGAAGCAAGGATTTAAAGATGAGTTTCTCGATTACTTGAGGAACTTCAAATTCACGGGAGAAGTCTGGTCTATCCCGGAAGGCACGATAGTCTTTCCAAACGAGTCTTTGATTAGGGTTACTGCGCCGATAATAGAGGCTCAGCTTATAGAAACCTTCATCCTTAACACCGCTAACTTACAGACAACTATCGCGACCAAGGCTTCAAGAGTCGTGAGCGCAGCGAAAGGTAGACCCGTGATCGAGTTCGGTTTGAGAAGAGAGCATGGAACCGATGCTGGAATGAAGGTGGCGAGGTGCAGCTACATCGCAGGCTGTAACGGCACTTCTAACGTCCTTGCTGGGATGAAATACGGCATCCCCACCTTTGGAACTATGGCCCATTCTTTCGTCATGTTGTTCGAAAGAGAGATAGATTCTTTCAGGGCTTTCGTCAAAACTTTCCCTGATAAATCAACGCTTTTAATCGATACTTTCGATGATATTAAGGGCGCTGAAAAAGCAGCCATAGTTGCCAAAGAACTCGAAGAAAGGGGGTTCAAGTTGGGAGGGGTAAGGCTAGACAGCGGAGATTTGGCAGAGTTAAGTAAAAAGGTTAGGGAATTGTTGGATAGAAATGGTTTGAAATATGTCAAGATCTTCGCAAGCGGGGATCTAGATGAATACAAAGTAGAGGAATTGCTGATAGAAGGCGCAAAAATTGATGCGTTTGGTGTTGGGACCAAAATGGGGACTTCCGAGGATAGGCCTTACGTCGATATTATCTATAAGTTGTGCGAAAGGATGAATGAAAAAGGCGAGTTTTCACCCGTTATGAAGTTAAGCAAAGGTAAAGCCACACTCCCAGGCAGGAAGCAAGTCTTCAGATTTAAGGATGAAAGGAGTAATTTCGTAAAAGACGTGATCGCTTTAGAGGATGAAAAAATAAATGGGGAGCCTTTCCTCGTCAAAGTGATGGAAAAGGGCAAAATAGTCTATGATCTTCCATCGCTTGAGGAGATAAGAAAAAGAGCCTTAGAAAACCTTTCAAAACTTCCCGAGAAATACAAGAAACTGAAAGGTGCACCCCGCTACCCCGTGGAGTTGAGTCTTCGGTTAAAAAAGTTGATGAAAGAGTTGAGAGGAAAGTTAAAGAAAGTTGAAGTTTTAAATCCCACTTAGATTCTATCATGTGGAAACCAATATTAGGAGGTTTATGAAGCCCACTTCTATTATGGCGGCGATGAGGAATACGCCGTAAATGTAAGCCAAGTCTTTCATGGACATGGTTCTGCTTAGTGTCTTCTTAATTGTCAAATACATACCGTAACCTTCGAGAATTCCCATCGGTGCACTTATTAACAGAATTAAAGGCAAAGCTTCAACGCTTACTCCACCAAACAAGCTGCCTTCACGCAAAATACTCAAGAAAAGGATCATCACGGTAAAAACTAGGGCGAATGTTCTCGGATGCTCAAGCACAATATGTGCGTACTTTTCTCTCTTGAAGAAATTTGAAATCACCAGATTGACATAGAACGTCATGCCCAGTAAAATAAGAGAGATTACAAGAACGTTATGTATGAAAAGCATGGTAACAGCTAAAAGTGGATTTTGAAGAACATCTTTTAACATTTGGAAGAAGAAATTATTCTCGATGTAAGAAAGCGTTAAGAAAATTAGAAAAGCTAAACCTAACACCACGGTACGAGTTCTTTCATCAATCAATCATAAAACCTCTAGAAAATTCAAAACCATAAAAGAAAACGTTCTATTAATACTTCCATGATACCGAAGAATAATGCTAGAAGAACCGTGACAGCCAAGAAAATAACCATTGCCAAAATGCCGACTGCTATTGCTCCGAGCCACCCAGTTTCATAGAGACGTTTGATCAGAAGCAGCCAAACGATGATGGAGAGTATCAAAGCGAGTAAGCGATATGGAAGAAACATGAAGAAGAGAATTGATAAAACAGTTCCGAGAAGGGAAATTATGAAGGCATCGGATAAAAGAGCCCGTTTTTTACCGACAACAACTAGTCCCGCGAGGTAAAGAACAACGGCTAAGATTAGGAGGTTAACAAGGAAAAGCACTAATAAGAAGATTACGCGAAGATCTTCTCGAATAAGGTTCCACCAAGATTTCTCCCCTTGGGCAGCTATGCTTAAGATTAAAAGCAACATATGTCCCAATGAATATGTCAACTTCATTCATATCACTTAATGCTTAGCCTATTCAACATGGCATAATAAAAATTTTATGAATTAAGCTGTTAGATTTTTTCCCGTTTTATTTCGAAAAGCACTGTTCCGCCATCAGTGTAGGGTTTTCCGGGGTCTAAGCATTGAACGTAGCCTTTTTCATCTTCTTCTTTTGCTAAGCCTAACTGTTTGAAGCTTATTCCACAACTTAATGGAACAATCATGGAAAGCATACAGCCTAAGGCGTGAATGCAAATGTTGTCGGTTTCGCTAACAACTATTTTCGGCGACTCTACAACTATTTTGTCTCCAACTTTGAAGACTGGACAGTTTCCACGTATCTCCTTAACAGTTATAACTAAACGGTACTTCTCTTTACCACGCATGACCTTCGCCTCACCCATTCCATATATACTTATTAACATGAATTATGAATTTTATGGAAACGCTAATATGGCAAACGCTTAAAAGTCGTTGTGAAAGGGATATTTGCTAATCGAAGAGAAAGGTGCAATGTAATGAAAAATCGCCCAGCCATAATCGCCGTTGGAAGAACAAGGTTTGGAGAAAATTACGAGAAGGAACCAGAGAAACTAATTGAAGAAGCTTGGCTTAAAGCTTCAGAGGAAGCAGATATAGAACGTAAAGACTTAGAAGCCTGCTACCTTTCAGACTACTTTCTCCCAATTACAAACAAACTTGGACTTGAGGAAGGATTCCTCTCAGAACTCACGGAACTCCACGTTCCAATGGAGGTAACACGCTCATTTAGCTCAGCCCTATCAAACGCCTGCAACGCCATCCAAGCTGGAAAATACAATGTGATTCTGGTTGGCGGAATAGAAAAAATGACAGACCGATGGGACAAAATCCGTGACGACCTAATGCTTCTAGAAGACCCATGGAGCTATTATGCGGGATGCACACCTGAGGCAAACCATGAACTCATGCTTCGAGCGTACATTAAAAAGTATGGTATCAAAGACAATGACATGGAAAAACTAAACATTGCTCTAGCACAAGTTTCAGTTAAAAACCATTTGCACGCAACAAAAAATGAGTATGCACAATTTCAGAGAAAAATAACAGTTGAGCAAGTTTTAAACGCTCGGAAAGAAGCTCGGAAACTTTTGGGGCTTTACGATTATGCACCAATTTCCGATGGCGCAGCAACTCTTATCCTCACCAGCGAAGATTTTGCCAAAAAGTTTGCAGATAAGCCAGTTTACATTCTTGGCTCTTCCTCTGCAACTGATTATCTGACCTTTCCAGCAAGAGAGGATATGGTACACTTTCTTGTAGCCAAAATAGCAATAAAAAATGCCCTGAAAATGGCTGGAATAAGTCTATGGGATATGCAAATTGTTGAGCTTTACGATCAGTCTACAGTTATGGAAATGATTTCGCTTGAAGATTTGGGGTTCTGCGAACCTGGAAAAGCATGGAGAAACATATACGAAAGTTGCAAAGATTATAAGGGATATTATGAAATTAACGGGAAGAAACTTTTCGTAAACATGAATGGTGGGTTAAAAGCGGATGGGAACCCCCTAGGCGCTACTGGTGGCGCCCAAATTTTTGAAGTTTTTAAGCAGTTAAGGGGCGAGGCTGGTGAACGACAAGTTAAAAGTGATAAAGAGCTAAAGTATGGATGTGTACTTGAGCTTGAGGGATTTGGAACTAAAGGCTACGTTCACATTTTAGGGAGAGGTTAGAAATGAGTAGCGAACCAATAGAGAGAAGAGTCTCCTATCTTGGCGACAGATTAAAGGGAAGACGTTGCCAAATTTGCGGAAAAGAATATTTTGATATAAGGGATTATTGTGGAAACTGCGGAAGGAAAAGCTTCGGAAAAATGGTTGACATAGACCTATTCTATGATAAGGGCAAACTCGAAATATGCACTTTCATTAATGAACCAACAAACAAGTTCACAAAGTTGGGCAACTACATTTATGGCGTAGTTTCCTTTCATAATGGCAAAATACGTGTTCCAGGAAGACTAACCGATCGCATAACAAAGGAAAACGAAGAAATTGACTTTTCGGCTCTTGAAGAAAAGGAGGTTGTTCCAAGGTTTAGAAGACGCTATTCTGTAGGAAAGAGCGAAATCATTCCGACAATCTCTTTGGCTTTCACCTTTGCCGATGAGTATTACCCACATCAAGAATACGCTATTGCCAAACCGAAGAAAGAATATGAAGTCCCTGGAATAGTGGGCTATGGAGTTTACACCTCAAAGTTTAGGATAAGAGAAGGAAACATGGAACGTTCAGTTCCGTTCATTGACGAAGATGCAATAACCGCTGCCGTTGAAGCTGGAAAACTCACACTAATCCATTCCGGAGTTGACAGTTCACTCGTTGGCAAGATTTATGTAGGTTCAGAATCCAACCCCTATGCTGTTAAACCAATAGCTTCGAAAGTTGCTCAAGTTCTAAAACTTGGCGAGGAAGATGAAGACGTACAAGGGGTTGACGCCATAGACACGGAATTTGCATGCAAAGCTGCCACAAGCATGTTTAAGGATGCAGCCTCCTTGGTTAATTATCCAAAATCAAACATTCAATACGCCATGGTAATAGGCACAGACAATTCTCAAGCGGCTCCAAGGGATTGCCCAGGCGGAGAATTAGACCTATTCGTTGGATTCGGCGGATGCGCCTACATTTTCGGAAAACGCGACGTAATAGCCGAAATTGAAGGGTGGTACTCATGCACTTCTGACACCCCTGACTTTTGGCGGAGGGACGGTGAACCATACCCAGCGCATGGTGGACGATTCACAGGGGACCCAGCATACTTTAAGCATGTTAGAAAGGCAGCTAAAAAGCTGATGGAACGACTTAGTCTACAGGTAGGAGACATCAATTATTTCATTGCCCACCAGCCAAATGTTCAGTTTCCAGTCAGAATTGCGAAGGAACTTGGATTTAGAGAAGAACAGTATTTGCCTTCGATTCAAGCAGCCAAATTTGGAAACACTTACTCGGGGTCTTCACTAGTAGGTTTGGCGGCTGTTTTAGACATAGCTAAGCCAGATGAACGCATTTTAATTGTTAGTTATGGTTCGGGAGCAGGAAGCGACGCTTACTCGCTTATGACAACAAACCAAATATTGGATAAGCGAAAACGCCAAAAACTAACAGTTAGGTATCAGGCTGAAAATCCCTTTTTAGAATACGTGGATTACACAACTTATAGGCGGTTAAAACTTGGAATGTAACAAATCATTAATAAACCAGTAACAGAAACTCAATGGGGGAACATGAACAATTGTCTATGTATGGAACGCTGAAAAATATATTCAAAGTCATATACGCACCGCAAAAAGCATTTAAAGAAATAATTCAAAACCCAAAATATATCGGACCGATTTTAATAATGATTCTTTTCGCAGCGGCAAACATGGGATATTTTTATACAATCGTATCTAAGACATACGTTGAACAGACTTTACCGACTGCTGAACAACTAGATAAATGGACTGAAAACGCAACTTTGTGGACAAAGCCACTGGGCGTAGATGTCAAGGATAATTTTGTCGATTACATAAACGGAACCTATTATGGAAACAGAAGCATAAAATTCTCAATCGTTAACAGTACGCAGATCTCAATGCAACTAAATGATATAGGACCAATAAACTGTTCTGGTCAAGATGGCTACAAGAACTTACACTTAAGAATAAAAAGAACTAGCCCAGACGATCCCCCTAAAAATGCAACCATTTACTTACTCTCAGCAACCTCTTCAGATTATTTTTATTATAATTTGACAGAGAGATTTTCCAATTCAACTAACAAAGTCTGGAATAACTTGACAATTCCGCTCGCCACTAAAAGTTGGCTGAACAACAGTGCTGATGCAAATTGGGGAAATGTGACAGGTTTAAAGTTAGAGTTCGCATGGCATATTAATTGGAACATAACTTTACTAGTTGATGGTTTGTTTTTCGGAGGCATCTTTAAGTCCCAAGCGGAAAACGCTACAAGCTACATGCTTAATTTTTCAATAGTTTCCTTTATGCAGTTCACCATTAGATGGGTTTTTCTTGGAGGGCTACTCTACATAATGACAAAGGCTTTTAAAGCTAAAACTGTTTGGAGGCCTTTGCTAATCCTAGTGGGATTTGCCTTAATAACCATGTTTGTCCAAGCGGTAATAAACGTTGCCGCATTCTCAACTTTACCAAGGCTTGATTATCCATTGGAATTCTTAGGTGGTGTTAAAGGAGAAACCGAAAATGCCTATAACAAAATAATGGAGAAAACTTTGCTTGTTTCTCAAATTAGTGGATACATTCAAATAGCAATAATTTTCTGGACCATTGCTTTGTGTGCAATTGCCACTCGTTTGTTGACCGAGTTTTCATGGAGCAAAAGCTTTCTGGTGGCTACGGTAGCTTATTTTGTTACAACACTGGCGCAAAGCTTCCTACTTGGATTTTAAATTTGAAGTAAAACAAAGTTTATAAGAAAAGCAAATATGTAGAAAACTGCTTAATTAGCGGGAGTTCAAATGAGACCCATCCTTGAAGTCCGAGAAGTTAAAAAAGGCTATCGAATGGGTAAGGTTCTTGTTCCAGCCTTGTATGGAGTAAGTTTTGATGTTAAAGAAGGTGAATTCCTAACGATTTTTGGTCCTTCTGGCAGTGGAAAATCAACTTTGCTACATTTAATGGGGTGCTTAGACCGCCCGGATGATGGAGAAATTTTAATCGATGGCTCTAACGTTCTCAAACTGAGTGATGATAAGCTGGCTGAACTTCGTTTAACAAAAATGGGTTTTGTTTTCCAGTTTTTTAATTTGTTGCCAAAGTTAACGGCTCTGAGGAATGTGGAGTTGCCATTGACAATCGCTGGAGTGCCTGAAAAGGAAGCATTGGAAAAAGCTAAAGAAATGCTGAATTTAGTGGATCTTGAAGCTCGCATGAATCATAGACCTTCCGAGCTAAGCGGTGGAGAACAACAACGTGTAGCCATAGCAAGAGCTTTGATTAATAATCCCAAAATTGTTTTGGCAGATGAGCCTACTGGAAATTTGGACACAAAAACGGGTTGGGAGATAATCCAGCTAATGAAGAAGCTGAATGAAGATAAAGGACAAACGTTTGTAGTGGTAACCCACGACCCACACATTTCAGAAACTGCCGACCGCATAATCTATCTGAAAGACGGCTTGGTTGAAGGAATTAAGGAAGCGCCTAGGAGGAATAAACAGTGAAGCTAAGCAAAATTTTAGCCACAGCATGGGAAAACATGAAGCAGCGAAAACTGCGAACATCACTCACAACATTAAGCGTTGTTATAGGCATAACAGCCATAATCAGCTTAGCATCTTTGGGTGAAGGTTTTAGATTAGAAATAAAGGATCGTATGCAACGAGGATTTGAACTTGACAGTTTAACGATTATACCAGGAAGTCTCTTCGCAGGCTTATCAAGACAACGGTTTACTGATGAGGATGTTCAAAGCATCTCAAAAATCTCCGGAGTTAAAGTGGCAACCCAAGTTATGCAAATAGGCAACGTGACTTTACACAATGGAAATAAAACAGTCCAGGCTTTTGTCGCCACAGCAGTTAACTTCACAGAATTTATCGGTGTTTTCCAGGACAGATTTGTCTATGAAAATGAACCACCAACAGAATATAAAAACGACACAATAATCATCGGATACAAAGTCAATCATCCAACAGAAAACAAAACAACACCCTTCGCTGTTAAAAACGATAACATAACACTAACCTTAGAAGTACTTCAGCAATCAACACCACCTCTTCCACCTCGTCCCGAACTTCAAAACTACAACTTCACAGTCGGCGGAACTTTGCAAAAGAAAGGAACCCCTGGAATAACAAACTTTGATTACTGGATTTTTATACCACTGGAAACAGCTAGGAAAATTTACAACAATTATGAGTCTGATTTGATTTTCGCTAAGGTCTACTACCCAGAAGACTCAGAGAATATTGCTAAAGAGATTGAAAGACTGTTTCCGCCATATAGGATTACAATTCTTGTTCCTTTAACATTCATCAAGCAAGTTGACAACATTCTAACTATTGTCCAACTCTTCTTGATGGCTATAGCCTCAATTTCGCTTCTTGTTGCGGGTATAGGCATAATGAATATTATGACGGTTTCTGTTATGGAGCGAACACGAGAAATTGGAATATTAAAAGCCATTGGAGCTAAAAGTCGTACTGTTCTCGCAATGTTCCTCGCCGAAACTGTGTTAATAGGCATCGTAGGTGGTTTAATTGGCATATTCACGGGATACGGGCTTTCATATACATTAGCTTATACACTGTCAGGTTTCATGCAACCACAACAACAAGAAACTGTGTTCCACACCCCTGAAACCCAAAGAATGACTATAAACCCTATTTTCTCACCTGAATGGGCAATAATAGCCTTTATCTTCGCAATAATTGTATGTATAATTTTTGGTTTATATCCGGCAAGAAAGGCAGCTAAGTTAAACCCTGTTGAGGCTTTACGTTACGAATAGACGCTTAGCAAAATTTATATTGTTGAAGGACTTTTCTGCATTTAACTAGCCTTTACCAAAAACTATAGTGTCAAAGACATGGCACATGGGTCTTGTGTTGAAAGGCTGGTTCCGCGATAAGGACGAAAACCGAATATGCCAAGAAGGCTGCCAGAAAAAACAAAACATGCACCAAAAAAACCAAGAAGATTTGGAAGCCAAAGAAGGTTCCGCCCAAGCAGACCGTTCTTCCCAGCAGCACCAGTGAAAGAAAACCAAGAACTAGAAGTTGTTATTGACGATATTGGAAGCAGAGGCGATGGAATATCTAAAATACAAGGCTTCCTAATTTTTGTTCCCCGTAGCAAAATAGGTGAACGCGTTAGAGTCAAAATTCTCTCAGTAGACGAAAAGTTCGCTGTTGCGGAAAAAATAGCTTAAATGAGAGGACGAAAATGAAAATAAGGGATTTACGAAACGGAATGAAAAACGTTAGTGTGGAAGCAAAAATCGTAGAAAAATCCGAAGCACGCGAAGTCCTATCTAGATTTAAGGACGAAACATACAGAGTAGCAACAGCAGTCATCGCTGATGAAACAGGCAAAATAAAACTACCCTTATGGAATGACCAAATCAACCAAGTAAACATCAACGACACAGTCAAAGTGGAAAACGGTTACATCACAAGCTTCAAAGGAGAAATCCAGCTAAACGTGGGAAAATACGGAACACTGACAGTTGAGTAAACCGCGGAATAACATTTTATGAACAAAATGAGAGGTGAAAAGAATGGAAGAAAGAAGAAGCTTCGGCCCAAGACGAGGATTCAGAGGAAGAGGAGAAGGCAGATTCCCTCCAAAACCCGTTGAAATCGGAAAAGAATACGAAGTTGATGTCCAAGAAACAAGCCGCAGAGGAGAAGGTATAGCCCGAATACAAGGCTTAGTGACCTTTATCCCGAACACGAAGCCAGGCGACCATGTCAAAATAAAAATAATAAGGATAAGCAGAAGGTTTGCAGAAGCCGAAGTTGTTGAAAAGGGAGAAGCTGAGGAAAAAGAAGAAGAGAAAGAGGAATAATCAGATAAGCTAAACTGAAAGAAATGCCCCAATTTTTGAATCTGTAAACACCATACTGCATAAAAGAGTTGTTGACATAAGTCAATTTCTAGCATTTTCACAGATATGCCTATTTCTTTTTGAAGAAGAGCCAGTTCTTCTGATCCCTAAATCGCAAAAGCACATAAATGCCTTTTAGCTTTTTGCCATTGATTTCTACGATAAGTTTGTCTTCTTTTCGTTCTATTAACTTGTAGGTGCCCCTATCCCAGATTTCCACAGTGCCAGCGCCATACTCGCCTTCTGGAATTGTACCTTCAAAATTTGCGTATTCAACTGGATGATCTTCCACTTGTACAGCTAGCCTTCGAACACCTAGTGCTGATGGCGGCTCTTTAGGAATTGCCCAGCTTTTTAATACACCGTCCATCTCCAAGCGCAAGTCGTAATGCAGATGGGTAGCAGCGTGTTTCTGAATTACGTAGATATTTCCTTCACTCATCCTTA
>Ga0210049_1003709_pt1 | contig 13640 bp, 13 predicted proteins | sample CryGeyCG2014_300_2_FD_183964 | JGI IMG/M metagenome (GOLD analysis project Ga0210049, IMG submission 183964) | Groundwater microbial communities from aquifer - Crystal Geyser CG06_land_8/20/14_3.00 (SPAdes) (version 2) | ecosystem: Environmental > Aquatic > Deep subsurface > Groundwater | place...
CTACGGTTATTAACTACAACAGTATTTGTTTCAATATTATTATAAGCTCTGTCTATTAAAACAAATGGAAAGTGTTCATTCATAAGATTTTTAATATGTTCGGTTGAGTTTATTGTTGAAGAAAGTATAATGCCGTCAACTTGTTTATTAACAAGCATTTCTAATAGTTTCATTTCTTTTTTTTCGCTTTCATCTGAACTGCAAATCATCAGATTATAACCCGATTCGCTGATGGCATCTTCAACGGAACGAGCCATACGCGAATAAAAAGGATTGGAAATATCTGAAACAACCAAACCAATGGTATTTGACCTGCCAATACTCAAACCACGTGCAAACTGATTGGGTTTGTAGTTCATATTTTTGGCCGACTCCATTACTCTTTCCTGGGTCTTCCTGCTAATCCCGTTTTCGTCGCCTTTTCCGTTTAGCACCATTGAAACTAATGTTTTTGAAACTCCCAACGTCATTGCTATTTCTGCCAATGAAACATTGTTACTTTTTATCATTTTCTTATTCGTTTTTTTGTTCAAATATACAAATATTTACTGAAGTTTCGCACTTCTAAAACTGTTGAAAACATTATTAATTAACTCACCTTACGCAAAAGTAATGTAATTTTGCTACATCATTGTTAATAACTCACCTTATGCAATTTCATGCTTAACAACCTTATTACCTTGATAAAAACATCGAACCCATTAATTTTTAACCTTATTAGTAACTACTCAGCCCAAAGAGTATTTAAACAATAATTCGGTTAATATCAGTTAATATCGGTTAATATCGGTTACTTTTTGAAACGGGTTTTCCATTTACCCTCTCTATCCAACTTATATTCTGATAAAATTTTAATTTTTCGTAAGCCGGCCTGTCTTACGTCTTGTAACCGTTTTTTAACCACTTTTAACTTTTATTAACCGTTTGTTAACCAAATGGATGAGTATTTACCATTAATCACTTCTGTAGTTTTGCGGGTGAGTAGTAACCCTTATTATAATGATAACGGGACTTCTAAAAATTGCTTTTTCTTTGTTATGCTCATTTTTCAAAATCCTTATTTACAACAGTAAACTCCGGCTTTGAAAAATTCGCAAGCCTCGAAAAATCTAATTTTTAGAACCCCTCATAATTGAATACCGCTCGCTGATTTTCTATTATGGTTAAAAAATAAAAAGAATAAGGTTAAATTCTTTCAAAATCAAGTTTATTTGCGAACCCCCAAAAGTTATTAACAATGGAAGCGCCTCCTTTTAGATATTTTTGCGTAACATGAGTTATTTAATTAGAAGTCCTGTTAAAATTTATTATTTGGTATTTTATAAATAAATATTACATTTGCAGCCTTAAAATTTATTAACTAATTACTTTTAAAGTATGTTAAACCAGTATGAAACCGTTTTCATTTTAACTCCCGTTTTGTCTGAGCCTCAGATGAAGGAAGCGGTTCAAAAATTCAGGAACCTGATTACAGACAATGGAGGCGAAGTTGTTCACGAAGAAGATTGGGGCTTGCGTAAGCTTGCATATTCCATTCAGAAAAAAACCACCGGATTTTATTCTCTTTTCGAGTTTAAGTCTGAACCACCCTTTATTAAAAAGTTTGAAACGGAATATCGCCGTGACGAGCGGATTATACGCTTTATGACCACAAAGTTAGATAAATTCTCAATGGAGTATAATCTAAAAAAGCGTACAAAAGACACAGATAAATCAGTTAAAAACAAAAAACAGGAGGATTAAAAAATGGCATATACACCGCACGAAGGTAGTGAAATAAGGTATCTCATACCTCCATCATTTGATGTAAAAAAGAAAAAATATTGTCGCTTTAAAAAGAGCGGAATAAAATATATTGATTATAAAGACCCTAACTTCTTAAAAAAGTTTTTAAACGAACAAGGTCGTCTGTTACCTCGCAGGGTTACAGGTACTTCTTTAAAATATCAGCGTAAAATTGCTCAGGCTGTAAAACGTTCGCGTAACATAGCGCTTTTACCGTTTGTAACCGATTTAATGAAATAAATTGCGGAGGAAAATTACATGGAAATTATTTTAAAACAAGACTTTAAAAATTTAGGTCATAAAGATGACTTAGTAAAAGTAAAAGACGGTTACGCACGTAATTATCTTATTCCACAAGGTTTTGCAGTATCGGCGACTTCTTCAGCAAAAAAAATAAATGCAGAAAACATTCGCCAAAGAGCGCATAAAGAAGAAAAACTTCGCAATGAAGCTTCAGAATTTGCTAAAAAACTTACTGATGTTAAACTTAAAATTGGCGCTAAAACAAGTAAAACCGGTAAAATTTTCGGTTCTATAAATACTATTCAAATTGCCGAAGCCCTTACTTCAATAGGGTATGCGGTTGATAGAAAAAATATTACTATATACAATGCCGATAGTATTAAAGAGATTGGCGCTTTTAAAGCTAAAGTTAAACTCTACAGAGATATTACCGTTGACATTGATTTTGAAGTAGTAGCTGTATAAAAAATGGTTACCCAGTCGCAGACAGTTTTTTGAAAATGCCAAAGTTACATTGTTTCATTGCTTCTTTTGATTTTTGGTTCCAGTCAAAAGATTCTTTTAAAAAGCCATTGATGTATCGGTAACAATGAAACAATTCAACAATGAAACAATAATTGTGACAATTTAGTTACAAAGCTGAGTAGTTACAAATGAAGTATTGTCACTTTAATGAAACTTAGTGTCTTGGTGGCAGAAATAATTTCAACCCTTGATTCGCATTATTACTAATTCTTTATTAACTGTTTTGTGAATGATTCTTTACCGTTTGTAATGGAATAAATATACATCCCTTTGCCAAGTTTAGAACCATTAAAATTAAAATAATTTTCGCCACGAATAGCAGTTGTAGATTCGCTGTAAATGAGATTACCTACAATATCAAAAACTTTTAATTTTACTTCACATAAATTTGGCGAAATAAAACCGATTTTTGAAGTATAGTTAAAAGGATTGGGGTTGCTATTCAGTACGCTGAAATTATTGTAATTTATTAAAGAAGCTCCTGCTCCGCTTGGTAAAATAGTTATAGCCAGCGAAGTATCATCAACCTGTTGGGGTAATGCCATTGGGTTACCTAGGAACAATATATACGGAACAACATAAATTGAAAGAGCGTAAGTTCCTGCAGTTGTTGGAGTATCGCTTATTAATGTGCAATATCTTGTTAATGGATCTGTAACAACAAAAATACCACTAGCAGGATTTGTTTGGTAAATTAAACCCGGAGGCATATTGCCAACAGAATCTAACTTAATTTTTATAATATTTACAGTACCATAAGGGTCGATAGTTGCAGTTGCAGGGGGAATAATTGTAACTGTCTGATTATATGGCACTCCAACAGTTCCATTAGGTAGGTTTTCCGGACAAACTTCACCTGGTTCCAAAACATCCATACATGTTGTGTTGGGTGTACATTGTGCGTTTGCATTAAAACTTATTGCAACAATGCTTCCTAAAACTAAAAACGAGTAAATTTTTTTCATAAGCGTAATTTTTTTACAAAGGTAAGAAGATTATTAATATAAAATGTCATCTTTCAAAATTATTGAAAAATAGTTTACAATTTCATTGTTTTATTGTTTCATTTTTATTTAACCATTTAACAACGAAGCCATTTAGCAAATTAACAATTTAACCATAAAACCATTATTCTATACAAATACAGATTAAATTACTCACAATCTTTTTTATTTTTTATAGGTGTTCGTGAGATCGCTTCGCTAAGTTGTAAACTGCTCAATGAAAAATGCCTATAAAATATATTTTTTATCGAAAATTTTTGAAAATTCACGAGGTTTACGTTTTTTCCAAACTCCCGAATGATAAACATAACTTACAATTAATGGGAGTACTGTAGTTGCCTCGGCATAAACCATTTGCTCGAAAGTAGTTTCAACTTTTCCCCATGATGAGGCTTCGCGAAGTGTAGAGCTTGAACATGCACCATCACGTACATCGGCAACTGTAATTTGTACAGCATATTTATGCATAGGAACTTCGTGTCCCAATACTTCGGCACAGATAACTATGTCTTGTGCGAAATTTTTAGGAACACCACCACCAATCATAATTAATCCTGTTTCGCCGGCTTTCATTTTAACCTGAGTAAGTTCGAGAAAATCTGCAACCGAATCAATAGACAAATGTTTTTTGGGATGCGAAACCTGGTGTTTTACTAAACCAAAACCAGCACTACTATCGGTAAAAGCAGGGCAAAATATTGGAACATTATGTTCGTAAGCAGCTTGAATTAAAGAATCTTTTTTCTTTGAGCGCTTCGTTAAATATTTTCCCATTTCTTTAATAAACTCGCATGATGAATATGGGCGAAGTTCTAATGAATTAGCAATCTCTTCGATAGTGTTATCGCAAACTTGTAATTCTTCTTCGTCAATATAAGTATCATAAATTCGGTCAATATATAAACTGCGAAGTGTTTTATCGTCTGCATATTGGCTGCCTTTGTAGTGTTTAAAGCCAAGAGCTTCAAAAAAATCCATATCCACAATTGATGCACCGGTTGAAACTATTGCATCAACCATATTATTTTTTACCATGTCCACATAAACTTGCATACATCCTGCAGCACTTGTGCTTCCTGCTATTGTAAGGATTACTGAACATTTTTTATCTTCCAACATTCTTTTATAAATATCGGCTGCGTTAGCAGTATCACGCGAAGTGAAAGACATATCTCGCATTGCATTGATTATTGCAGTACAATCAATTTTTTTAATGTCAATGTGTTTTATTGTTTCTTTTAAAACATCGCTTTTTTTAAGATTTTTCATTATTATAAGTATTTGTATTTGAAATTTTTAAATAATTTATATGAATTTCGAAATATCAATGTTAATATTATATTTCTTTAGAAGATTGAGAAATTTTGGAACTTGAAGGTATGGCTTATAAACATCTTCTTTTTCAAAACTCCTTTCAAGGGTTTCTTTAGATATTCCAAATGATAAGGATAATTCAAAATTTTTATAAAATTCATTATCATTCCCTAATTGAGCATATATTTCTGCTAAAGTTCCGGTACTTGTAGCATCTTTAGGGGCTAACTCCAATGCTCTATAAATATTTTCAAAGGCCTTTTCATTATTTTTTTGTAATCTGTATATATTTGCAACGTTGTTATATCCACCAGGGTAATCAGGATAAAACTTTACTTCTTTCAAGTAATATTCTAAAGCTTTTTCATAGTTCTTTTTGTCAGAATAAATACTCCCCAACCACATAAGAGCATAAAAATTTTTATTATCCCGCGTTATTACTTCTTTGAAAATACTTTCTGCATCCTCAACCTTTCCCATATCTTCAATAATAATTCCTTTTTTACACAAATAATCATTCGATTCTTGATTTAATTCAATTGCTTTATTAATATTACCCAAAGCATCTATATGATTTTTATATATAAAATAACTATTTGCTAAAAGCGCATAAGCTACATCTGATTTTGGATTTAGATGAATGGCTTCTAATAATAATTTTATCTTTTCATTATTATCGGAAGTGTTCTTGGTTCTTTCAATTAAAAATTCAGTTTTTTTTATATTATTGAATATTTGTTTCTCTTTAACTGATAATTGGCTATTAGTAAGTTCTTCAAATAATTCTAAATAATCAGTTGCAATTGGAGACTTTATTCTGGATTTTCTTTGAATATATTGTTTGTTATCTTCTTCCTTTTCATACTGATAGCCCATTAATAACTTTTCTTCAATTTCTAAAGTTGGGTCGGAATGAATTATAAATAATTTTTCGAATGCAATAGGTAGTTTAGACTCGTTTATAAATGCCTTTAAATCTCTATCAACCTCATTTATTGCTCTTTGTTCAATGATTTTCTCATCAGGTCTTTCAAAATATGGTATTCTGCATAACACAAAATTCAACTTTGGAATTTTGCCGGATAGCGTATTTTCAGGTTGAGCTAATGTTTTAATGATTTGTTTTATTCCTTGAAGGTTTTCTTCATTTTTAGCGGCAAGCAACACTATTTCGTCTGCCATAAGAGACATTGTAATACCCGAAATTTCCGAAATACCGGTTCGTGAATCAATTAAAAGATAATCTGGTTTAAGTTCTTTTCTTATTCTCTCTTTCAAGTCAACAAATAAAGCTACTCCTTTACTGTCTTTTTTATAAAACATGTTTACCCAGTCTATTGAAAATAGAGTTTTCCAATATTTATCAGAATAAACGTTTCCGGCTGCAATAAAATCAATGTCTTTAAACTTTTTATTTTTAAAAGCAATCGGTGTTACATAGTCAGCAAGAGATTTTGGAATAGAATTATGACAATTGAAGTAATTAATATAATCAACAATTCCATGATTAATTACTTTGTTACTGATGTTTTCTTTGAACTTATAGTGCAGTCCCGGAGATTCTAAGTCAAAATCAATTAAACAGACTTTTTTTCCGAATTCTGCAAGTCGTTTTGCAATATTGGCAAGAGCTAAAGTTCTTCCAACACCGCCTTTATAGGAATAAAATGTTATTGTTTTCATTTTTTATAACGATTTATCATTGGCATAACATTAATAATTGCTCCTCTTTGAAAAACATTGCTTGAAAAGTCCCCAATAGTTGCCAAAAGTGTTTTCGAAAATTTAAAAACATCATCTCCTGTTACAGTATTTTCTTTAGCTACTTCTTTGCATTTTGTAATTGATAATTCATATTCAGTATTTAAAATTTCCTGACTAACATTGAGTAATTTAGACAATTCACGTATCATTCTTTTTGAAATTTTTCTTTTTTTATTCAATACATCTGAAACTAATCCTTTGCTTCCAATAGCAGGAATAAGGTCTTTTTGTTTTAATTCCATATATTCCATTCTAAGTTTGATAATTTCTATTGGATTTCCTTTTTCAATAGGATAGTGTTCTTTATCGTATAACTCAATAAGTTTTTCAATCAATTCGAATTTTTCAACCAACTCAGGGTTGTTTTCAAAATCAGGGGCATCTCCTAATTCTTCCAAATAATTAACGGCTACCTTATAATCTTCTTCGGTTTTAATTACTTTTATTTCCATAATCTGTTTCTCCTTTTATTTAAATAAATTAATATCGTACTGCTGGTTTTTATCACATATTTTAGTGTATTCAGCATGAGTTCCAATCCATTTGAGATATAATATGCATTTTTTCTGTTTAGTAAAAAATTGGTACTTTACAATTATTCTAATGTGATTTCCTTTTATATCAAACACAGCTCTCTCGGGTGATTTGATACTTTGCTTATTATCCCTTTTGTGAAGAATATTTGTAGAACTAAAATCATTTAAAATATCTTGAGGTTTTTCCCAACAACAATCTTCAACAATAGAAATCCAGGCATTTAAAGCTTCAGCATATTGAGAGTGCTTATTCATAAACTCTTTAATATGTTTGACTGCAATAATTCTTGCCGTTTTTATGTTGAAATATTTTACAAAGATAAATTAAAAGTTCACATAATGTGAACTTTTATATATTTTTTTAATTTATTTCAAAAAAATTAAAAAAGTAGTTACCCCAACTTGGAAAATGATTTTTACAAATAATAGTACATCAATGACATACGGAAATATTTTTTATTTTAATTACTCACTGTTTTTTTATTTTATTGGTGTATCCCGTTTTTAGTATAGCTGCAATTACTTAAATTTATATCCAATCATTTTATAAATAAGTTTTGAGGCAAGAAAATCAGGTGCGGTGTTAATTTTATTGGGACAGAGTTCAACAACATCAAACCCAACAACGTTGCGTTTTTGATATACTTTTTGCAGAAATGAAATTAACTGGTACCAACCCACACCACCGGGTTCCGGTGTGCCGGTTGATGGCATTATTGATGGGTCTAATCCGTCTAAATCAATTGTTATATAAACATTTGCCGTTAATCGTTCAACCGCTTTCTCGAACCAATCGTTATTATTCTGTATTTCGTGAGCATAAAAAATATTTTCACGAATAATGTATGGTAATTCTTCTACACATTGACTGCGAATACCAACGTGCACAACCCTGCAAAGTTCACGGGTGCGAGCCATTACGCAAGCGTGATTGTATTTTGAGCCTTCGTATTCGGGGCGAAGGTCGGAGTGAGCATCAATTTGTAAAACGCACATATTTTTATACTTTTCGAAATGCGCTTTTATAGTTCCAAAGCTTACCGAATGTTCACCACCAATAACAACAGTATAATATTTACCAACATATTTTTTTGCTTCTTTATAAACGGCATCGGTCATTTTTTCGGGACTGCTTTTTTCTGTTACAGGTTTAGCAGTGTGAATACCAATTGTATATATTTCGCTTTTGCTTTCGATATCGTATAATTCCATATTTGCCGACGCTTCAAGAATGGCTTCGGGCCCTTTGTCGGCTCCTTTTACCCATGTGCTTGTTCCATCGTAAGGTACTGGCAGAATAACTACCTTAGCGTTTTTTAAATCAGAAAATTCTTTAGGGATACCGCCGTAATTTGTCATCAAAATAAAATTTTAGCAAAAATAGAAAATTTGTAACTATTCACCCCTTAATAAAAACCACCGCAAAGTTCTCGATCCCAGGAAATTTGGGGAACTTCAAAACATATAACTATAAAGAATTATATTAGAAATAAATTGAAATAACGTAGAAAATAAAAACTCACTACATATTTCCATTTATTTCTACTTATTTCCATCTATTTCCATTTATTTCCATCTATTTCTACTTGATATTCAACCTTATGAAAGAGAGTTATATAGTAAACGTTTACCCCGTTAGATAATTACTATTTTTTCGGTTCGTTTATTTATAATCTATCTTAGGGGGTAAATCTGCGGGAGACAATGAATTATAAATCACTTGCGGATTTAAGGTGATTGATAATCCCGCTAATCTTTTCTCCCCGTAAATATAGAAATATAATAAAGCAAGGTTGCAAGCGAAGCCAGAGCGGCAACAACATAAGTATAAGCAGCCCATTTTAAAGCGTCTTTAGCTTTCGGATATGTTGAGGAATTTGTTATTCCGCTATTTGATAGCCACACAAGAGCACGTCTGCTCGCATCAATCTCAACCGGCAGGGTAACAAAGCTAAATAAAGTTGTAAGCGCAAAAAGTATAATTCCACCTAAAAGCAAGTATGGAAAACTTTGTAAAGTAATAATTCCGGCAAGTAAAATCCACTGAACCCATTTTGAAGAAAAACTAACAATAGGAACTAAAGTTGTTCTCATTTGCAAAAAAGAAAAAGCCCGTGCATGTTGCACAGCGTGCCCGCACTCATGAGCTGCAACGGCTGCTGCAGCAATATGACGCCCATTATAAACTTCGGGGCTTAGATTTACGGTTTTTGTAAGCGGGTTATAATGGTCGGTAAGCGAGCCTGATACCGAAATAACTTTAACATCGGAAATGCCGCTTTCGTAAAGCATTTTTTCGGCAACGTCTTTTCCACTTAACAAATTGTTTACAGGAATTTTAGAATAAGCTTTAAACTTTGATTTTAATTGCATGCCTATCAGCCAACTGATAATCATGAACACACCGAAAATAATCCAAATTGAAGACATATTTTTTTTAATTTAGTAATTTCAATGAAAACCGGATAACAATTTTATTTTGAAAGATGTTTAATGAATAAGTACCAGTTTTTTAACTTTTGAATTTTGAGCGGAGTTTATTTTTAAAAGATAAAATCCTGAAGGAATTTCAGATACATCAATATTAACAAAGTTTTGGTTGATTTCTTTTTTAAAGACGCATTTCCCGAAATTGTCGGTAATTGTTACCATTACAGGAAATTTTTCTGAAATATTATGAACCGTAATTTCTGTGTTTGCAGGATTTGGAAAAACTTTTATATCCTCATTAAAATAATTTGAAGAAACATTTGAATATGCTAATGAATCTAAAAACTCGGCCGAATAACTTATACCGGTTTGCGAAATTTTTAGTGCTTGTCCTTGCAGGTTTTTAGCAATCCAGTAATACTCATACGAAGTTGGGCGGTTAATGGTATATCCATAGCCAATTGTATCTAAATAAACAGTATCGGTAATATTTATAGTTGCTTTTACACGCAAAACCTGAAAAGTACCATAATGTATAATTAGTGTTCCCCAACCATCAACAATATACTGATGTTTAATTGTTTGTCCAAAATATCCATAACCGGGGATTGTCATTCCAAATGAAGAAACAGAAGAATCCTGATTGTTATAATTTAAGGGAAATGAATAATATATCTCGGGGTTATCATATTTTACCGGAGTTGGTACTCCATTAATCATTGCACCAAAACCTGCTTTGTGGTAATAAGATGATGATTTTTTTAAAAAATCGTAATATTCTGTTATTGTTATTCCAACTCCAAAAGTAGGCGGGTTTTGGTTTATATATGCTAAGTTGGCAACCAATGGATTAAAAACAATGTTGTAAACTGCCGGAGTTTGAAAAACGGTTAAAAAAGTATCTGAACGGTGGGTTATTACAACTAAATTTGAAAAATCCCAAATGTAATTGGTGTCTGTTTGAGCAGGGTCAAAAAGTGGGACAGCAGAAATTCCATAGTAAATTGTGTCGCCAAAAGATGGCATATCATTTTGGTCAACAGCAATTTGGGCATTTATTTTAAAACCCGATAATAACAAAACCAAACAAAAAATTGTTTTCATGATAATTTATTTTATTAAAAACAAAGATATACATTTTTAACAAAACAATAACTAAATTTGCATCAAAATTGTGTGTTTTTGGTTGCCGATTTTTATGTATTACTATACTGTAATAGATAATAAATTGCGTTTTTTGTATAGTCATTCAAAGGTCATTCAATAGTCATACAATTGTTCTACAAGCGAATGACAACCATATACAGCAAAGCGAATGACAATTAATGACCTTTACAAGTATAATTACCGAAAATTGTGTAAATTAAGTTACCGATAACAGTTATTAACAATATATAAATACCTAATCTTGTTACCAAATCCTAAATTGGCGCAGCCAGAACCAAATAGGAGAAACGGAGAATGGGGAAGAAGAAACTTATATTTTAGTAACAACATGTTGGTAAAAGTCGTGCAATAAGCGCCTAAATCAATAAGTTTATGCTCTACGAACAAATTATTAAAGACTTAAAAAATAAAATTTATAAACCCATTTATTATTTAATGGGCGATGAGGCTTATTATATTGATAAAGTAACTGATTTTATTGCCAATAACGTACTTACCGAAGCTGAACAATCTTTTAATCAATCAATTTTATATGGCAAAGATGTTGATTTGGGTACTGTAATTACTGCTTCGCGACGCTTTCCGATGATGGCAAATTATCAGGTTATAATTATTAAAGAAGCTCAAAACATTAAAGGAATTGATGGCAGCGATGGCCCAGGAAAAAGTAAAAAACCTAACTCATTTCTGTTGTATGCCGAAAGCCCCCCAAAATCAACAATTCTTGTAATAAATCTTAAATATAAATCACTCGATAAAAACAGGAAATTATATAAAGCATTAGAAAAAAACGGTGTTATATTAGAAAGTAAAAGACTTTACGACAGCAAATTGCCCGAATGGATATCGTCATATTTAGCTAAACGACATTTAAAAATAGATCTTACAGCAGCAACTTTGATGGCAGATTTTATTGGCAGCGATTTGTGTAAAATTTCAAATGAAATTGAAAAACTTTTATTAGTCTTACCTAAAGAATCAAAGGTTATAACTCCAGAGCTTATCGAAAAGCATATTGGTATAAGCAAGGAGTTTAATAACTTTGAGTTGCAGAAAGCCATTGGTAATAAAGAAATACTAAAAGCTAACCGTATTATAAATTATTTTGGAAAAAACCCAACCGATAATCCTGTTTTTCTTACTATAAAAACTTTGTTTGATTATTTTGTTAAAATTTTAATTTTTCATTATACTCAAAATAAATCAAGAGAAAATTTATCTTATGTTATGGGCATAAATCCATATTTTATTGCAGAATACATTAATGCAGCAAAAAATTATCCGGTCAAAAAAACAATTAGCAATATAAGTATTTTGCGGCAATTTGATATGAAAAGCAAAGGAGTTGATGTTGCCCGTGCCCAACCCGATGAGCTTTTAAAAGAACTTGTTTATAGATTGATACATTAAAATTTATTATCGGGACTTTTAAAAATCGCTTTTTCTTTGTCGGACTTCAATTTTAAAATTACTCACATATTAATTGTTTTTTAAAGTACAATACGCACCACCTTATACCTTTATACCATATACCTCTATATCTTTATTATAATCATAAAATGCGACAATTTATCACGTTTATAGTATATTATAGTAAATGTCCATCTTATTTTTAAAAATCATTTCGGTTGAATGTGCCGTAATGTACATTTTTGGTGCATGTAATCCTTTACTAAACACAACATCACCGGTAAATACCCTTGCTTCGTCCCACAAGTTTTTCCGAATAAATGAGTTTAAAGTGTATGCACCTCCTTCAATTATTATAGATTGAATATTGCGTTTATATAGTTCCTTTAAAATATTTTTTAAAAGCATATCATCAAATAAAATGGTGCGATATTCAATATTATTTTGAATTGACGATTTGTCTGTCTCAGTAAATACAAGTGTTTGAGCCTTGTCATTAAAAACTTTCAATTTTTTTAAAAGTGTGAGATTACGGTCAATTACAATTCTTAAAGGATTTTTGCCATTCCAACGTCTTACCGTTAATTCAGGATTATCATTTAATACTGTTTCGGTACCAATTAAAATTGCCTGTTCTTCGGAACGCCATTTATGAACCAATGTTCGGCAGGTTTCATTTGTAATCCATGTTATTTTAGGAGTATCAGCGGTTCTTTTAATATCAATAAACCCATCGGAAGATTGTGCCCATTTTAAAATAACATAAGGTCGCTGTTTTTTGTAAAAAGTGAAATATCTTCGATTAAGCCATTCGTATTCATCTTTTAAAATGCCCGTTTCAACTTCTACCCCGGCATTTTTTAATATTTCTATGCCTTTTCCTGCCACTTGCCGAAACGGATCTTTTGAGGCGATAATAACTCTTGGGATGCCCATTTTTACAATTAAATCGGCACATGGTGGCGTTTTACCAAAGTGCGAACAGGGTTCAAGCGTAACGTAAAGAGTAGAGTTTTTTAACAGTTTTTTGGTTTTTACTGAATTTATGGCATTTACTTCGGCATGTGGTTTGCCAAATTTGTGATGATAGCCTTCACCTATTATTTCATTTTCATGAGTAATTACACAACCTACAAGAGGGTTTGGAGCTGTAAATCCTAAACCTGATGCGGCAAGTTCAATACAACGATTCATAAATTTTATATCACGGTTCATCTGTTTATATTTTATTAATTTGTTGATACTCACTTTTTTATATTTTTCAGATTGAAGTAGATTGATACAGACTCGTCTTGTCAATCTTCTTCAATCTTTGTTTTTATTATTCCACCGAATTACGAATTTTTTATTCACCCCGTTGGATATTGTTTTTGGTTTGTACTTACTGATGAGAAAATAAATTATCCAACGGGGTGAACCCCGTTGGATAATTCCCCATATTTTACCGCTCATTTACCCCGTT
>Ga0210049_1003712_pt1 | contig 13630 bp, 13 predicted proteins | sample CryGeyCG2014_300_2_FD_183964 | JGI IMG/M metagenome (GOLD analysis project Ga0210049, IMG submission 183964) | Groundwater microbial communities from aquifer - Crystal Geyser CG06_land_8/20/14_3.00 (SPAdes) (version 2) | ecosystem: Environmental > Aquatic > Deep subsurface > Groundwater | place...
ACCTGAATTAGAAATAGTCACTAATATATTTGAACCAATTGTGGCTTTAGTCCGAGCCGAGCCAACACCCTCAATAGCAGTTGGTGGACTGGTCTCGGCTAATAAACTATAGTAATAATCGCCGTCTGTGATATTTTCCGGAATTCTTATTCTAAGTAGTATTTGTTGAGAAGAATTTGTTTTTAGGAAAAAAGGTTTTCCGAGACTAAGTTCAGAATTATCCAAGCTAAATCTGACCGGGCCTTCAAATTCCGACTTAATTCTTATATTGCCAAGGCTATCCTTGGCCTCAAAAGGTAGGATTTTTAAATTTAAAAAAGTCGGATCGCCAAGATTTTCTAATTTATAGGCGACCATCACGGCTTTGCCTGGCTTAATAAATAATTCTATAAGAGGCGGGGAGAGGGAGAGGGAAACTTGTTGAGCCAAAGAGTGACTAGTGAATAGTGAATAGTGGATAGTAAAAAACATAATAATTAAAACAATCTTTTTTAATTTCATATTTGTATTTCTGAATTTCTAACCACTAATCACTAACCACTAACCACTAATAACTCGGCGTTGCCACAAAATTAATAACTGTTTGGTAACTTCCTGACTGTTGGAATGCTGAGATATTGGCTTTAAAAGTAACCGTTGAAACACGGTTTTTGCTAACATTAGTACTTGTCATAACAACGGCGGGTGGTTCGGATGCTGTTCTATCCGGAAATGGTCGAAAGTAAGTTGAGTCGGTAAAATCGGTTGGGATATCATCACCTGACATTCCATATCCAAAACCGTAAGCAGAACTTGACGACCATATTTTTGCTAAAGACTCACTACAAGTATTGCCACCACCATCGCAAGTTGTATCAGGGACAGCTACTCCTGGCTGAGTTTTTAGCGGGCCCTCTTCAATCGCAGTTACTTGATACTGTCCGGAATTACCAAAAGATATTGTTAAATTAGTAGTTGCCGTCGAGGGGATATTAGGTACGAGAGTTCCAAAAGCGATATTAGTATTGGATATTGAAAAACTAAAAGGAATAATCGAGTGGAGATATTGAAAACCTGCCTTAACTACATATCCGGACGAAGAATATTCACCGGCCGCCAGCTGTCCGACCGTATCTGATAATTTATAACTGGTGGAACTTTTATTTCCTCCAGCAATCTCAACATTAGCCGATTCGATTTTGAACTGTGACGAGTCCATGAGAACAGCAAAAGAGTGGATAGTGATTAGTGAATAGGGAATAGTTAAAAGCAAAATCGCAAATATAATGTTTTTTAATTTCATATTGTGTTTTTCTAGTCACTAACCACTAACCACTATTCACTATTCACTAATCCCTGTTTTCTTCAAACTTCTCAATCAACTTTTCCATCCGGTGGACTGATTTCTTAATTATTTCAAGCTGATGGTCACCAACAAAGTTTTGGACGGCTTCTTTAATATTATTTAAATGATTTTTTAAAAGTAGTGATAAAAAAAGAAATGTTTCTTCTTTAGTTTTTTCACTATTTGCTTTTAGTTTTTCACTTTCAATTTTTTCCTGTCCTAAAAACATAGCGAAAGGTGTGATAAAAGCCAAAGAGATAATAGGCATTAAAGTACTAAAATTTTGATTGGCCGGTAAATTAAAAAGAAAAAAAATAATTAGAGTGACCGTAGTCGTAATTGAAATAATTGGCTCGAGGATAAGTGAAAGCGAAAAAAGAAGAAAGTGGATTAGAAAGAAAAAAGGTGAAGTCAGCCCGCCGGTCGAATTGATAATCCCCATAATTATTAAAGTGAAGACGACTGATTCAATCAGGCGGGAATAGGTATTTTTTGTGATGATAAAATTCTTCGTTAGATAAAGAAGAATAAAAAGACCGGCGCTAATTTGAAGGTCATATTGAGCTAAATTAGTTTTAGGAAAGATAAAAGTCAGGACAATTGTAAAGATTAGAATTAAAGCGTGGGTAATTTCTTTAGTCATAGTTTAATGGTGGTGTGTTATAATCTTAATAATTATTATAAAAATTATAACAGTTATAACTAATGACTAACAATCAAAATCAAAAGGTTAACCCAAATTTCGCAACTGATGTTGTAAACGAACTAAAAAAAGTTACCTGGCCGACTAAGGCTGAGACTATCAGGCTAACAATGATAGTTATAATTGTTTCCTTGATAATTGGAACATATGTGGGTATAATAGATATCTTGTTGGCGAAAGGATTAGAATTCGTAACTAAATTCAGATAATTTTTATGGTAAATCCAGTTCAGATTGCTCAAGAACAAAAAGAGGCTTTGAAAACTACTGTTCCAGTTGCTCCGACTGGTCCTACGGCTAAATGGTATGTAATTCATATCCAAACGAGTTATGAAGGGCGAGTCAAACAGGCACTTGAACAGAGAGTCAAAAGCTTAGGAGTGGAGGATAAAATTTTTGATATCGTCATTCCAACTCGAGAGATTATCGTTGTTAAAAAAGGAAAAAAGACAAAAGCGATTGAAAAAGTTTTTCCAGGATATATCCTAGTTAAAATGATTTTAAATGATGATTCTTGGCTCGTGGTAAGAACGACCGAAGGTGTGACTGGGTTTGTGGGTGCAGGACTGAAGCCAACATCGATCTCTGATAAAGAGGTTGAGGCAATTATGAAGTTCGTCAAACAAGAGCAACCAAAGTTTAAATCTAAATTTTCAGTTGGAGAAGCTGTCAAAATTACAGACGGACCTTTTTCGGATTTTCTTGGAAGTATCCAGGAAATCGATGAAGAAAAAGGTAAAATTAAAGTACTTGTTTCAATATTTGATCGAGAAACACCGGTGGAACTGGATTTTTTACAAGTTACGAAACTATAAATTTTCAAAAATAATCAATAGACCAATGACCAACACCAATACTAACCAACTTCAAAATTTGTTTAATTGTTAATTGTTAATTGGAGTTGGTTTTCTAGATAGAGGATTGGAGATTGTTTATTTTGAAATTAATGAACTATGGCAAAGAAAATTAAAATCATTTTAAAATTAAATTTAGCAGCCGGAGAGGCAACTCCAGCCCCACCAGTTGGACCGGCTTTAGGTCAACACGGTGTGCCAATAATGGAGTTTATCAAGGAGTATAATGCCAAGACGGCTAAGATGAAAGGTCAGATAATCCCAGCCGTGATTACCGTTTTTGAAGATAGAAGTTTCACTTTTATCACAAAATTGCCTCCGGTGGCCGCGATGATTAAAAAGAAATTATCACTCGCCAAAGGATCAGGTAAGCCAAATACGGAAAAAGTCGGCAAGTTAACAAAAGTTCAACTTGAGGAAATTGCAAAAGAAAAAATGGCTGATTTAAATGCTAATGATGTGCCAGCGGCTATGAAAATAGTTGCCGGAACAGCCCGTTCGATGGGAATTGATGTTGAAAAGTAAAATATTAGTATCAAAAATCACCAATAAACCAATGACCAACACCAATACCAACCAATTTCCAATATTGTTGATTGTCAATTGTTGATTGGAGTTGGATATTGGAGTTGGATATTGGATATTATTTATTTTGAATTTTTAATATGGGAAAAGTAAAACCAAGACTAATCGGAGATACGGAAATTGAAGAAAAGCAGAAAAAAGAACAAAAAGCTAAGTCAATGGAAAAGAAGATGTTGAAATCCGCCTCCGCTAAAGCTACGGCGGACGAAGTAAAAAAGGTTGTTAAAAAAGTTAGGAACGCCTCCGCCAAGGCTTCGGCGACTCGAAGCAAAAAATATACCGAAGCTAAAAATATGGTTGACAAAAATAAATTTTATTCACTAAATGAAGCGATTGAGCTTTTAAAGAAAATGAAATTAGCTAAATTTGATCAGTCGGTTGAGCTCCATTTTGTTGTTGATGAAACAGGATTAAAAGGAGAAGTTGAATTACCATTTTCTACCGGAAAAATTGTTCGAGTAAAAATAGTTGATGATAGCGTCCTTATGGATTTGGAAAGGGGCAAAATAGAATTTGATGTCTTAGTTACCCATCCTTCTTTTATGCCAAAGTTAGCTAAATTTGCTAAAGTTTTAGGTCCAAAAGGCCTGATGCCAAATCCAAAAGCCGGCACAGTTTCTACCAAGCCGGAAGATGTTGTTAAAAAATTTGAAAAAGGAATGCTTAGATGGAAAACCGAAGCGAAGTTTCCATTAATTCACCAGATGATTGGAAAGATTTCCGCCGAAGAGAAAAATCTAATTGCTAACGCAGAAAAGTTTATTAATGCCGTCGGGAAAGCACACATAAAAAATGCTGTCATCAAGACTACAATGAGTCCAGCTGTCAAACTTGAGCTCACAAAATAATCAAAAATCCAATAACCAACTCCAATACTTTCCAATTAACAATTAACGGCACTGGTAACCAAATCTTGACCTGTAAATCTTCTTTAGCTCTTCATTAAGCTCTAATCAATCATTTAGACCTCGGTGTCCAACTGTTTTATACTTATTTCATGACTTATTATTGCCCAATATGTAAGGAAATTGCTGTCAAAAAAGCTGGTAAGATAACAAAAGAAGAAATGGTAAAACACCGTTTGAATTAACCGGAATTATTCTGCCTGAATATTACAACTTTATTAAGCTTCTGAGAGAATCTTTGAAGTTGGATTTTACCTCCTAAAAGTCAGGATTTGGTTACCAGCGCCCAATTAACAATTAACAATTATTAGTTATTGGTATTTATTGGAGTTGGGATTTGGAGATTGTTAATTTTGATTTTTGAGATTTGATCTATATTATAAATTTTCTTTTAGCCAGATCTACAATAATGTTGGTAGCGTTTTCAACGGTGACATTTGGTCCGGTTTTAATAACCAAATCATAATGATACGCCTGGCAGTGATTATGATTAAAAAGTGAATGGACAAATTCTTTTCTTTCCTTATCAGACTCTTCAATCCTCTTCATTGCCTCAGATCTTGGAATATTTTCGTAGGTCATTTGCCAAGTAATCCGCTGATCTAATTGACATATCATTCTGATATTTAGACTATTAGGAAATAGAAAATTACCACCGCGACCTAAAATTATTGTATGACCTTTTAAGCCCACTAAAGTCATAACTTTAATTAAATGTCTTTGATAGCCGGAAAGATGGGGAAATCTTTTCCCAAAAGTTTTGGCGATCGTAATATCTAAAAGTGGTAATCTTTTTGGATTAATCAAGCCAATTAATTCTTCTTCCAAGCCTTTATTTTTGGCTATTTTATCGATAAGCTTATGATCATAAACTTTCCACGGTTCTCCAAGCTGTGAGGCGATTAAATTAGCGGTTGATTTACCACCTGAGCCCATTTCACGGGAAATAGTAATAATCGGATAGGATTCATCTTTTTTCTTTGGCGGAGGAAAAAATTTATTTTTAAAAATCTTGTAGATTTTTTCCATAGCGAAAGTATATCACAATCTGATATGCTTATAAATACATCGGTAAAAAGCTTGATACCAAATTTTTTATCGGAAAACATCAAACCGAAAAAAATTTAATATCTTCGCTTTTAAAATGAGATATTTAGATTTAAAAATTGATTAGAAATTAGGAATTAAAAATTAGAAATTATTATTCATGGATTATATAGTCAATAAAGAAAGTTCATTCTGGACTTATCTTTCCCAAGGCCAGAAAGACCTACTTGAAGAGGGTCTATACCTCATGGATGACATTGTCCGCGACCAAGCCTATCAATTTAAAGATTACTCATTTCTAGTTTTCCCTTTTGCAAAATCATATGAAGGATTTTTAAAAAAAATATTTAGGGATAAAAAGCTGATCAGTCGACTCGATTATATTTCTGACCATTTGAGATTGGGAAAATTAATGTCTCCAAACTTAATCGGAAAATTGGGGCCAGATTCGCTTTATTTAAAGATTCAAAATCAATACTCGCAACCATTAGCTGATAAAATTTGGAACGTCTGGAAAAACGGACGGAATCAGATCTTTCATTATTTTCCCCATAATACGAATGCGATCACTTTTAGCCAGTCAAGGGAAATTTGTTTAAATATTATTCGGACAATGGAGGAAGTACACGAAAAATTAAATAATAATTCCTCGGATGATAAACTTTACCAAATAGATCAAAAAATACTTGATAAGGCCGAAAAACTTGATTAAATAATTTCTTTTAGTTCAGCTAATGTGAGGCGTTTTTCTTTTTGAAGCTTTCGGATTTTTTTAGCTTGTTTTATAACGTCTGGGGAATATAGTTGATAGCCACCTTCCGAATATTTTGTCACCTTAAGTAATTCCATTTTAGTCCAGTATCTAAGAGTGTGGATTGTCTCTCCTGTTTCTTTTGCCAGTTCTCCAATTTTAAGAAGCTTGGTAGGTGTTTTTATAGTAGGTTGTTTAATTAAATCAAGGCGAGCATCTAAAGATTTTTCAATTGCTTTAAACATAAAATATTCATAATCAGAAAGGTCTCCGGTCAATTGTCCCTTTTCAATACTATTTATGTAGTATATTCGATTTTTTTTAAAAATAATCAGAGGTGGGTATCCTGAAGTTAATAATATTAGGTTCATAAGCAGCCTGGCTGTTCGACCATTACCATCAATAAAAGGATGAATGCTAACAAATTTAAAATGGGCTTCAATGGCAATTTCAGGTGGGTTTTTTTTGGAATTTTGTAACCAGTCTATAAACCGATCCATCAAATCAGGAACTTTTAACGGGTTAGGTAAAACTACAGTCGAGCCAGCGATACGAACGGGAATATTTCTATATAGACCGGCATTTTGGGAATCAATATTTTGAAGAATTATTTCGTTAATTTTCAAAATAATTTGTTTATTAATTTTTTTTATATTTTCTAAATTCATACTACTTATATATTCATAAGCTTTGGCATGATTAATTGCCTCAAGATGTTCAGTGATTGATTTTCCTTCAATCGTTAACCCTTTTTCAATCACTATCGCCGTCTCCTGACGGGTTAATGTATTACCCTCAATTGCATTTGAGGTGTAGGTAAGCTCTGTCTTATACCAATCTTCAATATTGGTTAAAAAAGTTTTTGAAAATGGTTTAAGGGCATCAAATTTTGTTTTTTTATTTTTGATTATTTCAATAATATCTTTCATACCATAAAGTATAGAGTAATGCTTTATGGTTGTCAACTATAAAATATAAAGTAACGTTGAACAAAAAATTACTATCTTGGTACGATCGTTACAAGATAGTAATTTCAAAATTCAAATTTGAATAATATATAATATTAAAACAATATTTCTGTTATTATTAATACATATTATTTATGAAAGGATTAACTTCACATCAGGTTTCCCAATATCTAACTCAATATGGTTTGAATGTCATTACGGAGCAAAAGAAAAAGTCTTTTCTTCTTAAATTTTTTGAACAATTTAATAACTTTTTAACAATTCTACTTATTGGAGCAGCCATACTTTCATTCTTTTTGGGGGAGACTTTAGATGGAGGATTGATAATAGGAATTGTGATTTTGAATGGTCTTTTTGGTCTTTATCAGGAAGCAAAAGCGGAAGAATCTTTGAAGGTTTTAAAAAATATGACGGTGACAAAAGTTCGTGTCATCCGTGACGAAAAAGAGATAGAAATTGACAGTAAATATTTAGTTCCGGGCGATTTAGTTTATTTAGAAGAAGGGGTAAAAGTCCCGGCCGACGGAAAAGTTGAAAAATCAATCAATTTAGAAATTAACGAGTCAGCACTTACAGGTGAGTCTTTTCCTGTAGTCAAAGCAGAAAAAGAAGAAGTTTTTTCAGGGACGATTGTTGCTAAAGGCAGAGGGTATGTCATTATCACTAAAATAGGTGATAATACAAAATTTGGACAGATTGCCCACAACCTTTCTTCAATTGAAGACGGAGCAACCCCTCTTCAGAAAAAATTAGCAGATTTGACAAAATTCATTGGGATTGGTGGGATAGTAATTTCTCTGATTGTTTTTGTGGTTTCATTACTTGAAGGAACGGGATATTTTCCGGCGTTTTTATTGTCTGTTTCCTTAGCAGTCGCCGTCGTCCCCGAAGGACTTCCGGCGGTAATGACAATTACCCTTGCAATTGGGATGAAAAAAATGGCTGGAAAAAAGGCGATCGTGAGAAAACTATCAGCCATAGAGGCTTTAGGAAGTATTACATTGATTGCGACGGATAAAACAGGGACGCTGACGACCAATAAGATGCAGGTGAAAGAAATTTTTGTTGAAAATAATGTGTTTGGTGTAGGGGCGGATTTTATATCCGCCCGTTCTAAAGGGCGATTACAAGAATCGCCCCTACAATTATTGACATTAAACGGAATTCTTTGTTCCACTGCTTCATTAGTATATATTCATGATCATGGCAGTTGGGATGTCTTGGGTGATCCGACGGAGGGAGCATTATTGTTCTTGGCTCAGGAAAAAGGACTGAATATCGAAGAAGTGCGAAAAGAATGGAAGCTGATTGATGAAAAACCATTCGACTCCGTCACCAAAATGATGTCTGTTGCTGTTCAAGGTCTGACCTTAAACAAGCGTGATAAGGTCAGACCTTATATAACGTTCTCAAAAGGTGCTCCTGAATCAATTCTTAACGTCTGTCAGATGACGGAAGAGGAAAAAAAGAAGGTAAAAAAACAAGTTGATAAATGGGCGAGAGAAGGACTTCGTGTCCTGGCATTCTCATACAAACAGATAAAATCAGATGAAATTAGACGGAGTCAGATGAAATCAGATAAAATCAGCAAAACAAATTCGATTTCATCCAATTCTATCCAATTTCATCCAATTAAATCCGATTATATCCAGTCAGACTCCGTCTTTTTGGGTATGGTTGCGATACACGATGCTCCGCGTCCGGAAGTAAAAGAGGCGATAGCCAAAGCAAAAAGAGCCGGAATAAAAGTTGTTATGATTACTGGAGATAATGAAAAAACAGCTGAAGCAATTGGGGTTTTTAGTGGCCTGATAAAAGACGGTGATGAAATTTTAACCGGTTCACAAATTGAGGAACATAGCGATGAAGAGTTAATGGAAATTTTACCGCGCGTTAAAATATTTGCCAGGACAAATCCATTTCAAAAACACCGAATCGTTTCTCTTTATCAGAAATTAGGTGAAATCGTTGCCGTCACCGGTGACGGAGTCAATGATGCCATTGCTCTAAAACAGGCCGACGTCGGGGTGGCGATGGGGTTGGTTGGGACCGATGTTGCCCGTGAAACGGCAGATATGGTCATTACTGATGATAATTTTGCCACAATTGTCACGGCCGTTGAGGAAGGAAGAAATATAATTAACAGCATAAAAAACGCCATCAAATATTTACTTGCCTGCAATGTCTCAGAGGCGGTGGCTTTATTAATTGGGCTAATTCTGGGACTGCCAACTCTTTTTTATCCCATTCAACTTTTGTATATCAATTTAGTGACCGACGGTCTACCGGCTTTAATATTGGCTTTTTCGCCTCGAGATCCAAATCTAATGTCGATTACTCCAGAAAAAGAAATGGTCTTATTGAAAGGAAAAGATCAGTCGTATATTGGGGCGGTTGGAACGGTCGGGGCGATTATTGTCACCGCTTCATATTTTATTTTTTCCGGTCAAAAACTTGGTGGAACAGCCGTTTTTTCAGTACTCACTTTGATTCAGTCATTTGTCTTTGTTGATCTCTGGTTGAGCCATCGTCATATTCATGAAAATATAAAACACCTGTTTTCTCCATTATTTTTATTAGCTTTTATTTTACCGCTAATTTTTCAATATATTATTTTAAGCCACCCGATTTCAGCCGGTATATTTAGAATAAATCCAGTTACAAATCTTCTATATTTTGAATTTGTTGGTCTTTCAATGCTTGTCCTTACAGGGATATTTTTTGTAAAAAAAGTAATTAAATTAAGGTAGTCTAATGAATTATTTTTGAGCGATGAATCGCTCCACTACATTTATAATCGCCTCTGCATCAATTTCTTCATAATGGAGCAGTTCATCAGGAGAGCCCGAACGGGGAAGGTGTCGGACGCATAAATGAACAAAATTCGAAATTCGAATATCGAAATTCGAAACAATTTTAGAATTTTTTAAATTTAAATTTTCAAAACGTTTTGAATTTGTTTCGTATTTCGTATTTCGTGCTTCGGATTTACTTAATACAGCTAAAACCTCCTCGCCGATTCCGCCGGCCGGATAGTGGTCTTCGACGACGATGATATTATGACAGTTATGGGTTAGTTGGTTAATGGTTACTTGGTCAATGGGTTTGACAGAATAAACGTCGAGGACGACCACTTCAATGCCGGATTTTGCCAGCTCTTTTTGCGCCTTCAACGCCTCGTGTAAAGTCACTCCTGCTGCAATTATTAATGTCTTCACTTTAAGAACTTTAGAGACTATATTAACTTTATGAACTTTACTTCCACCAATATGGAATTCTTCTTTTTCCCCGTAAATCACCGGAGTTGTTTTTCTATTTGTCCTTAAATAAAATAATCCGTCATTTTTTGCCATAATCTGGGTTAATTTAAAAGCAGAGACAGCGTCTGAAGGGTATAAAATTGTACTATTGAGAATGCTTCTAAACATTGAGATATCTTCCAATCCCATTTGAGACGGGCCGTCAGGACCAATTGATACTCCGCAGTGGCTCCCGACGATTTTTAAATTTGGAGCAGAATATTGAGCCATCCTTATTTGATCAAATCCCCGGGTTAAAAAGGCGGCAAAAGTTGATAAAAAAGGAATAAAGCCCATTTTAGAAAGTCCAAGTGCCGTCGTTATCATATTTTGTTCGGCAATAAACATCTCAAAATATCGGCTCGGAAATTTTTTGGCAAACTTTTCCGAATAAGTAGAGTTGGACATTTCCCCGTCCAAAGCGACGATCTTTTCGTCAACGTCACCTAAAGCCAAAAGTGCGTCACCGTAGGCCAGACGGGTGGCAATGAGATCACCCTTTTTGAAATTCGTTGAAATTCGTTGAAATTCGTTGAAATTCGTTGTTGCTTTTTGTTTAATTTCTATTAATTTCAATAAATTTCTATCAATTTCTTTTATTTTTGGCGGTAGGATTTTTCCTCTCACTTTAAAGTCGACTTTCCCCAATTCTTTCAGTGCCGACTGTAACATATCCTTTGGCACCGGCTTCCCGTGCCAGCCCTCTTTATTTTCTAAAAAAGAAACACCCTTACCTTTTATTGTGTGGGCGAGAATTATTGTGGGTTTTTGTAGAGACGCAAAATTTTGCGTCTCTACGTACGCATTAAATATTTTTTTCAAATCATGGCCGTCATCAACAACAATAGTTCTCCACCCAAACGCTTCAAATCGCATTTTATAGGTTTTCAAATCCCAGCCGAGCATCGTCTCGGTACTTTGGCCTAATCGATTAATATCTGCAATTGCAATTAAATTATTAAGTTTATAGTGCGAGGCAATCTGGACCGCTTCCCAAACCTGGCCTTCAGCCATTTCGGAATCACCGAGTAGGACGAAGATATTAGGAACAGATGATTGAGGATAGACGGTAGAAGATAGTGGTAGATGATTGAGGTTAGAAGATTGATTTTTCTCTACTTTCGATTTTCTATCTTCTACTCCTACCTTCCACATTCTATTTTCTATCGTCAATCTTATTCCGAGTGCCATCCCGACGCCGGCTGAAAGGCCTTGTCCGAGCGAACCGGTTGCCACATCGGCATATTTAAATCTGAAAGTCGGGTGCCCTTCAAGATCAGAATCTATTTTTCGAAGAGTCATTAATTCTTTTGGTGAAATTGCTCCAGCCACGTGGTACAATGCATAAATTAAAGGTGAGGCATGACCTTTAGAAAAGATGACCCGATCGTTAATGAAACTTTGGACACCCTTGGGGTGGTCGAGGTCAGCCTTAAAGAAACCACCGAAGAATAAGGTTGTCATTAGCTCGACTGCAGATAAAGAAGTAGTCGGATGACCAGACCCGGCCTCAGTCGTTGAAGTCAAAATATCGTAGCGAATCAGTTTGCAAAGTTTTTTTAATTTATCTTCCATTTTCTTATTATACATTACTGATTTTTTCACAAAACTAATCTTTGATTATTTCTTCATGACCATAAATATTTATTCCATTTTTTCCGCCATTCTTTACCACATGAAGAGCGGTATCTGCATTGTTTAATAATGTATCTAATGTAACTAATCTATCATCATTTGCGGGCAAGGATGATAGTCCGAATGACATAGTAATATAAGGAAGCGGTTGTCCTTTATGTTGTAATTTAAGTTGGCTAATTTTTTCTTGAAGATCGTGTATGCGATCAATAACAACTCTTGGTGTAACACCTGGTAAAATAAATACAAATTCCTCACCGCCATAACGGCAGGAAATGTCTGATCCACGAAATAATTCTTTAAAAATTTTTGCTAACTGGACTAATACCAAGTCGCCAGCTGCATGACTAAAATCATCATTAAATTTTTTGAAAAAATCTATATCACACATTACAACTTGGAGTAGCGTATTTGATCGTCTAGCCTCATTAATTCTTTGGTTAAGCGACTCTTCCATATAGCGGCGATTATATAATCCGGTCAGAGGATCTCTGATTGCTTGTGAACGAAGCTCCTCTTGTAATCGGGTGTTTTCAATCGCCATTGATAGATGGCCGGAAATCACCCTTAATAATTTAATATATTGTTTAGTAAAAGAGTAGGGTATAGCATTATACAAATGAAGAAAGCCAGTAACTATTTGTGACCCGTTTTGTGTTTTTTTACTAAAGGCACTCCTATTAAAGAGGCGATCCATTCACTACCCGGCTTTTTTTGCCAACGAGGATCGGTCGCGGTGTCTTGTATAATAATTGGTTCCTTAGACTCAATTATTTGTAAAATGTGAGGTAAGATAGGAATACTCTGACCTGTGACATCAACACCATTTTTTGAGTGACCGTGACTTGCAATTACTCTTAAATTACCAGCTTTATCATCAAGTAATAAAATACTTAAAGCATCACATGGTATTAATTGTTGAATAGGTTTAAATATACCATCAGCTATCTCTTGCATACTATGCCCGTTAGTAAGGAGCGCTTGACCAAGTTCAATCATTATTTGTTTTTGTTGGGCCTCCCTTGTAATTGCAGATAATTGTTTCATTGTGATTGTGTTAGTACCATCGTCATCAGGTACGATTATGTGTTGGACTCCAATGATTTTTTTTCCTTTATCATCAAATATTGGACTTGCTGTTTTGCTTACAGCTTGACCAGGATCAATTGGAAGCACTGTATTTGAAAGTTGCCTTGTAGTTATGGGGCAGTCTTGGCATGGTTCGGGAAAACCAAACAACTCAAAGCATTTTGGTAATACTTGGCCGGCCAATCCAAATGATCCTAATGAAGGAAGCAGCCTCATTGCTTCAGGATTTGCTGCTTGAATGATACAGTCACTGCCTGTAACAATAATTCCCATTGGAGCCTGGTCAAAAACAGTTTTTGGATCAATAATTTCTGGCATAAAATAAGCATTATATCTTATTAATAATTTGGCGCTGGTAACCAAATCCTGACTTTTAGGAGGTAAAATCCAACTTCAAAGATTCTCTCAGAAGCTTAATAAAGTTGTAATATTCAGGCAGAATAATTCCGGTTAATTCAAACGGTGTTTTAC
>Ga0210049_1003716_pt1 | contig 13625 bp, 12 predicted proteins | sample CryGeyCG2014_300_2_FD_183964 | JGI IMG/M metagenome (GOLD analysis project Ga0210049, IMG submission 183964) | Groundwater microbial communities from aquifer - Crystal Geyser CG06_land_8/20/14_3.00 (SPAdes) (version 2) | ecosystem: Environmental > Aquatic > Deep subsurface > Groundwater | place...
ACTCGTTGCTGTAGTTTCCATTGCTGCGATCCTGGCTTCGGTATTGGGTGTGATTTCGGACTCTGTGAGTCCGCCGAGTACTTTACCGCATTGAAGCCGGGACAGCAATTCTGGAGGGCTACTTAGTTGCCCGCAGCCACCGCGCCGGGCTTCGTTCCCTTGCCATCGAAGAAGTCGCGCGCGTCCTGCGCCACCTGCTCGATGAGTCCGCGACTGGAGTAGCACATCTGCGGGGGACGGCCAGTGTATCCCTGTGCGAACCAATCGGATTTCCGGCCCTCAAAAAGCTCTGCCTTCTTCGCGTCGGCGCCCTTTTCCCAGAAGCGGTCGTAGTAGCCGTACAGCGAGTGATTGCCCAGACACAGTTCTCCGCCCTCCCGCATCCGGTAGCGGAAGAGCTGCACAAAGCCGCGCTTCGCGTGGACATACTTCCACCAGTCGGTGAATCGCCGGTGCAGCTCGGGATAGGCCGCAGCTTCCCAGGATTTGTAACCGTCGGTATCTTTACGCCACAATCCGGTGAAGACGTCATAGTCTTCGCTAGCCGTATAGCAGGCGTACCGATAGCGGAAGGACGGCGCGCGGCGAACCTCGGTCCCGGACACAGCCAATGTCTTCGTTCGCGGAATATCCGCTCCCGTCTCCGTCGGGTTGAACCAGCGGACATTGCAGTACCGCTCAAGGAAGTCGTAGACCGCGTACATGGTCCCCTGCTCATCCCACATGCTCGGCCACGTCGCCACCGCTTCGGGCGAGGGCGTGGGGTCGAACTTGACCTCCCCGCGATCGTCCTTGTCCCTGCCCATGAGAATCAGAGTATCGGGGAGAAAGCGAATGAGATACTCCTGATGCTTGAAGTCAGCATTCTTCAGTTTCAGCGCCACCGTCGCGGCGCTTTCGCCGACGAGGATGCGCGTTCCGGTGACCTTCTCATCCTCATCGTCCCTGACGATTGGGACTTCCGCGCCGGTCATCTGTTTCAAATGCCACTGCAGGTCAGACGCGGCGAACTGCGCCGCTTTGGACGCGTCCGCAGCGATGACGATGGCGGAGGCGGGTTGACCGTCGCGGGTAAGGGTGAGGGGCATTCGAGTGCGGGGTTCCGCGGTGCTGGGGATGCACACTATCGAGAGAAGCATGGAGCACACAGCGGAAGATGATTGTACTATTCGGGCTGTCATGGCGTGGAAGACTGACTCCTTTCCAACTGGTAGACTGGGACATCAAATGCCACGGCGCTCACGCGGGGTGAGTCAGAGACCGAGAATACGCCGAACGGTTTGCTCGACCTGTCGCAACGTTACCGGTTCCACGTGGCCAAGCTTGCGCTCGAACCGATGCAAGTCGACTTTGCCAATCTGATCGCACTTGATCCGGGAAGGTTTTCTCATGTTCCCTTCTGGTGGGTCGATGGGGACATGGATGCGGGGCCACGTTTCCTGTCGTTCGGAGATGGGGATGACAACCAATACACCCCACGGACTTTCGTTAATCTGGTTGACGGAGAGCACGAGGGATGGATGGGGGTTTCTAATCTCGCGACCTACTGAAGGTGAGAAGTCGACGCGCCAAATCTCCCCACGCGCGGGTCGCGGTCCTTTCCACACGAAGCTCTCCATCAGCGGTCCTCGCCGTCGGCATTCGATCCGGAGAAATGCCGACGTTCCTGCGACTCTCTGGCGCCATGTATTCGGAGGCAGGAAGAGGCCTCCTCATTCCATCCCTCCCAGAACAGATCCTGCTCAATCGCTGCAAGGCCGCGGGCAATCACTGTGTCCTGAGTCTGCCCCAACGTCGTCGCGAGGTGGGTTACGCGCCTGCGGGTTGAGGCGCTCACTCGAAGGGTTGCTGTCTCGGCCACGTTCACACCCTCCTTGGTGTTCATTGGAGTTGTTACAGTTAGCATTCTATCCAGATAGAAGTGCTAACGTCAACCCGGACGCTGCCATCTGTCCGCTGCCAGCGTCCGGCAGAATGACACACCCTCACTCACTCCTTAACTTGCGGACAACGGAGTCGAGGCAGTACCGCGCAACATACTGAAATTCCAGCATAAGCAGGGACACCCGATGTTTCAACATCGGGTAGCTCACACAGCTAACTACAGTTCTCACACCCCGTGTTTCAACACGGGGTTCCTGACACAATTGGCTACAGAGGCGCAAGCGCCCCCGCGCCGGGTTCTCACACCCCGTGTTTCAACACGGGGTTCCTGACACAATTGGCTACAGAGGCGCAAGCGCTCCCGCGTTGGGTTCTTACACCCCGTGTTTCAACACGGGGTTCCTGACACAATTGGCTACAGAGGCGCAAGCGCCATTGGGGCTTCCTCTCCCACGGCACGGCGTTGTAGCCACTTGTGTCAGGAACCCTGGTTTGAAAACCAGGGTGTGCCGAGAGAGCTTTCCCGGCGTCCTTTGCCAAGGCAGTATCGGAAACAACGCAGTCCTTCTTATGCTGGAATTTCAGGCAACATACGCGCATTTTGACAATTCCCGCCGCGATGTGCGACTATCTCGTAGGGAAAGCTTCCCAGCCCAGCATTCCGTTGTCAGCCCGTTGCATAGCTCAACTCGCGGTGGCCGACTTTCCCGAGGAGTACCCGATGACGAACTCACATGCAAGGCCGATTGTGCCCCGATGGCTGTTCCTTGTCGGGATATTGGTTGGGTGGACCATGTTGACATCGCTTTCGGCAGCCACTGGCGCCGAGGGCGAGTCTGTGCCGTCGGCCACACACTCCCTCTCTGATTTCGGTCCCGTTGCCACCGCTGCCGAAGCAGACGCGTCGCTCACAAAGGCGATCGAGGAATTGACCGCCGGGGGAGGAGGGGTGCTCATCATCCCAAAGGACGCTCCCGCAGGCTGGAGACCGGAAAATCTGAGTCAGGCTTCCTGGCGTGAACCTCCCCCACCCGCTCCGGCCAAACGCTGGGGCTACACGAACGGCATCACCATCGTCGACCAGCGGGACGGCACGATGAAACTCTACCTGCCCCAGATGACCGGGATGGAATTTCATCGCCTGCTCCAGCTTCCCGAAGGGCAGAGCGCAGGGCACTGGGACTACCACCCGATGCTGTCTCTGCAGAATAGCATTGTGCGCGGCACCACCAGCTATCGAGACTGGATAACAGAGGACGTGAAAGCCGGGGAGAATCGACGCATCTACGTCAATACGCTGCGCGGGCTGTTCCCCGGCATGTTCCTGAACTCGGGCGACCACGGACAAGTCAGCCGTCTCTACGTGAAGTCTCTCGGATTCGACAAGGAGAAGAGGCAGCCCTACATCATGGCTGATGTCGATGTCGACCTCACCGCGCGAGGCGCTTTGCTCCACAACAAAACCCACGCCAACGTGCTGCGCGCGGACACTTACTCGCACACCGAAAACCAGACTTTCGACGTGATGGTTAACCGCCACAACTACTCGCAGGGCGACAACTACATGTACTATGCCGGGTTCAACTACATGGGCGATGTCCATTCGACCGCGGGCGATGAGAACGGCGTCCTGTACGCCGCATTTGCGCACAGCATGTCCAACAGCTTCCGGGCGACCGTCGATACGTTCGACGCGAAGACGGGTGCGTTGAAATATAAGGGCGCCGGAAACGCCCACACACTGGGCACCGGCCGCCCGATGATCAATCTGAATGAAAAGAAATGGATCACAGCGGGGACGGTTACCGTTGTCCGTCCGGGTTCGTGGTGGGACGTGGGTGATCACATCAAGGACCCCGTTTTCGAGGGCAAGACGTACCCAACCAAGGTTCTGAATGACGCGTCCACCTCCGGTAGAACAGAACTCCGCATGGGTGGACTGATTCGCTTCTCGAAGGACGCGCCCGTCACCGACGACGCCATAGGCAGATACTTTGCGGTCGATGAACCGAACGAGTACGTCCCCGGCGGCAACAAGGTGCGGCGCTGGTATCTCATCGACAGCGTGCAGCAGAACCCCGACGGGACGAAGGAAATCAAAATCATCCGTCACTGGTGGGGCGCAAAGCCCGCGGGGTCGCCAACGCTCTACCGACCGGAGAACTGCTCTGAAGATGGCCGCGTCAAACCACTCAAATATGTCATCGCTCCCGGATCGAACGTCTACGATGTTTCTCGCGGCGTCAAGGATGATGGCCCGTGGGGAGGACGGTACGTGAGTGGCGCTCTCGACCGTATCGTCAAAGTTGCGCCCGGCCCGCACAGCGATACCCCGATGGACTTCGCTGCGGGCGACCCCGTGGAGCAGGTGGTCGGCCCCGATCCCTTCAAGCCAATTCCCTTCCGCTCGTGGCTGTTTGAGAATGTGCCCGGTCCGTTCCCGGCGCCGGTGTTAGACATCGCCAACCATGGGGAAACGACACGCGCGTCAGTCTTGACTGTCGCCGGTGGGCCCGCTACCATCGCGGAATGCGACAAGAGGGCCGACGGCCGCCCGCCGTTCGAGAACGTCATCACCATCAACTCAGCCTGCTACGAAGGCATCGTCTTCGGCGGCGATACCGCGACCGCAGCCATCGCCTTCCGTCAGCCCGGCAATCGTCCGCAACCCATCAAATGGCTGTATGACAACCAGAAGAAAGAAGCCACCCTTACGGTGAGACCGGAGGATGGAGCGATGCGGTTCGATGGTGGCGGGTTCTCTCTACCCGGAGGAGCATTCAATGTGGCCGGAATCTCCGGAACGACGACGAAAGCCCAGAACCTGCGGGGGGTGAACGTGTCCGTTGCGGCTGGAGCGAAGGAAGCGGTGGTCAAGTTCCCCAAGCCCGAAGCCGACGCCGACTACGCCGTGTTTCTTGAGACTTCGTGGCTTACCCCGCGCGCCGTCGCGCAGCAGACAGCGGAGGGATTCACCGTGCAGTTCGAGACCGCGCCTGCCGGGGAGGGGAAACTGCACTGGGTGCTGGTGAGGTGATCCATTGCAAGGTGAAGCGCCACAGGACGTCGATTCACTCGCCCGGCGTTCCCAACGCGATCCGATGGAAGATATCCGATAGCGGGATCTCGCACCCGAAGAGGGGGATGCGCAAGGAATCATTCAGCCCGCGGTATTCCCGGTACAGCCACGAGTCGTCCGCTTGACGACTATACTGCTCCACTCGGTAGTCATCCTGTGCGATCAGGACGTACTCGGCGAGGGACTGAAGCTGCCGGGAGTGCGCCCACTTCCAGCCGCGGTCGTTGGCTTCGGTGGTGGGGGAAAGCACTTCAACGATGAGCTTGGGATTGAGCAAGGTGTCGGTCTTGTCGTCAACGAAAAAAGGCTTGTCACACACGACCATGACATCGGGGTAGGTAAACAGCCCGGTTTCGGCGACCCGAAGACGCATGTCACTGGGTAGAACTTCACACGGGTGACGTTTCAGGCGGGAATGCAGCTCTGCGATGACATTGGCAACGATCACGTTGTGCTCGTGACTTGCTCCCGCCATCGCGTACACTTCGCCGTCAAGGAACTCGTGCTTCGTCTCAGCGTTGCGTTCGCCAGTCAGGAATTCCTCTGGCGTTAGTTTCAGTTGTGGAACCGCGCTCATCGCCAACACCTCCAAACTTGAATGCTATCACGGGCGGTTGTGCTGTGCAACACGACTTGCCTTCTTCTGGAATTGTATCATAAAGGAACGCGGGACATACGCTGATCTTTCTGCCACCGGCGCAAAGGCTCGAACGGGTTGTAGGGCAGAGTCTCCGTCCCTGCCGAATCCGGTTTTCTCGGCTATGCAGTGGATGGGTTTTGTTGGATTCATGCTCACCGACGAGTTGCGTTGGATGAAGGGCTGGACGAGGCTGTTACTCAGGCAGGGACGGAGACTCTGCCCTACAACCCATTCCCTTTCAAGCGACGGTAGCTTCCTAGTGTATCGTTTTGGAAGTTCCCCCACAAAAGGACGCCGGATCGCTTCAGCGTCCGGTAGCTCACACAGGCAGCTACACGATGGAGGCTACCCTCCTTTTCTCCCCTTTCAACCCGTGTTCGGCACGAACACGGGTTGAAAGGGGAGAAAAGAGGTCCTTTCTTGGCGCTCGGTAGTCAGTTGTGTGAGCTACCGGACGCTGAAGCGATCCGGCGTCTAATGTCGAAGAATTTACGAAAGGATGCACTAGAGAGTATGGAGGTCTGTGGTCAGTATTTTAGCAGAGAGACCCTCAGACGGATAGAGGGGGAGTTGGAGCAGGAATCGCCCATGACCGCTCGGTCACCACGGAAGATGAAAATGGGAGAGAGTTCTTTTTAACCGCAAAGCAGCCAAGGCCGCAAAGAGCCTTGGCGCTCTTTGCGTCTTTGCGGTTTATTTTCGGAGGAGGAGTGGAAGGTGCTGTACGCCTGGAAGAAGAAGGCGCCGCCACCGGACAAGCCGCCGCCGCTGCGGGAATCCGTCCGGTGGATTGCTTCTCTGGGAGGGTTTCTTGGGCGCAAGGGGGACGGGGACCCCGGCACTACTACGACGTGGCGCGGTCTGGAACGTCTGTCCGCCACGGTCGAAGGGTGGCAACTCTACCAGACCATGCACCCCGCCCGCGCCAGCCCTTGATGTGCGGTGTCAAGTGTGGGTAAGAGTCAGCCCCATCGGGGGAGAGGGCGCGAACCCAAAGGGTTCGAGGGTGAGGGGAAAAGGTGGATTTTTCATCCGCAACGAGTATAACGTTTCCACGGCAGAAATTCGCAATCGGCAAGTGGGGCGACGGGTGCGTCATGTTCCCGTCTCGCGGTAGGCCCGATCGAGGAGTTCGACGGGATGGAGAATCTCGATGGGATACCCCTGGTCGCGGAGTCCGTGACCGATCTGGAGCAGACATCCGGGGTTCCCGGTGACAACAGCTTCGGCGCCCGTGGAAACGATGTTGTCGACCTTCCTCTGCAGCAGCTTTTGCGACATCTCCGGCTGGGTAAGGTTGTAGATGCCGGCGCTCCCGCAGCACCAGTCGGATTCACGCATCTCCACAAGTTCGACACCGGGGATCGACTGGATCAACTCCCGCGGTTGCTTGCGGATCTTCTGTCCGTGGGCAAGGTGGCATGCTTCGTGATAGGTGACCCTCATTCTTATCTCGGAGGGCTGTCGCCTTTCCGGGAGGGATGCAAGGAACTCGCAAATGTCCCTTGTTCTTTTCTGGAAGTCCATGGCCCGGTCGGCATAGGACGGGTCGTTGGCGAGAATGTGCCCATACTCTTTCATGGTGGACCCGCATCCGGCGGCGTTAGTGATGATGGCGTCCAGATCGTACCGACCGAAGACATCGACGTTCTTCCGCATCTGCGCCTTTGCCGCGTCGGGGTTGCCGTTGTGGATGTGCAGAGCACCACAGCATACCTGGTCGGCGGGAGCAATGACTTCACAGCCATTTTCTGCAAGCACGCGCACTGTTGCCATGTTGATGGCCCCAAACATCTCCTGAGCGACGCAGCCTGTGAGGAACCCGACTCGGTACCTGCGCTTTCCTCGTGGCGGAGTGATTTCGGGGATTGCCACGTGGCCCTTCAGCGGAGGGAGCATGTTCACCATGCGCAACATGGAACAGGTGAAGGGCAGCCGACCTAATAAACTGAAGACGCCGAGACGCCGCCCGATGCGTACCGGAAGCAGAAGCCACCGCAAGCGTTCGGGATGGGGGAAGATCTGCTCCACCATGACGCGGCGGAGGAACGCTTCCCCCGGAGGCCGCTCCCTGCTGGTCTCAATCTCGGCGCGTCCCCACTCGATCAACTGGCTGTAGTCTACTCCGGAGGGGCAGGCGGTTTCGCAAGCCAGGCATCCGAGACACAGGTCGAGATGGTTAACGACCGTGTCGCTGAGGCCAATCCTGCCATCCGCGACCGCCCGCAACAGGTGGATACGGCCTCGAGGAGAGTCGGCCTCCGTCCCAAGAATCGAGTACGTTGGACATGCGGACAGGCAAAGTCCGCAGTGAACGCAATCAAGAAAACGGTTGAGTTCCGGCGCGGGTGATGTCATCAGGTCTCCGGTTTGCGCGGTGCGTCTGAGACGCTGCCATGCCTGTGTATCCAAACCTCACAAGGCGGCAGGCGGGCGCAACATCAGCTCCTCCTTCGATTTCTCTCCGGGAGCGAGGATGGCCTTCCCTGGATTCAACAGGTTGGCGGGGTTGAAGAGATGGCGCAGATCAGCGAACAGCCTTAATGTCGCTTCCGGATAGCAGAGATGCAGCATCCCGAGTTTCTCGACACCAACGCCATGCTCACCCGTGATGCTGCCACCGAAATCGACGCAGGCTTTGAGTATCTCGTAGCTGGCATCCAGCGCGCGCTGCACCAGGGACTTGTCTCGCTCATCATAGAGCAGCACTGGGTGCATGTTGCCATCCCCCGCATGAAAGACATTGACGATGCGCACATCGTGCTTCTTCCCGATGTCGGAAATCGTCGCGAGCATCTCCGGAATGCGCCCGCGCGGCACGGTGCCGTCCTGGGTGCAGTAGTTGGTGGCAATGCGCCCAATCACCGCAAACGCTCCCTTACGCGCTTTCCACAGGTGAAGTCTCTCTTCCTCCGAAGCAGCCGTCCGAACCTCCCGTGCGCCTCCCTGCCGGCAAATCTCCGTGGCAATTTCCACCTCGGATTCGGTCGCCTCCATCAGACCATCCATTTCAACGATGAGCACTGCTTCCGCATCGAGGGGCAGACCGAAATGGTAGGTCTCCTCAACCGGCTTGATGAACCCCGAGTCCATCATTTCCAGCGCGACCGGCACGATGCCCGAAGCAATAATGGCAGACACGGCTTTCCCCGCCTCGGAGACCGTGTCGAAGACAGCGAGGAATGTGCGAACCGATTCGGGAGACTTGCTTAAGCGCACGATGGCGCGAGTTACCACGCCGAGCGTTCCCTCCGACCCGACCACCAGTCCCGTTAAATCATAGCCCGGCTGGTCTTCACAAGAACTTCCGAGCCAGACGACTTCACCATTTGGCAAGACCAACTCGACGGCGAGAACGTGATTCGTGGTGACACCGTGGCGCAGCGTGTGTGGGCCGCCAGAGTTCTCCGCAACATTGCCGCCGATGGTACACGCCATCTGGCTGGATGGATCGGGGGCGAAGAAGTATCCCTGACTGGAGACAGCCTGTGTGATTTGAAGATTGGTTACCCCGGCTTGAGCGCACAGTCTTCGGTTGGGTACGTCCACCCAGTCAATCTGATTCATGCGGGTGAGGCAGAGAGTAATGCCATCTTCAGCGGCGAGGGTGCCTCCGCTCAGGCAAGTCCCCGCGCCCCGCGGAACAACGGGAATGCCGTTCTTGTGGGAAAAACGGAGGACCTGCGACACCTCTTCCGTCGTTGTGGGCAGGACGACCACCATGGGGTCCTGCTTGACGAGGGTGAGAGCGTCGCAGTTGTAGACGAGCAAATCCTCTGGTTCGTGGAGAACTCCATTGGGGCCGACGATACCGGTCAAGGTGCGGAGCATATCGCCGCGGCTCAACTTCTGAGTCGGGTTTGGGGAGGCATTGTCAAGGTGAGTAAGCATGGATGTCATCTGCGTGGACTCGAAGAGTCTGAAGTTTCAGGTAATCTCCAACATTCGGTTCAGCGCCACACGGGCCCACTCCTGAGTTTCCGGCGGAACGGCAATCTGGTTCACGACGTTGCCCTCGAGCAGATTGTCCAGCACCCGGAGGAGATGGGGTGGATCGATGCGGTACATCGTGGAGCAGACACAAACACACTCGTCCAGTGAGAGGATTAGCTTGTCCGGATGCTCTTTTGCCAGGCGATTCACAAGATTGATCTCCGTACCGATGGCCCACTTTGAGGCTGTGGGAGCTGCCTCCACCTTCTTGATGATATATTCCGTCGAACCAGTGAAGTCGGCCATCCCCACCACCTCAAAGCAACACTCGGGGTGGACGAGGATGTTAATACCGGGATGCTCCTCGCGGGCCCGCTCCACCTGTTTGGGGGTGAAAAGCTGATGGACGGAGCAGTGCCCTTTCCAGAGGAACACGCGGGCGTTCCTGAGGTGTTCCTTCGCAAGTCCGCCGTCCGATTCCCGCGGGTCCCACAACCCACACTCGTCGCCGCTCATGCCCATTCGGTAGACCGCAGTATTCCGCCCCAAGTGCTGGTCGGGGAAGAATAGAAGCCGCCGTCCCTGCTCAAATCCCCACCGCATGACGGCCTCGGCATTGGATGACGTGCATACCGCGCCTCCGTTTTCTCCCACAAAGGCTTTCAGCGCCGCGGTGGAGTTCATGTAGGTGATGGGGATGATGGTGTCGTCGATGGAGGCGCACAGGGATTCCCAGCACTCCTCAACCTGATCGATATCCGCCATGTCGGCCATGGAGCATCCTGCGCTCAGGTCGGGCAGAATGACTTTCTGATGGGCGCCGCTGAGTATGTCAGCGCTTTCCGCCATGAAGTGAACGCCGCAGAACACGATGTAGTCCACCTCTTTGCGGCCCGCGGCAAGCTGGGACAGCTTGAAAGAATCGCCGCGGAAGTCGGCAAATTTGATCACCTCCTCGCGCTGGTAGTGGTGACCGAGAATAACGACTGATTTCCCGAGTGCCGCTTTCGCCGCGGCAATGCGCTCATCCAGTTCGGCCCAGGTGAGAGATGTGTATTCGGGAGGCAATGGTTGCTGAAGTAACATGTCCGAACTCATTCGAGCCTGTTGGACCGTCTCGCTACCTCGTCTTCTTCCATAGTGTGGCAGAGCTTCTCGAAGGTATCAAGGATTTCGTGCATATCGAGCGCAACGCCAAACTCGTGCAGCCAGCGACGAACATAATCGAGGTCGAGGCTTTCAAGATTCCTCCGCAATATCCCCTCGATATCGGCCATATCCTGGCTTCTCCCAGCCACCGACTTGTAGATAATCAGGTCCTCTGCGGAGCACAGATGAACGAAGCGCCCTTCGCCGATATCGTAGGGAACCACTCGTGCCAGAGCCTCTTCCTCATAGCCCGGAAGGGCGAAGGAGAGATCCGCGTCGGTCAGTCCGGGAACGCGAAGAAGCAGCACTCGATGCTTCCGCGCAAACTCCGCCGCGTCCTCCACTCTCCCATCAAAGGTAGACAGCAACTCGTCGATTAGCGCCACTTCACTAGCAACCTCGACCTGCACCGACAGATCGAGGTCTCGCGTGAAACGCGGTTCTCCCCAGTGCTGGACGGCAATCCCCCCAATAATCATGTAGGGAACTCCCCGGGACTGCAAGAATTGGTGCAGCGCCCAAGCTCCCTCAAAGGCTCCGTTCATGGATTGTCCTATTATGTTGAGACGCGAGGTCGAACTTCCTCCGACGCGCCACAAGGAATGCCGCCCGGGCACGATCCAGAGCCACGAAGTCGCCGTCTTTCGGAGACGCGTCCCATATCTCCCAGAGGCGCTCGAATTCGGCTCGCGCTTCTGCCTGCGTCAACGATGGAAGGCGTCGCTGCCGCTCCGCGGCAATTACCGCATCGGCGGCCCGGTATCCCTCCAACCATGCGCGCGCCTGGTGGCTGTCAATTCGTCCTTTTATCACTGCAAAGTCCTGTCCTGTACTGTCTGGTAGTCTCGGACATCCGAATAGTACCACGCGCCGAAAAGCAGAGTCAACCTACGGCACCGCTGCGGGTTTGACAACCCCCTGCCGCGACCGATAAACTCCAGATGCCTCTCAAGGAAGCAACACTCTCTCAAGGAGCATGGTGACAATGGACGTTCAAGAATTGATGCGAGAGCTGCATCAGGGCAGTGAGTCCAAGATCGTGATGCTGGTGGCAGACGGACTTGGCGGACTGCCGATAGAGAAAGGCGGACAGACGGAGTTGGGAACCGCCTCCACACCCAACCTCGACGCCCTGGTCAAAGACAACACCTGCGGGTTGATGACGCCCGTCTTGCCGGGTATCACTCCCGGCAGCGGTCCCGGACACCTCGGACTCTTCGGGTACGACCCACTGAAGTACCAAATCGGCCGCGGCGTGCTGGAGGCGCTGGGAGTGGAGTTCGAGCTGGGCCCCAACGACGTCGCCGCGCGCGGCAACTTCTGCACGGTGGATGAGAACGAGATCATCATCGACCGACGCGCCGGAAGAATTTCTTCGGAGGTCGGCATCAGGCTCGTCGAGAAGATGAAGTCAATCCAGGTGGAAGGCGTGGAGCTTTTCCTGCGACACGTGAAAGATTATCGTTTTGTTGCCATACTCCGCGGCGAAGGTCTGGGGGGAGACGTACACGATACCGACCCCGGCGCCATCGGCAAAGCGCCTCTCTCGCCAACGGCTGCAGTCCCTCAATCCGAGCGAACAGCAGAGCTGTTCAGAGAGTTCATCAAACAGGCAGGCGAAGTCCTGAAGGACGAACACCCCGCGAATATGCTCACCCTGCGCGGCATCGCGCGGCGCCCGAATATCCCGACGATGGAGGAAGTTTACGGATTGAAGTCCGTCGCCGTTGCGGTTTATCCCATGTACCGCGGGTTGGCGAGATTAGTGGGGATGACGGTGCTCACCGAGGTGCAGGACACCGCTCAGCAACTGGGGGCTCTGCGCAAGAACTGGGATGCGTTCGACTTCTTCTTTGTTCACTACAAATACACCGACAGCACGGGAGAAGACGGCTACTTCGCGGAAAAGGTGCGGCAAACGGAGATCGTTGACGGCATGATTCCGGGTATCCTTGAACTAAACCCGGATGTGCTCGTCGTGACCGGCGATCATTGCACGCCGAGCAAGTTGAAGAGCCACAGTTGGCACCCGATACCGGTGCTCCTCGCGGCGGATACTTGTCGGCCCGATGGGGTGGAGCAATTCAACGAAACGCAGTGCATCTACGGAGGGCTGGGACAATTCGAGTCCCGTTTCCTCATGCCCCTCGCCCTCGCCCACGCCGGTCGGTTGCAGAAGTTTGGGGCGTAGGTTACACGAGAGCTTCGGGAGTGCAGATGACGATGGGCGGGTACCCGTGCTCAAGGTTCACACCGTTCACGCCAGTCATCACTTCGGCGCGGACGATGTGGCGGAGGTTGTAACTGGCGATGATGGGAATCTCGTAAACGACCGCGACTGCAATATGCCGCGCGTCATCTCGGTAGTTCTCCGGAATGATCCCTGCGAAAAGATATGCCTGGGCCAGCGCATCGCTTTCGTCGTTGGCGTCCAGGATTCCCAATTTGGTTTGCGACGCCAGTCGCTGCAGACGAAGGAAGGATTCTGCCGAGACCCGACGCATTTCTGCCACGGCGACAGAGGACGTGTAGCCATCCAACTCCTCGTCCCGTATCCGGCGGAGCAGGGACAGAGCGTTCCGTCGGCGAGATGACATGCCGGGATGCAGGGCAACGCCCAGAACGGATGATTCGACGTAAACTTTCCTGACCTCCGAGTCGGTGTCGCAGTCCAAGCTCATCGCCGGATGAACCTCAATCCGTGCATTCTAGCGAACTTCTCGGCTTGTTCAGCCTCGGTCCTGCGCCTCTCTTCATCCGGCAAGCCCTTGTCCCTTTCGTACCTCAACCTCCGTATCTCATCAAACATCTCAGCCGGGTCTTTCAGGAAAAGCCGGTTCAGTCGGTTGAGTTCTCGTTTCGTCCACACAGGTTCTTGCTGAAGCTCTTGTCCTTTCATCGCCGTTCACCTCACGGTGGCATTATTTCACCCTGGTCGCT
>Ga0210049_1003720_pt1 | contig 13619 bp, 11 predicted proteins | sample CryGeyCG2014_300_2_FD_183964 | JGI IMG/M metagenome (GOLD analysis project Ga0210049, IMG submission 183964) | Groundwater microbial communities from aquifer - Crystal Geyser CG06_land_8/20/14_3.00 (SPAdes) (version 2) | ecosystem: Environmental > Aquatic > Deep subsurface > Groundwater | place...
TTAAGTTACCTAAGTAACTTAAGAGAATTGCAGCGAAAATAGGGAAGAAAGCGAAGATGGGAGCCATAAAGCGCGTCCATTTGCAAAACAAGAAAGCTTGGGAGAAGAAGTAAGTTAAAAGTGCAAAGTTTAAAGTTAAAAATTGCAGTTTAAAATGTTCAGCTTTGCTGAAGATTTCTTTGCCAGAGGCAAACAAATTTAAAGTTGTTTTTTTGTTTTTATCTGGTTTAATAAGTAAAAACAAAGATAAGAATATACCTAGAGTTCCTAGGATAAGAATTGGCCAGCCTAGAGCGTAGGGAAAAACTTTTTGCAGTTGGAAGAGAACTGGAGTGGTATTAATAAACTGACGGGTGTAAAAGACTGGCGTATTTCCCGCGGCAACAGCGGTTTCATAAAGAAGGGTCCTCTTACTCTCATGATAAGCCAATAATAGATATGGACTGGTGATTAGAGTGAATACTAGAGAAGTGGCAAAAGCAACGAGAGAGTTGCACAGCAAAAGAAAAGATCCTTTTGTCCTTTTCCCCGGTTTCATTAAAATCCTTTGTAGTAAAAAAATAATCACCATGAGAATGGGTATTGTAAAAATTAAGGCACTAATTTTTGTGGCCAGAGATAATCCGAGGACGATTCCCAAAAAGACAAAAATTCTTGCCTTGGCTTTCTCTAGAATTTTAAAAGATAAATAAATTATTAAGAGAAAGAAGAAGGATAAAAGAGATTCGGTTGTGCCGAAATGAGCAATTTGGATTAGGCCAGGAGTGAAGGCAGCGAGTATGGAAGCAAGTAGTGAGTAGTGAGTAGTGAGTATCCTTTTTGAAATAAGATAGACAAGGTAGACAGTGCCAACTCCAGCAGTGGCCGACCAAAAACGAAGAAAAAAAACCGCTTCTTGGATATCGATTTCTTTAATGTTTATCCAAGGGATAAAATTATAAATTCGGGCGGAGAAATAAGTAAGATAAAGCGGAAATTGGCCGTAGGCAAAAAATTGGGGATTTAGTTTATTTTCCCAATTTAATCTCGTGACGGCGGCAGCCATGTTCCACTCGTCTGGATGTGGAGTATGAGGCAAACACCAGTTTAGTCCGCCAAAACGGAGCAAGACAGCTAGAAAAAGAATGATTAACAATTTCTTATTGATCTTTTTGAGGAGATATTTCATGGGCAACTTTCCGTCCTAACGAAATAGCATAATTAACTCCCCTGTCCCAAGGATAGATATGGTGCATCGTCGCAAAAAAAAGATTTGGGAAGGGGGTAATTAAAGAAGGAAGTACCTTTGAATAATTGAGAGGAATAAGCGGTTGAGCGTATAAGTTAGTGAAAAGTTCCATTCCGAAGGAATTCCCAGAAGTGGGCAAGTTCAAAAGCCTGCCCCGAGGACTTCGAGGGGTGCAAAGTTGAAAATTAAAGTTGGGATTAATCTTTTTTAGATAGGGTAAAAATTTTTGATAAATTTGTTCCTTAGTCATTTTGAAAAAAGGATGATCCGGTGGATAATAACCGCCAACATAAAGGAGATGATTGCCTCCGTAATATTGTGGATCAATAAAATTCGTATGTTCAACCACGGCCACGAACGGGAAACCCGCTTCATTAATATTTAGCCAATAAGTATCATCCTTTAAAAATTTTTCTTTTAGGTAAAGAATTAAAGTTATTGCCCCAACTGATTCTAAGCCCTGAATTTTTGTTTTGTACTCTCCGGGTAAATCGGGAACAATTTTCAAAAAGCTTGCTGGTGGGGTGGTTATAATAATTCTGTCAAAATCACTTAAATCATTTAAGTTTCTAACTTCGGTACCAAGAATTATTTTTCCTTTGTTTTCTTTAATTTTGGTGGCGAGGCTCTCTGCCAAAGTTAGCAATCCTCCCTCAAGATAACCCAAACGACTTGTTCTTTTTTTGATCCGCGCCCAAAACCAAGAGGTGGGAATTTCTTCATATTTTTTGCCAAATTTTGCTTTAAGCAGCGGCTCCCAAAGCATTTGGTATGCCTTTTTACCATAATATTTTTTCAACCATTGACAGGCAGTAACTCTTTCCAATGGTTGCCAAAAGGGAGTGATTTTTAGCCAACTTGTAACTAAACCAACCCTTAATTTATCAATGATATTTAATTGTGGAAAAGAAAGAATTGCTTTTGGAGTATCAAAGGCATAAATTCCCCCCTTGATAAAAATAGAAGTCTTTGGTGTTTTAAAAAAAAGTTTATTTTCAAGACCTAACTGCCTTAAGAGCGAGAAAGCCTCCGTGTCAGAGGAAAAAAAATGATGATAATATTTTTCCAGCGACCATTGCCAGTTTTCTTCTTTAAAACTTCCCGCCAGTCCGCCCAAAATGCTTTCTTTTTCAAAGACACAAACGTCGTGACCTTCTTTAGAGAGTGTATAAGCGCTGGTTAAACCGCAAATCCCCGCGCCAATAATCGCAACTTTCATTCTTGAATTTTAATCTTTTAAGGCAAGTTTTTAAAGAAGAGTAAAATAGCGCTGATTTAAAAAGTGATTAAAAAAGGATTAACGCTGCCCCAATCAGTATTGTTACCAGACCGGCACCGAAGAAGAATTTGGTAGGTAAAGTAGTTCCCGGACGAGGAGTGCCACTTTCAGTAGAGGGAAGGGTTGTTCTATATGGCAAAGTGGGGCTCGCTGTCGGCAAGATGGTCGCGGAGGGCGAAGCAGAAAGGCTAATGGACGGAGTTGGGGTAATGGTAATTGAAGGTATTTTTGTTGGCGAGGGAGTAGATGATGGGGAAAGGCGTGGAGTTGGGGTTATTGTTTGGCCAGAGGGTGTGGCAGTAAATGAGGGTAAATCGCTGGCTCCAGTCGCCAGTATACTAAAAGATCGAGTAGCTTCTTTAATGAATCCCGCGCTATCTGTGTAGAAGACAGTGATTTTGTGGATTCCGGGTGAAAGTGGTATCTTGGGTGACCATTTCCATTTCCCTTTTTGATCGGTGGTAATTTGAGAGGAAATTTCCTGTTCGGATTCAATTTTAATATCAAGTTTTGTCCCTTTCGGCCCGGTGCCCAAAAATTCTGGCAGAGAGCTATTTACATCTTCATTTTCGGAGGGAAAGGTAATTGTTAATTCTGAGCCTTCGCCAATAGTCGAAAAACCGCTGGAAGAAGAAGTTGAGGAAGAAAGATCGCTCGCGAAAGTTTGTTTGATTGGAGAAGGGGTACTGGTAGTCTGTGGTAACTGCCCGAGGAAGTTATAAGTTTGTCCAAGAGTTATATCGGGGGCGGGGTTATCATTTCCGGTCGTCAAAGTAGCACTGGCAGTCTCAGAGTCTCCTTGGACAAAGATTTCTTCCACCTGGGCATTCCGGTCATAATTAGAAAAGTTTTGTAAATCAAGGGATCTCGCGGTGGAGAGAGGAATCATCCAGTTGCCTTCGCTATCTGTGAGAGCAGATTGAGCGATGGCGTTAGCAATGGAAAGATAGACAATTGCTCCACTGGCGGGATTCCCATCGGGGGTTAAAATCTTTCCTTGGGCAAGATCGTTGTCGTTAGGAACTTTTTGGGGCCCGGTAGTTACTTCAAATGGTTTATCCGAGTTACCGTATTTTGCCCCAGAAGAGACAATTTTGAAATAATATTTTGTTTCTGGTTTTAGGCCATCGACCACAACATAGTGTGTTTGATACTTTTCAGACGCTGCGCGCTGCTTGTCTCTAATATCTTTTTGAGACTGCCCAAGCCCGGCGCTGTCGCCAAATTCTAAAAGTCCGGTATTTTTGTTTTGCGTTATCCAAGAAACAGTAAAAGAGTAGCTGCCAACATTGGTGATTCTGACTTGACTTGGCGAAGTCTCCGAAGCTGCTTTGATGTTAAGCGCTCTTATTTTCTGGATGAGCAGAACTCCCCCCGCCAGCACTATTAAAAGAATGAAAAGACCAAGGAGAGACGGCAGTCTTTTAGATTGAAGATTTACTTTCATTGTTCAAATTTTTCTCTTTTTCAATTCTTCGAAAACACTCTCATCGAGGGTGGGGTTTAAAATTTTTGTTTGTTGCGGACTTAAGACTGGGTACTCTCCCTTGTTTAATGCTCGATGGACAGAGAGATAAATCCAAAGAGTGGCGATAGTTAGGGTAAGGGCGGCAATAATCAGGATTTCTTGACTAATATTTCTCTTCATTTTTAGGTGCTAATTATTAATTTTAACTCCTTTTCCGAACGAAGCTTGTCCTGAAATAGAAAGTTGTAGTTCAAACTCCTCACCTTTTTTCACCCTATTAAAGGTAGATTCTGTTATTTTGAGGATTCTTCTTGAAGACTCTAACTCTTTAAGGAGATCTTTTAGTTTCAGATAATCACCGCTGGCGGCAATAGAGAAGTTTAATGGTAGGCTGGATAATAAAGAGGTACCTTGCTCTTTTGGAGTTACTCCGCCAATTCTTTCAAAGTTCAAAGATTTAAGGGTGACACCCGAAGTAGTCGCTACTTGTTCGAAAAAATAAGCCAGACGTGGAAATTCACTTTTTTCAGGAAAGGCTTCGTCTAGCAAGGTTAGATTATCGCTGTTCCTGGCATATATTTCTTGAGCAGTGATGAGGGTGTTAATCTTTTTTTGTAATTGTTTGTTGGCCTCGGTTTTGTCTTTAATTTCTTTATTAAGTTTGGCAATCGTTACCAGTGTCGGTCTAATAGCGACGATTAAGAAAAAAGAGATCGTAAAAATTGTGACAGAGAGCCAAACAAAAGAACGGGCTTGGACGGTGCGAGGAATCCTTGGTAGCCTGACAAAATAGCGGCGATTCTGTTGGTATCCTTCTTTTGTTTCAATGTTCATTTTTTAATAACGGCACTGATACTAAAATTAACTGCTGAGGGATTATCTTTTCGCGAAGAAACATTATCGAGACTTACCTCGTCCAAAAGAGAGCTAGAAACAAGGCCAGATAAAAATACTTTTAGACTTTTTTCGGACAGAAAATATCCCTTCAAAGTGAGTTTTCCTTCCTCCACCCCCATTCCTGTTAGAAAAATATCAAAAGGGAGAAGTTGACTGACCTCAACAAAGATGTTGGAGGGATGCTTTTCTTCCGCGAGAAAAGTTTTGATAATTTTAATCCTTTCTTGAACGAGACGGAAACGTTCTTCGAAGGAAAAGGCGGAATCAACAATCGCCTGTTTTTGTTTTATATCATCAAAAAGATTCGCTAACTTAGTATCGAAATAAAAACGGGAAAGAAAGGCACAAATGACGACGAACTCGGTTAAAACAACAATCCAACGGCCGATATTGACTGCCCATTTTAAAAATTTTCCTATAGGTGAAATTTCAAACTCATCTTTGGGGAGCAAATTAATTTTGTCTTCGGCAGGCATAAACTCAGTATAGTAAAGTTACTGGTTCTTTGTCAAAGATATACTTCAAGCTAAAGAAGCAGAAGTAAGTTAAGAAGTTTTCTTTTTTGAAGAAGATTTTTTGGCGACCATTAAAGCGAACCTACTTTTAAGTCTCTTGCTTTTATTTTTGTGGATAACGTGGGTTTTGGTCATTTTGTCTACCAAAGAATAAATCTTCGCTAGAGACTGGGGGTTTTTCTGTTTTTTAAATTTTTTCACTTCTGCTTTCAGACTCGAGACTTTCCCCTTGTTTCGGAGAGTTCTTTTCTTTGTTTGTCTTAAAGCTTTGGCAGCACTTTTTATGACTGGCATGTGATTTAAGTTCAAAGTGCAAAGTTCAAAGTGCAAAGTTGGAACCAGGGGTTAGAAACTCTGGGAATCGGAAACCAACGAAAACTTTAAACTTTAAATTGTAACTTTTAATTTTTAACTTGCTCCCTTCGGGGAATCCCTTAGGGATAGAACTATTAACTATTATATTGATTCCCTCTTTAAAAAGCAACCATTTTTACATATACTGCTCACAGTTGGTATTGGTTGTAAGTATGGTCAAAGTAAAGAACTTTTTTGATAACAGCAGGAATTTTTTGACTCGCCGGGAGAATGGACTTTTTTCTGCCGCCTTAATAATTTCTCTTACCTATAGTGTTTCAATGGTTTTAGGAATCTTGCGAGAAAGACTTTTGGTGGCACATTTTTACGCTTGCTGCAGCCAGCGACTAGATGTTTATTATGCTGCTTTCCGCCTGCCCGATATGATTTTTCAGTTGGTGGTTATCGGGGCGCTTTCAGCTGCCTTTATCCCGGTTTTTTCTGAATATTTAACCCGAAATGAAAAAGAGGCGAACAAATTGGCTTCTTCTTTAGTCAATCTTCTTTTGACTTTCTTTTTACTTTTGTCAATTATTGTCTTCCTTTTGGCAAAACCAATTTCCGCCTTAATTACCGGTAATTTTGCTCCTTGGCAAATAGAGTTGATGGCACAAATGACCAGGGTGATGTTATTGGCACAGATTTTTTTCTTGGTTTCTAATTTTTTCTCTGCCATGATCCAATCTCACCAAAGATTTCTGATCCCTGCTTTGTCGCCTGTTGTTTATAACCTCGGTATTATTTTATCGGTAGTATTTTTATCTCCTTTTTTGGGTATTTGGTCAGCTATTGTGGGGGTCTTACTGGGGGCGTTGTTTCATCTCTTAATCCAACTGCCATTGCTTTTCAAATTAGGTTTTAAATATTCACTTTCTTTTGATTGGGCAAACAGTGGCGTAAGAAAAGTGGTCAAATTGATGCTTCCCCGAACACTGGCTTTAGCCGCCAGCCAGATTGAAGCGACTGTCTCGCTTTTCTTGGCAACCTCATTAACAGCAGGTTCATTAACTATTTACTATTTAGCGCAGAGATTGGTAGATTTACCAGTAAGACTCTTGGGTACTTCTGTCGGCCAGGCAGCTTTGCCAATACTCTCCCTCCAGTTGGCGCAAAAAAAGACGGAAGAATTTAAAATAACCTTACGGCGATCTTTTAATCAAATACTTTACCTTTCTTTACCGGCAACAACAATTTTTTTAGTTTTGCGAATTCAATTGGTTCGTCTTGCTTACGGAGCGAAATCTTTCCCTTGGATAGCAACAATTATGACCGGGAGGACACTGGCGGCGGTTGCCTTGTCTATTTTTTCCCAAAGCGCGATACAACTTTTAATGAGGGGATTTTATGCCCTCCATGACACCAATACTCCCTTCGTGGTTGGATTGGCCTCGGTTATCCTCAATATCACCCTGAGCTTATTTTTTATTTTTAGTCTTGGTTTAGGTATTTTTGGGCTAGCCTTGGGTTTTTCCATTGCCAATTTTTTTAACTTCATTGTCTTGCTGCTGTTATTTAACTTTCGGAAGGAGAAGTTTATCAACAAGAGCGATGTTTTCGGTTGGTTTAAGATGGTGTGTGCCTCGTTTCTGGCAGCCATATTTTCTTGGGTTTCCATGAAAACCCTGGATGCCTTTGTCTTTGATACCACAAAAACCTTACCTCTTTTACTGTTGACATTGATATCTTTAGGGATTGGTCTTTTGGCTTACTTGCTTCTTTCCAAGATATTTAGATTTAAAGAATTAGAGACGATTATGAGTTTAGGAGGAAAATTTGCTCGTTGGCGAGAAACTTTATTCTCTGTCGAGGAAATAATTGAACCTCACTCTGGGACAGCCGGCGGGATCTGATTGGTGCTTATCATGGAGGGGTAACAGCGATCTCGATCAAATAGACCCCTTCATGGAGACTGGGGAAGCCGACAATCAGACTTCCTCCGCTAAAAGAGACTTCGACAGGCGAAGAAAAAAGAGGGTTGTGAGAGGGATCAAGGGAATAAATATTAGCTTTATAACTACCAGCCGGAGGTTTGATCAGTTTTAGTTTGACTGGCCTTCCTCTCGTTGATTTATCTGTTCTTGAGATTACAAAAGAAAACGCTGCTTTTCCATCAGTGGAACCGATTGCCCAGGTATCAGGAGACAAAGAGAGAGTATTTAAGCGATATTGTAGTAGTTTGTTTAAATAGATAAAGGCAAAGTAGCGCGGTTTGGCAGTCAGACCGGTTCCTTCATGGGTCAAAAGTCCCCATCTTCCCCAAAACTGTTTTTTTTCTGGAGAAGGTCCGTCTTTGAGTTCAAAAGCAAAAAGTTTGTCAACTGAATTTTTTACGGCCGCAACCGCGGCAATTGTATGGCTGGCATCAAAATATGAATCGTGCAAAGGCGATACCTCGGGGACAGAGCCCCACTCAGAAACGATAAGCTCGGGATTTGTGGCAAGCCTAAGGTAACTACTTAAATTTTTAAGTCCTTCCACCTCGGCTGTCATCTTTAAAGGGTCAACTTGATATGAGTGCCAAGAAATAAAGTCGAGTCTAGTCTGTTTTTGTGACACCATGTTTAAAAAACTATCCATCCAGGGTGATTGGACCTTTAGGGTAGTGATCGCTGGGCCGCCGATCTTGAAAGCGTTACAATTTCGACAATTGTCGCTTGCCAAAACTGAAGATTGATAAAGGGAAAAGTAGGTTTCAGGAGTCATTCTTCCAAAAAGGTCGGGTTCGTTCCAGACCTCGTAATAAACTCCGGCCAGATTTTTTTCCGCTTTACCGCTATATCTTTGAATCGTTTTTTCGATTAAAATTTGCCATTCTGCAAGAGAATCGGGAAATTTGCTCGGATCAGGGGAAATTAGTCTGGGAAAATAAGACAGGGAGAGGAAGGGAGTTGCCCCTAGACTTTTAATCTCTTCTACCCTTTGATCAAGATGGGAAAAATCAAAAACTAAATTGCCCTGGGCATCTTTTTTGAGTATCTCATAAAAATCAAAAAGGTGGTCAATTCTAATAAATTCCGGCTGCAGTTTTTTAATTTCTTTTTCTGCCGGCTTTAGCATTAAGACTGATTCTTCTCCTCCTTGAGCGTAATTTGTCCAAACTCTTTTGATCTGCTCCTGAGGAGTGGCTTCGAAGCTGACTTCCAAAGGCCCTTCTTCTGCCCTTTTTTGCCAGACTTGGATTTGTTTTAGAACAAAAAGAGAAGAGAAAAGAGCAAAAATAAGAAAGATAAGAGTTGCGACCCCTTTGAAATATTTGGCCATGAGTCTTTTGTAAATTAATCTTAGCATAATTTATTCACTAAAGGCTGTATACTCATCTTGCTAGAATTTTCAGTAAATCTAAGGTATTCGTATATTCCGAAATTATCCTGTGGAACTATAAATTGTAATAATTTGGGAATATAATAATGCCAACCTTGAACAGACTAAAAGCAGCCTGTCTTAAGGCGATGGTTTCAAATGAGATGAAAAACTCGTTGGTTCAATGGCGAACCTAACTGGGTTTTTCGTCGCACCTTGACATTAGGTTCAACAAATCGTATCCGCCGCACGAGCAACTAGATAAAAGGAGAAGGTCAAGTGGATACCAAGATTCGGAAGTTCGTGGTGGTATCTCTCGTTGTCGTGTTCATAGCAGGAGGTATAACTCAAGCGAAACCTGTGCTAAGCCAATCAGTAGCCGCCAACTCAGTTCAGAACGGCCGCATCGCCTTTGTTTCTGAGCGCGACGGCAACTACGAGATCTACGTTATGAACGCCGATGGCACAAGACAAACGAGACTGACCAACAACACGGAATATGACTGGGGTCCTACTTGGTCACCTGACGGCAACAAGATTGCCTTCGAGTCCTACCGGGATGGCAACGGCGAGATCTACGTCATGAATGCCGACGGCTCGGGACAGACCAATCTGAGCAACGACCCGGATTGGTGGGATGGGGGTGCTTCCTGGTCGCCCGATGGGGAGAAGATTGTCTTCGAGTCTGTCCGTGATGGCAACGGTGAGATCTATGTTGTTAACGCGGATGGTTCAGGGCAAACAAACCTGACCAACAACCCAGCGATTGATTGGTACCCTGCCTGGTCACCCGACGGCAGCAAGATCGCCTTCGAGTCCAACCGTGATGGCAACTTCAGCGAGGAGATCTACATCATGAATGCCAATGGTTCAGAGCAAACAAACCTGACCAACAACCTAGCGTGGGCTTGGGGTTTTGCCTGGTCTCCTGACGGTGGCAAGATCGTTTTTTACTCCGACCCTGATGGCACCTACGAGATCTACGTCATGAATGCGGATGGCACAGGCCAGACCAGGCTGACTAACAACACATTAGATGATGTGGATCCTGTCTGGTCACCAGATGGTAAAAAGATTGCCTTTACATCCTGGGATCGCGCCGAGGTCAAGTGGAAGATTTACATTATAAACGCTGATGGCACAGGAGTTACTAGATTGACCAACTACCCGGGGGATGAGGTGTATCCTACATGGTCGCTTGATGGTAGCAAGATCGCCTTTGTCTCCACTGACACTGGCAATGGGGAGATTTATGTAGTGAATGCCGATGGTTCAGAGTTGACGAACCTCACAAACAACTTGGCGGATGATGGGGAGCCTGCCTGGGAGCCGACACTGCGCGCTTGGACACTCATGTTCTATCTCGACGCCGACAACAACTTGGATAACACATACCCACCCATCTTTAACCAACTTGAGACGGCAGCCAGTAATCCTAACGTTCAAGTCTTGGTAGTATGGGATCGTCTTGGCAGAGATAATTCGGCGTACTATAAGGTCCAATATGACACCAACTTAAGAGATCTGGCGAACTACACTGTTGGTGTGAACTATTGGCCCAAAGGTGAGCTGAACATGGGAGATCCGGCAACAGTAGTAGACTTTGTCAATTGGGCGCGTACCAACTACCCTGCCCAACACTATGCCTTGATTCTTTCCAACCACGGCAGTGGATTAGGTGGTGGAATGGTAGACAGCACCAGTAGTGGTGATAAACTGACAGTGAACGAAATCGGGATTGCCCTTGCCTTCACCACAAATAACGGCACTAACAAAATCGATACTCTCTACCTAGACGCCTGCCTGATGGCAATGATCGAAGACGCCTATCAATTGCGCAGCTACATCGATTACTATGTTGCCAGCGAAAATCTCCAATGGACATATACCGCTGCTTACTCTAGGTATATCTCAGAAATAGTAGCTGGCACTGCACCGTCTCAACTTGCCGTCTTGTTCGCTACAGGATATGCAGATGAGGAGAGTAGTAGTTCTGTGGATTACACCATCTCCGCAGCCAATGTCTCAAAGCTGGATGATCTGGTAGTGGCGGTCGATTCCCTAGCTAGCTTGCTAAGAAGCCAGATGAGTACGTATGGTGGTACCCTGGAAACCATTGCTCAAACCGTACAACGGTTTGATAACGGAGAACCTATCGGAACAATTAACCCAGATGACGAGTATGTTGATCTCTATGACTTTGCCAGGCTAGTCAAAGTCAATATTACCGATAGTGGCATTCAAACCGCTGCCCAGTCTGTCATGGATGCTGTGAATGCATACATCGTACCTGGATCTGAACATCACCAAACCAAACAAGGTACTGCCGTTGGCAATAGTCATGGAGTTTCCATCTTCTTTCCCAGACAAGGGTTTAGGCGTAGTTTCTACACCGGGCTCAACTTGGAATTTGCCAATGGCACTGTTTGGGGAGGTGTTAGACAGCAAGAGGTAGTTGCCTCACTCCAGGACACTATTGCCTGGGGACCAATGCTGGTAGAGTATGTAGGGCAAGTATATCCAGAGGCGACCGATGATCCAGAGTTACCAGAATTAATGCCGCGGCAACAGCCAAACATCGTCTACCTACCCATCGTATTACGTAACCGGTAGAACGAGTGTCAGCCACGGAATTTGAACCTAGTGTTTTTGAAGAGAGGCGTGCAGCTTATGCATACAACTACCAAGTTGCTGCACGCCTCTTCTTTTCTTTTAAAATTCTCTGTACAATTAACCAAGCTCGAAGATGAAGAACAAACTACTTCTCTTGATTATCTTAGTTGTGGTTTTAATAGGAGTAATAGGTTATTTTGTTTTTACCAGCAACCAGCCGGATAATCAAAACAATCAGAAGATCATTAGTCGGGATGTTGTTGATTGCGAGGACAATTATGATTGCCTTTACGAGCAGATTTCCAAGGGCAATTCTGCAAAAGTTGTAATATCAGAAAAAATCGAGTCTCTTTCTTTGGAAGAAAAGAGTGAGGTTAAGATTGAACCTTATAATAATCGATTTAAGGTTTTAATGACGGTGTTGGAATTGAAAAAACTTGAAAAAGAAAAACCAATGGTGAGATTAGTTGTTGGATCAGTATCGAAGGATTGTCCACAGATTGTTAATAATTTGTCACGGGTTGAATCAACCAGCGCTTCTTGTGTTGTAAGCTCAGCAGAAGAAGCAAAGACGTTAGCGATAGAAGGCTTATCAGACAGCGCAATTAACAAATATTCCTGTACAGGGAATCTAGTTGATGAGATTAAAAGAATTTGTGTTAGTCCAGACTTTTCTGATTTTCCTCCAGGTATTAGGAAACCAGCGGTGTATCTTTATCCTTTACAAAAATCAAAAATTAGAGTTGCTATTGATTTAAATGGAGTTATCACCAAGAGCGAACCAAATTATCACAATGGTTGGGAAGTTGTCGCAGAGCCAGATGGATTAATAAATGGCAAATATGACTACTTGTTCTACGAGGCTCGATTAAATAAACTTCAGCTTCCTGAAGAAGGTTGGGTTGTTGAGTACAAAGATCTGAAGAAGTGGTTTGATATAAATTTGAAAAGACTTGGTCTAAATGCAAAAGAGATTTCTCAATTCCAAGATTACTGGTTAAACGAATTGTCATCTGCCAAGTATTACGAGATTAGGGTTCTTGAGGACGATTTTCTTCGAGAAAATATGAATTTAGTTATTGATCCCAAACCCGCCACGGTTATTAGACGCAATTTTTATTTCAAGCCTCACGAGTCTAAAATAGATATTGAAGAACCCAATATAACAACTCCGGAAAGAAAAGGTTTCACGGTTGTGGAGTGGGGGGGAATATTGGATAAGTAAAAAGAAAAATCTTTCGGTTAACTTCGTTTCCCTTTTTGCTCTTTTCCCCACCTGCCGCACGCCTCTTCCCCTCTTTTAAAATTACCTTTATAATAATAAAAAAAGAAACAAAGTTTTAAAAAAATGGCTATTAAGATTCTTAAAAGGATTTTTGTTGCGATTTTCCTTTTTAGTGTTCTACTCCATGCACTTGTTTTCCTTGAGAACGTTGTAATCCCGAGAATAATAAATCCATCTCATTGCAAAAACGAAGACTTGCTTTCAAGTCTTTTGGATGGTTGTAGCCCAGTAAATGTTTATTTAAAGCCTATCTTTTACTATGGTGTTTTATATTGCAGGCTGACAGATGGGATCTTAGAGAGAACCCCAGATGGATATTCCTGTCTTCTTCGGCCAATACCTCTTTTGATAGACCCCGATTCTCCTTTTTATTCTCCTCCACCTCCCGAAAGTAATTTTGAAAAGATAATCAGTAATTTTGAAAAGATAATCGAAAAGGCTAAATGGACAACTTGGCACTTTCTAGACATATTCTTCTTTATCAGTTTTCTTCCAGTATCTGCTATTGTTTTTATCACCTTGATGTTTGCAAATTGTGTAACTAGACCGATTCCCAAAAAGGGAGCTTGGGTAGCTCTAATTTTATTTGGTTACGTATATGGAGGATTGATATATTATTTTATTGGGAGAAAACGACTCCGTGTATCCACAACGAGCAGGTAAATCCTCTTGACAAGAAT
>Ga0210049_1003723_pt1 | contig 13615 bp, 15 predicted proteins | sample CryGeyCG2014_300_2_FD_183964 | JGI IMG/M metagenome (GOLD analysis project Ga0210049, IMG submission 183964) | Groundwater microbial communities from aquifer - Crystal Geyser CG06_land_8/20/14_3.00 (SPAdes) (version 2) | ecosystem: Environmental > Aquatic > Deep subsurface > Groundwater | place...
GACCTTGCTCATCGGTGACGAAGCGCGGCGGGGCGATCAGACTTGCAGCAGCGTCCATGGCAATCACTCCTGGAGTTCTGTCTACCCATGATGCCTCATGGCAAGCCTGCCGGTCAACAGCGCCAACAGAGACCCTTCGCCGAACGGTCGGAACGCCCCTCCCGCGCCTCGTCTGCCGCTTCGCCCTCACCACCTGACACCTGCTACCCGCCACCCGACATCTGACACCTGTCACGTGACACTTGGCACGTGACACTTCACACCTGCACCCGACACCCGCTCACGCGCACACCCGGTAGATCAGCCCGAAGCCCAACGCAATCGGTGCGTAGACGGAGCCGGCGAGGAGACGGTTGGCGAGGAGCTGCGGGACCATGGCCCAGTCTCACCGCTCCGCTCGGTCTCTGAGCAGGTTGAGGAACTCCCGCGGCGAGAGAATCGGGATCCCCCTGTGGTGCTTGAGTTCCTTGAGGTGCGGGTCGCCGCTGACGACGAAGTCCGCCCTGCCGGCCACGGCGCAAGCCAGGATCGCATCGTCGTCCGGGTCTGCCGCCACCACTGGCTCTACGACGGCATCCGGTACGCAGGACGCCGCGCCTCGGAGACCCGTCAAGAGGCGAGACACCTCTTCGTCAGTCACCGGGTACTTCCGGCGAATGCGGGGTAGAGACAGGATTTCGGCGACCTCCGCCAGGATCTCTTCGCAGACGATCAACCGAACTTCCTCACGGCGCCAAGCGGCGACGATCTGTGCTGGCACCCCGTGGGGGCAGATGACCGCGCTGACATAGGCGTTCGTGTCGAGGACGGCGCCAAGCATCCCTATCGCCCTCGCCCGCGCCTGTGCCGCACCTCGGCAATGGCCGCGGCGATGTCCCGGTTGACCTCCTCTTCCGGCACTTCCGGCATCCTCGCGTGAATAGCGTCCAGCACAGTCAGCTTGTCTCGCCGACGCCGAGACAAGCTCTCGAAGTCGTCGATCGGCACGATGGCGGCCACTCGATTATCGCCGCGCCGCACCACGAACCGCTCGCCGTACTCCGAAGTTCGGTCCAAGATGTCGCTCAGGTTCCTTCGAACTGTCTCGGCCCCGACGGTAGTGGTCATGGTCAGTATCGCTCCCTTGCTCAGCTTCCAGCTCTCTGGGGGGCACGGCCTTCATAGCATGTTCCCGTGCCCCTGGGAAGAGGGCGCTTCACGTGCGGCCATTGTACCCGGCCCAATGGAACGCGCCAACCGCCCTCCTCTCAACCCTCTCCCGCTCACCCGAGCAGTTCGAAATGACTGACTGCCTTCCCGACCGGTTGCCCTCGATCGCGCCACCGAGGCGGAGCAAGCGGGGCGTCAGTGGACGATCTCGACCTCGGTGATGATAATGAGCACCTCGAGCTGCTCGAAGCGCTCTTCCGGCACGCGCTTGTAGCGGGTCAGGAACTGGCGGGTGTTCTGTCCGGGAGGAGTGTACATGATGAACGCAACGATCTCGTCCTCAAAGACAGCGCCTTCATGCTCCCAAAGCCCTGAGATGACCGCCAAATCGACCTTTCCGGTGCGAGTTAGCGCCCCGAAGCGCCGCAAGAGCTCACCTTCGGTCTCTATCGAACTTCGCCGACTCAATGCGTTTCCGCCGACCGTTGGCGTCAGGATTGTAGTACTTCGGCAGGTAGATCTCCACCCGCCACCTCCGCCTACCCAACCTTCAACTCCTCAGGTCTCACGACCTCGAAGTCGACTTTCGGCTTGCCGTCTCTGCCGTTGAGGGCTCGCAGTTGTTCCTTGCGTACCACGTAGACGCCCGGTCTGAGCACGGTGATGGGTCCCGTCTCAGCCAGAGCGTAGGCGCCCTTGGCTCGATCTTTATCGTTCCCAAACCTGATCGCAACGCGCATGGGGATCACCCTCGTTCGAACGTGTCTCGCAGTTGGTGGTATTCTATCCGCCCTGCTCCTGGCAGGCAAGCTCAGCCATGCGTGACCCCGCGTTCCGCAATGGGCATGCCCTGTCACCTGGAATCGCCACCCCGGTAGCTCAGCCCGAAACCCAACGCGACCAGGGCGTAGACGGAGCCGGCGAGAAGACGATTGGTCAGCAGTTGCGGCAGCATGGGCGCTTTTCAGCCGGCAGGCGCTACGGACGGCAGTTCGGGGTCGTCAGGGGGCAAGGAGCACCTCCAGCTCCTCCACCTCCTGGAAGTGAGCCTCGGAAGTTGCGAGAGGCACCCCTCCAGCGCCCTCCGCGTCGTTGAGGACAGCGATGGCTTGGCATGTGTCGAGAGCGAGGCTACTGCCACTCATCAAGGTTCACCTTCCCGAAGGTGCTTTGGATGATGTCGCGCATCTCGTTGGCGGCCTCATCCGGCAGAATGCCAACGCATTCGGATAGGAGATGTTCCGAACCGCCTTCCGGCCTCAAAGGCTCCACAGCGAGACGCACCCGCCAGTGGCTGCGGAGTCCTTCCAGTGGCTTGACGGGACGAAACAGCCCGTGCTCATAGATTGCTTCGATGGTCCTGACCATGGTCAACACCTCCGTTCGTGTCTCCGATTCTACGTGCTCGGGCCCAAAGCCGCAAGCGGCAGAACGACCGTGTGCCCCGGGTGCGCCAATCCCGCAAACGCAATCCATGCCCGTTCGCAGGAGTCACTTGGCATCCCGCTTGAACTGCGTTGTCCTGCGAATCGCCAGCCCAAGCGTGAAACCGCCCGCGCCGGAGAAGAGGTTGAGGCAAGTTGGCGCTTTCGGGGCGGGCATCGAGACACCGACTGTCGCACGTTCTCACTGGGGGGGCAAGTACAGGAGAATCGTCCGGCTCAAACCGGGTGGAGATCGCTCGTGGCAGCGACAGTGTCGCCATTCGTGTCGTTCGGCACTCCGCAACCCGCATCGTCACGCGCTGACCCGACAGACCAGCCCGAAGCCCAACGCGACCAGCGCGTAGACGGAGCCGGCGAGGAGACCGTTGGCGAGGAGTTGCAGACGGCAGTCATCCCGGAAGGAGCGTCCTCAATGTCTCCAGGTTTCCGGGCATCCTCGGCTGTGTAGTTGAGCCACACCCCATGCTTGGCTAACGCCGCCATCATCTCGATCTTGGTCGGCACGCCGGCAAGCTCCGCAGCTTTCCCCAGCGAAATACGCACAAGCCGGTACAGCTCGATGGCGAAACGCTAACGAATGAGCGCCGGCAGCTCCCGTTCTTCCACACCGGCAGCAGGCAGGACGGATCTCGGCAGCGGCACAGTGACGGTTAGCGAGTCCATAGAACCACGCACCTTTCCGCAGGGCAGTGGGAAACGCGAGTTACGCCGTCATTCTACCTCAAACCGAAGGCAAGGGAGATGAGGTTCTGGAGGACGGTATACAGCCCCAGCGACGCCAACAGCAGAACCAGGCTGCTCCCCTGCCGCTTGCGCAGCGCCAGCGTCTTCTCGATTCACCAGCGAACCGTATGCCAGAAGAGCACGCACCGCCGCAACGGTGGTCATCACACTGTCAGGTGGGCCTTCCTCTGCCAACTCGGCCCCACACAGGTCGCTCATGTACTGCCGGTCCGACTTCCCTCCGCCTTCCTTGCCGATGCCATCACTATGCCGATCAAGGACCAGAAATCTCACAGCGTTCTGGACCGCCTGCGCAAGCACATCGGCGCCCACCCTCGAGGACGCCCGCTGTCCTCGTCAAGTCCTGGCAACCGCTTTCGCAGCTAACTCCCGTGCATCTGCAAGAGAGACTGTCAGTGGTCCGATACTCAGTTCAGCAGACATGGCGTCTCCGCAGAGAAGTGTTCATTGCCTGCGCTTGCTCAGCCAGTTGCGCCACCGGCCGCACGGCTTCCCGGACCCCCTGCCGCCCGGCATCCGCGCCTCCTCCTGTTCCACGGGTGCAGCACCACCATCCGTCCGCGGCCCACCGGCAGTGTTCTCGTCGGGTGACTGCGCGTGGTGAGTCGCCTCAGGTTGCCCTTCTCGCGGTACGTCTTCCAGCATGGACTCAATCTGCTCGGGTGTGTGGACCCCATGCGACTGTTGCAGATGGCCCGCGAAGAGCGCATCTATGAACGCGGCATAGCGCCTCGCTCTGTCTCCCATCTCGAACTCGAGGTTGGCGATCCTCAGGCGGGGACGGCTTCCACCCGCCTCGCATGATCTGGGTTCATCTCCATCGCAGCTTTCTTTGTAGACCATGACAGCGTTCCCGTCGAACACGGTGTACTCGGAGTGCGTAACATTGCCCTCCACGGCATCCTCGATGGGCTTGCGAAGCTCATCGATCAGCGAAGCGGCGTTTCCCCTCAACTGGGACACTTTGACGAACCGCGTCTCGACTCCTGCTCGTTTGCAGGGCTTCATGAACTTGTCGAAAAACGGACGATTCGTCCCGGTGACCAACTCCCTCCACTGAAGATCGTCCAACAAGAAGACTCGGTGCCGGACATCGCCCGGCGAACGGCGCTTCAGGAACTGGATATAGTGCCCTGGGTACTTGCCGGCCCCTTCGTTGGAGATCCCAAGCGTCACCAAAGCGCTTGGGTCGAAATCGGGAGCACCCTCCGCGGGCGGGAACTCGTCCCGCTCCAGGCAACGGTGTTCGACGCTGCAGCCGTCGAGGCGTTTGAACCACTCCGACGGAGCGAAGATGCAGGTGAAGTCTATGCGGCTCGCGTGACCGGTCAGTCCTGACAACACGGTTGAGAACTCGGCGTAGTTGCTTATGGGTACCCGTATCGTATCATCAGCATAGGCACGGTTCAGTTGCTGGCGGATGACCCTGCCCACGAGGAATTTCGTCGACTCGGGGTAGTTCTGGCTGAACCACCCAAGAACCCCATCGAACTTGGTGTCCTGGATGAAGAAAAGCAAAGCTCCCACTTTGGCGCCAAGGTGGTCGAACAGGCGAAGCTCCGAGAAGCTCGCGCAAGCCTTGAGCTGTTTTCCGAGGAACATGTGAGCGAGAAGCGACAGCACTCCGAAGCTGGCACACGCCCCTAACAGCGACTTGCCACCCGCCGAGCAGTATGCCCATGGATCGCTCTTCTGGCTCGAAGTGCTGATGAGGTACAGAGCCATGCCGATCCCAACTACAAGGGACACCCTCCACGTGCCGGCCCTTACCCAGCCATAGTGCGCTTGGGCGGCGTCGTTGATGGTCTTCATGAACTCACGGGTCTTGCCATCCACGGTCTGTCACCTTCCCCTCTTCCGGGCCCTCAGGGCCAGGGTGCCCGCTGGAATGTTCCCGTCCGGCGCCGATGTGGAACGCCCGATCGTGCAGCCGTGAAATCCGACTCTCGTGGCCATGGACACCAGTGCCGAGGGCTTGTACAGCCTGATCCCGAACGGATAGATGACGGACGAGCCATCCCTCGACTGGTATGCATACACTCCGTACCAGTAGGCATACTCCCCATTGTCCACAACCCGCGACACCTTGCGGTACTGCGTGCCGTCCTTGAGCACGAGGCGCTCCTCAATGCTTCCCGCCCTGATCGCACAGTCTGGATCGAGGAACTGGAGGACGAGGGACCCTCCGGGCACCAGGCATCCATGCACGGCGCGCAGCACTTCGGCATCGTCCTGCCCTTCAGGCAAGTACCCGAACGAAGTGTGCATGCTCAGCACCACATCGAAGGCGCTGGGCTGAATATCGCGCATGTCGCAGTGATGCAGCGTCAACCGCACGTCCGCCTCGGCAGCTTTCAGCCGAGCTGCGTGCAGAAGCGGAGCCGAAAGATCCAACCCCTCGACATCGTGGCCATGTTGGGCCAGTCTGATCGAGTGGCGACCATATCCGCAGCAGAGATCCAGGATGTGAGCGCGCTTACTTCGCACCACATGCCGCATGAGCCATCCAATTTCCCCAGCGGTTGTGGGCGCGGGCTTCCGCAACTGATCTACCTCCAGGTAGCGCTCGTCGAAGATTCGCGTGTACCAATCCCGCGGGATGTCCTCAGCAATGGGAGGCGTTCCCTCCGTCGCCACGCTCGCGGTGGGTTCGCCTGACTGCCAAAAGGTTGTCTGGTTTGGCACCACGCTCTGCGTCACGGTCCCTTCCTGGCAGTAAGGTAAAGGCAGTGGTCCACCTGTCCGCAGGCCAGTCTCTTGTGCATCGGTCCGCCGTGACAGAAATCCCATTGGTCGCACTGCGAGCATTCGCCAGTTCGCTTCCACTCGAAGTCGCGGTAGCGGCGATACCGGTTCTCCCAGACTTCAATGATGCGATCTCTTCGGAGATCGCCCTCGATGAACTCCCGGGGGATGTTGCTGCACGAACCGAGCTTCCCGTCGCACAAGATGCCCAGGTTATTGAGCCCGGCAATGCAGTGGAAGATGAAGGGTCGAACCGTGCCCTCCAAGTCCGTCCCCAGCCAGCCGCCGCAGCCCAGCTCCACCATCGTCGTGGAAGGGTCGGCATAGTCCGAACAGCCTGCCTGATACTCCCGCCTCAAGAAGCTCAGCACTTGCCGCAGTTGTTCGGGCGAGAGGTGATAGTCGTCCAGCGACGAGGCGCGGCCAAGCGCATCCAGTGTCATCACCCGGAACACCCTGGGATTGACCTCTCGCTTGATCTGCGCGAACAACTCGGGGATTTCGTCAACGTTCCTCGCGTGAGCCACCGCTGAAACGGTGACAACATAGCCCTCGGCTACGGCTCGCCGTGCGGCTTCGACCGCTTTGTCGAAGCTCCCTGCCTTCCCGCGGAAGACATCGTGCGTGTCCCGTAGCCCGTCGATGCTGATGCCCAAGCCGGTCACGCCATACCGTTTCAGTTCGCGAAGCCATTCAGGGTGCTCAGCCAGAGCAAGTCCGTTAGTTTGAATGTCGGTGTTGCGGAACGACGGCCATCGGCTGATGCGCTCGAGAATCTCGAACAGGTCGCGTCGAACGAAGGGCTCCCCACCCGTAATGTTAATGTGGCGGAACTGCGAGAGGTCGAAGTCGTGCGCGATCTGGTCGAAAGCACCCCCGGCCTCTTCGGTGCTCAGCTCCTCCGCGTGATCCGCCTCCTCAGACGGCGAGCCGCAGTGCACGCAGTGAAGGTCGCATCGGCGAGTTGCTTCCCAGGTGATGATCTGGAGCGTGTGCTCCCGGACCAGCTTCTCGACGCGCGTTTTCCATTCCTCAAAGAGGGTGTCGAGTTCGCCGCTCATGTGCCGAACACGGCGCTGAAGTACTCCGTGTTGTTGTCTCCCGGGTGGCAGCCGTACATGTTGTTCACATACTCAACCGGGTTGCGCCACTCCAACATCCGGCGCTTGAAGAGCAGCACTCGTTCGTTTCGCTCGGCCGATGTCGGCGACTCGCGCCGCTCGGCGGGAGCAAGGGTTGCTTGGGGCACTGGTTTTCACGCTCCTTGATCTACTGGGTAGCCGAGATCGGCTTACCGTCCTTGATCGTCTTCGTGGCAAACGCCTCCGACTTCAGGTCGCCGTTTCCCTGGAAGGATATCTCGCCCGACACTCCCGTGAAAGTGAGATTCCGCAGAGCGTCCCTCGCGGCGGTCGGGTCTACGCTCTTGGCTGCCTCGATCGCCTTGAAGACGGCCGTTGCGGCGTCGTAGGCGTAGGCACTGAAGACATCGGGCTGTTCGCCGTACTTGCTCTGGTAGGACTTCGCGAAGGGACCGTAGGCTCCCGTGTGAGTGTCCGATGGCGCGGTGTAGAACACGCCTTCGGCCGCCGAACCGGCGATCTCTAGGAACTCCGGTGCCCCCCAGTTGTCGCCGCCAAACAGGGCCGCCTTCATACCGAGTTCCTTCACCTGGCGAACAAACGCACCGCCTTCTTTCGGGTAGGTCGGGGAGACGATTGCGTCGAGATCGGTGAGCTGTTTCAGCTTCGCAATGATGGTGCGAAAGTTGCTTGAGCCCTCGGGGGCGCCCTCCGAGAGCAGCACCTCGCCGCCCAGATCCTTGAAGTTCGACTCGAACCCGTCCGCCAAGGGTTTGCCCCAGGAGTTGTTGGTGTACACAACCGCCACGCGCTCTGCCCCCGAGTCGTTGACCCACTTCGCCAGAACGACCGCCTGCACATCGTCGGCAGGAACTGTTCTGAAGAAGAACGGGCCGCCCTTCGTAGACAGCTCGGCCGACGAAGAGATCGGAGACACCAGAAGCACTTTGTGCTTGGTGGCAAGGGGCGCAATGGCGAGGGTAACGCTGCTTCCAGCAGAACCGAAGACGACCGGTACCTTGTCCACCGTGGCGAACTTGGTCATGATCCCCACGGCTTCCTTCTTATCGTTGCGGTCATCCTGGAAGTCAATGGATACTTGGCGACCCAGCACGCCGCCTTTGGCGTTCCACTCCTCGACTGCCACCTCGATGCCACGCTTGCCCTTCTGACCGTAGGACGCCACTTCGCCGGTCAGCGGGAAGGCAGCGCCGAGCTTCAAAGCTCCGTCCGGGTGCTTGCGGGTGGCTACAACCACCATGACGATGATTACGACCAGAGCTTCTACTGCGGCTACCTTCTTGAACATTGTGCAAGACACCTCTAGTGGATTCCGCCGGACTTGAGCACGGTAGGTCAGGAGGCTCACGGACCTGGGTCCGCTCCGGTGCGCCTGTCCTCGTCGATCTCAAGGTAGGGCTGACGCCATACACATGATAGGGCATTGCTGCGCCATTGTCGAGTGCATGGTTGCCCATGAGGGGGCACCATCGCAGCGGTTGAGTAGTGGCATGACGAAAGCCCGGTTGTCGACCTGGCCTGTCCAAGGACTTGCCCGGAGGTGTCATCGGTCACCCGACCCTTCGTTCGGTCGGCTGACGCATCGTACCCGAACTGCCTCCGAGCGGCGCCGCGGCGCCATCTCACACCGTCGGCGGTCGTAGCGCTCCTCCTCCACCCCTCCCCCTCGGCGGGTCCACTTTGGGCACGCGGGCGGCTTGGGTGGAGTCGGGGCCGTATTGGGCGATGACGGCGCTGCGGAACTTGACGGCGAAGGACTCGATGTCGGAGATCTCCTGATCCCGCTCGCCCATGGTCAGGCCCAGCTCGGCTTGGAGGGTGTTGAGCCTGTCGAGCGTGGTCTGCAGGTCGGTGCGGAGTTCCCGGGCGCCGGTGAGCGTCAGGTCACCGACTTTGAAGTCCTCACCAAACTCGGTCCACAGAGCGAGGACAGCGTCGAGGTACGGCAGCCAGTCGTAGATGGGCCTTCTGGGCATGTTGGTTGCTCCTTTCGGTCGCTGCTGGTTGGTTTCACCACGAAGGAACCCCGGGGGTTCCAGGAGTCACGGAGAGCACGGAGAAGGGCAGGGGCGGCCTTGCGGCCGGAGGGGCTTGTCTGGGCGCCAGAGGCGCTTATCCGGTCACCGGAGGGACTCATCTGGGCACCAGATGGACGCGTCTGGCGACCGGATGGACCCGTCTGGGGACCGGAGGAACGGATCTGGGCGCCAGAGGACCGCGTCTGGTCGCCGGAGGAAGGCATCTGGTTGCCGGATAGGCGCCTCTGGCAGCGGGAGGACGACGTCCGGGCGCCGGATGAGCGCCTCTGGTGGGTGGAGGAGGGGTTCCGGTGGGCGGAGGCGTGTGTCTGGCAGGAGGGCGCGCGTGTCTGGTCTGTGGCGGACGCCCGGGGAGCGGGCGGGGAGGCGAGGGAGTCCCCCCGTGTCAGCGACCGCCCGGCGCAGAGGGCGCGGCACGGTGGCAGGTAGCCGCCCGGTACGTTGCCGCCGATTAGGCCCATCCTGTCTGCAGGTCCCATTTCGGGCTCCAAGTTAGTAGACGCCAGCGTGCGAGAATGGTCCAACTGCTCGGTGGCGGTATTGTAGGTGAGGCCTTCGAGCGTGTCAAGTGCTCGGGAGAGGTCTGCGGCGGAACGCAGCTCCGGTCCTTCGGCTTGGCGCCTCAGGCTACATTCCTGTGCCTACTCGGGTCACCTTGGCGGCGAGGTCCCGGGCAAAGTCCGGCGGACTCAGTGGCAGGCGGCCGTCGGTGCACTTCGCGGCGGCTTCCTCGAGGACCTCGCCTTTCCAGGTGTTCCACCACTGGACCTTGTAGTTGCCCGCGGGCAGGCCCAGCAGGTCGCAGGTGAGCTTCGTAGCGAGCCCGGGCTGCTGGCCCTGAGAGTCGTTGAACCAGTTGCTGTTCTGGTCGTGCAGCCAGAGCAATGCGAGGTCGTCGGTGTACAGCCCGAGGGTGTCGATCCGGGCGTACCGGGGATCGAGGTAGCCGGTCAGCCATAGCTCGGGCAGCGTCACGTGGTCCTTGCCGGTGTTCTCCAACTCAATGACGTGCTTCCCCGCAGGCAGGTCGACCTCGCAGTCCTGATTGAAGTCGCTCTGCCAGAGATCCCACTCCGGGTAGAACTTCGACGTGGCGCCGACGCCCTCGCCGGCCACGAACTCCTGCGTCCAGAGCTCGCCGCCGTCGAGGCGGAGGTGGAGGACGGCGGTGTTGCTCACCACGCCCACGTGCAGGCCGAACTTGGCTGGCGTGGGCAGGTCGACATGGAAGCGGAGAGGCGACTTGAGGTCGGGCTTCGAGTCGGCGAAGAGCAGGGCGGAGAAATCGCCGTCGCCGTCGATGGTGCTGTCGTGGTTCAAGGTGAAGTCGGTGCCGGTGCCCTTCGCCCAGCCGAGCTTGCCGTGGAAGCGGAGGTCCGCCCACGGCGCGCCGTGGGCGACCTGCACGGTTGGCGCGGAGAACCGGGCGAGGCGGAAGTTGAGCTTGTTCCAGGGGACGGTGTCGGTGAAGCGCTTGACCGCAGTCAGGTGGTGGTAGTTGCCGCGGTCGTGCATGTAGTTCTCCCAGTACCAGAGGGCGGCTGTGCCGAAGGACCGCTGCATGACCGACGCCCAGAGCCCGTTGTGCAGATTGGTGCCCACATTGCGAGGGTCGTGCTGGGTGTCGGACGACTTCCAGTCGATGCCGAACTCGCCCATCATGTAGGGCTTGGCGAACTTCTCGGTGAAGGTGCGGGAGTCGCGAGCGATGGCGTCGGTGCAGTCGTGCAGGGAGGTGTCGGACCCGTACTTGTGGGTCTGGCTGTAGTCTATTTCCTTCACGCGCCACACGTCGTCGGTGCCGTAGGTCGTGGTGACCAAATGCCGGTAGGGATCGTGGGCCGCCAGGTACTCCGCCATGGGCTTCACCCACTGAACTGGCGCGTTGACCTCATTCCAGAACTCCCACGACAACACGTTGGTGAAGCAGCCGTACCGGGCAATGTAGTAGCGCAGGCGGCGCTGGTAGAGCTTCTGCGCTGGCGGGTCGCTCCAGAAGTCGGCGGGCTTGCTGCACGGGCCGCCCATCGCGGCGTTGTACGGGTTGAACCGCCAGCGGTCAGCCTTGAAGTAGTCTTCCGTGTCCATCAGCTCTCCATGGAAGCCGAGGCACAGCATGGCGTACACGCCCGACTCCCGCGCTACGTCCAGCACGTGGTCGAGTCGCCAAGCGTTGGTCAGGCTGTACTTGCCCAGACCGGGGAACTCGTTCCCGCCATCCGGATCCTGCGGCGACCACTCCAGCCCCATGTTCCAGCGGACCAGCCAGAGGCGGGTGTAGTTGCCGCCTGCCTTGCCCAACGCCGGCAGCCACTTGTCGTAGTCATACGTCTGGGCGCTACGACCCGCCCAGCAGATGTTGTGGCCGATGGCGAAGTAGGGCGCGCCGCTGTCGAACTGGAGGTAGTACGGGGTCTGGGGTGATCGGCGGACGAAGCCCTTGCTGCCACCGGCTACGCAGGTGATATCGACAGGCTTGGCGGCGGTCTGACCCGACCGGTCTCTGACCGTGACCGTGCAGGTGTGCTTCCCCAGCTCAGCGGGGGCGAACCGCACTTCCCATTGGGGCTCGCCCTTGCGGATCAGCCGCTCGGCACTGCCGCGCTGATACCGTTCGTACGCCTGGTAGAAGAAGCCCGGCACCGTCAGCGCCTTCCCGGAGGGCGTTGTGATCCGGGCGGTCACGTCCACGTCGTCGGGGTCGAAGGGATTGTCGTACGTCGCAGAGAGGTCCAAGTTGAGTTCAATGGGCTCGTACAGCCCGACCTGTTCGGCGCCGGGCGCGACAGACCGCAAGGCGAGCTTGTCCGCACCCCCCAATGGTGGCAGCAGGTCGCGCGCTTCAGCCGCCGCGGTGGCCTTCGCCTCGGCGAGTCCTTGGCGAGTCAGTGGACGGAACGTCAGCCCGAAGGTCAGCTTCTTCCCCGGCGAGAGAGAAGCGCTGTCGGTGACGAGGCAGTGGATCCCGAAGGACTGGATGCCAAACTTGCGGTCGTCCTGGAGGTAGGCGCCGGTGAGACCCCTTCCGTCCACGACCACCTGTAGACCGTCGCCCGACTTCGGCAGCCACCCGAACCAGTCCACTGCGTCGGAGTGGACCACGTGGTAGTTGTCGGCGTCCAACTCGGCGGGCAGCAGCTTCTGGGTCAACGTTCGACCGTCGCTGGCGGCCCAGGCTGTGGCTCCGGCGTGGCCTTCGGTGGGCAGGCTCATCATCACCAGCACCCCCACGCATTCCAACGGGGGCGAGGGGGTCAGCGAGTAGGCGACGCGGATCTCCTCCGGGGAAACGGTCACGACCTCCTCAACCGCCAAGGGCCCGGGTGCGGCCTGAAGCGTGCCCGAGAACACCTCGTTTCCGCCCTCGCGTCCGCGGTTGAGCTTCGCTGCCTCCGCGTCCCGCTGTGACACCCACGACCCGTTCCAGTTGGGCTTGGGGATCGTCACCCGAACGTCGCGGGCGAGGACGGAACCGCCGACGCGGACCTCCCGCAGCACGCCGGAGTCGGCGAGGTCAGTCGACAGTTGGGCGGAAACGGCGGAGCCACCGAGAGTCAGAACGGACAGCAGCCAGGCCACCGTGGGTGTGCTCTTCATTCCCTTGGAGCTCCTTCACAAGCCACGTACAGCGGTGCTGCCAGCCCGCTGTGCTGGGGGACAACAACGGGCTGGCAGCACCGCTCTACGTAGTCTTCATCCCTCGGGGTGTCTCGGCGAAGGGCGGAGGTACTGGCTGACCCGCTTGCGGCCCTGAGCGCATTGCGAGCCTTGCTACCGCGCCCCGGCTCCGCAACAGTTCTCGTACTTGCGGCCGCTTCCGCAGGGGCATTTCCCCGAGGGCTCGACGATGTCTTCTTTGGGGAAGGGCAGAACGGGATGCAGGAAGGGCTTCGGGGCTGGTTCGTCGGCCTCTTCCTCCTCTTCCTCAAAGAGCGCCTCCTGCAGCAGGTCACGCAAGTCCTGCAGCAGCAGCACCAGGAAGATCGCCACCCCGGCAGCCAACATGAGCGCCGCCGCCTGGAACGCGGTGAGCGGCACCACGCGGGACACGAAGTACCCCAACCCGCCCAACACAAGGACGCCGAGCGCCAGCCCAACCGCCGCGGCGGTGAACATGCCGGCGGGAATCAACGCTTGCGCAAGCGTCCGCAGCAAGGCGGAGCGTCGTCGCGGACGCTTCTGGGAAGGGGCGACAGCCCACACTGCGGGGCGCTTGGGCTCAGCTTGTCTTCGGCTCAGCATGGGGGCTATTGTACTGCCTGGTATACCCGCGAAGGTTGGGAACACACCGAAGTCCCGGTGCGACTTCGGCTCCGTCTGGGAGAATACCCTCTGTCCTACGTCTGCTGCACGCCTGCCGGGGAAGTTCCGCGAACTTCCACTTCGGTGT
>Ga0210049_1003746_pt1 | contig 13559 bp, 12 predicted proteins | sample CryGeyCG2014_300_2_FD_183964 | JGI IMG/M metagenome (GOLD analysis project Ga0210049, IMG submission 183964) | Groundwater microbial communities from aquifer - Crystal Geyser CG06_land_8/20/14_3.00 (SPAdes) (version 2) | ecosystem: Environmental > Aquatic > Deep subsurface > Groundwater | place...
CCTTATGAATTATCTTGTCTGGTACAACACTCAAAGGCCTCATTGGTCTCTTAATCTTAAATCGCCGATTCAATTCATTTTAAACAGCCAGGATGCGCCCTTGTCCAAAAGTGGGTGGCCTGATACATGCTCTTGAATAATACCATATTTTAGGGTATAATAAAAGTAAATTGGCTAATAATTAAACAAAATGGACGCTATTATGCTTAAAAGGGCAGCTTCAATTTTAATTACCATCCTATTAGCGGTCCCCCTAGTTACCAACGCCGCTTTTTTCAATTTAAATAATGTCATCACCGATTCGGAATTAACCGATAATAACGTCATGTCGCTTTCCCGAATTCAGAGTTTTTTAAGGGATAAAGGAAGTTATCTGGCAAACTACATTACCGATGGGCTGGATGGTCCTACGTCGGCTGCCGAGATAATATATGGTGCCGCTAATTTATACGAGCTTAGCCCGAAATACTTCTTGGTTAGAATTCAAGTAGAGCAAAGCCTAGTTAATAATTCCAGTCCAACCCAACAGCAATTAGATCGTGCCGCCGGCTATGGCTGTCCGGATAATTCTTCCTGCGATCCGGACTATAAAGGATTTTTTAATCAAATTTATAAATCGGCCGAGGCAATTAGGGGCATAAAATATCTGGGCGGGATCGCTCAAAACGGTACTACCATTTCCGGCTGGGGTCCCAGGATTACTAAAACTACCCTAGATGGAATTACTATTACCCCGGAGAATGCGGCCACGGCAGTTTTGTATACTTATACGCCTTGGGTGGGTAAATACGGCGGCGGGGATCAAAGCGTTGGCGGCACTTCCTTGTTTGCCAGGCTCTGGCAGGAGTGGTTCACCCGTCACTATCCGGACGGAACGCTAGTCCAAGAATATGGAAGCAACGGGGTTTATCTTATTCAAAACGGCAAGAAAAAACCGATTTGGAACAGAACAACGCTTTTAGCCAACTATGATCCCAATAAAATAATCATAGTTACGGGAAACGAGCTGGGAGCTTATGAGGATGGACCGCCCATTCGGTTTCCCAATAACGTGTTACTACAATCACCCAAGGGAACAGTTTACATTATAGTCAATGGTGAAAAACGAGGCATTGTTTCTAAAGAAGTACTGCGCGGTCTTGGATTTAACCCGGAAGAAATAATTCCCGCCAGCTGGAACGAACTAAATAGCATACCGAATGGCGATCCGGTTACCGAATCAGATATTTATCCCACGGGCATTCTCTTACAGTCAAAACAGACGGGCGGAGTTTCCTATATTGAAAACGGGATCAGACATTCCATTTGGTCTAAGGAAATATTGCGATCACGTTTCAAAAATCGGGCCATTGTTCAGGTAGATCAAGCGGAGATCGATTCTTATCAATCTGGTGATCCAGTTAAATTTAAGGATGGAGAATTAGTGACTGCTCACGAAACAAATGCGGTCTATGTCATTTCGAATGGAGAAAAAAGACCATTTAAAAGTGCTGAGGCCTTAAACGCTCTAGGATATAAATGGGAAAATATAATTTATACTTCAGAGCAGGCTTTGAATATTCATCCTATGGGAAAGTCGATCGATATTGATTAATATTTTTTTTAATTACTCAAGCTTATGTCGTTAAATTTTAGCGCAATAACACCGCATCCTCCCTTATTAATTCCCAGCATCGGACGGGAAAATTTAGCGCAAGTAAAAAAAACTGAAATGGCTCTGAAGAATTTAGGCAATGACCTTTATGCCTCAAAACCAGATTCCCTAATTATAATTTCTCCGCACGCTCCCATTGTCGAAGATACTTTTTTAATCAATCTGGCGGAAAAATACCAAAGTTCGCTGGAACAGTTTGGCGATTTTGAAACTAAGTTAGAATTCAAACCAGACGCTGAATTAATTTCCAACATAAAAATGCGGGCGCAGGAAGAAAATGTCTCCCTCAATCTTATTGACGAGCCCAATATTGACCACGGGGCTACTGTTCCCCTATTTTATTTAGCCAAAAGTCTAACTAACATTCCAATCGTTCCCATTAGTTTCTCCCTCCTGAATTTAGAAAGTCATTTTAATTTTGGAGTATTACTACAAAAGGAAATCTTAAAAAGTACCAAGCGAATTGCCGTCATTGCTTCTGGTGATCTTTCGCATAGTCTTACCGAGGATGCGCCAGCCGGTTACACTAAAGAAGGGAGGGTATTTGACGAAAAACTGGTTGAATTAATCAAACAAAATAACGTAGCTGGTATCTTGAATTTAGATCCCGAGCTGATTGAAAAGGCAGCGGAATGCGGACTGCGATCATTCGTTATTTTGCTAGGAATTTTAAATGATATTAATTATCAACCGGATGTTTTATCCTACGAGGGTCCTTTTGGGGTTGGTTACCTAACAGTCAATTTTATTATTAAATAACACAAGCGGGCTTAATTCGCGAATTGTGCTGTCATTGTTTCGATAAAAGGCTTTTGATAAGGGCTTTTTTGTTTTAAAAAAGAGTGATAAACTAAATATCGCTTATGGTCAACAAATACGCAGAAATTATTCCTTTAAGAAGGCTCATCAGAAACCTTGCTGTTTTTGATTATCAAATTCCCAAAGAACTACGAAAAGAAATTAAAAAAGGGCAATTGGTTGAAATTAGTTTTCAAAACTCTAAATTTTTAGGAGTGGTTAGTAATTTAAAAGAAACAACTAATATTCCTATGACTAAAATAAAAGAGATTGCTCGGATTGTACAAAAAAAACCGGTAATTACCGCCGAGCAGTTCAAACTGGTTGACTGGATGAGTAATTACTATTTTGTTGCCAAAAGCACCATCTTAAAAAGCGTTGTGCCGAACTTCCCCAAGAATCCTCTAAAATCTGAGCCGAGACTATCTTCTTTATCACCATTATTAAAAATTCCCCAAAAATTGGTCCCCTGGCTTACTAGGGAAGTAAAAAAATATTCCTCCAGCATTTGCCAAAGCGCTTCTTTAGTTTCCGCCCAAAAAGAAATCTTATTGGCTTTTTATGCTGTTTTATTAAGAAACAAAACTAATCAACGGGTAACCCTAATTATCGTACCGGATCACGCCGAGTTAAATAGCATTTTATCCCTATTAAATTCAAAAGAGATCGCCCTAATTCACAGTGCGCTAAACACCAGAGAATATTTTCAGCAATGGGAAAAAGTATGGAAAAATAAAGCAAAAGTGATTATTGGCACTCGGCTGGCTGTTTTCCTTCCTTTTTCCCGACTAGATCAGATAATTGTTCATTTGGAAGAGGACGAGAATCACAAAAATGCCGATCAAAATCCCCGCTTTCATATACGAGAAGCGGCGCAACAACTGGTTAAAAATTACCGAGCAAAAATTTTGTTCACCAGTCAAACCCCTTCTTTGGAAATGTTTAAGAAAATAACGGAGGGACAAATAGAGCCAATTGATTCCCCTCCCCCATCAACTGCTATCATCAACGTGGTATCTATGGAAGAAGAGATAAAGAAAGGAAATTTTTCCGGCATCAGCGAAAATCTGAATTTATTGATTACTCAAACCATTAATCAGAAAAAAAGTGTATTTTTGTTTCTAAACCGAAAAGGAATGGCCACCTCTTATCTTTGTCAGGATTGTCATTGGATCGCCCGTTGTCCAGAATGCTTATTACTATTTGCCACTTATGAAAAAAATTATTTTTTCTGCCAGCATTGCAAAAAACAAGAACCGTTAGTGCTTAAATGTCCTCAATGCCAAGGAAGTAATTTAAAATCCGCCGGCAAAGGAATTCAAGCGGTAGAAAAAGAGTTGAGCACGCTCTTCCCTCAAACTACTGTTCATCGGGTAGATCAGGGGGTTCCTATTAAGGAGCATTACACCGGAATAGTAATTGGCACGGAATTTGCCTTACGGAATTTAAAACTTTCCAATATTGGCGCGATCGGAATTGTTTCCGCCGATAACCTTCTTTATCTGCCCGACTTTAGATCGGAAGAAAGGACTTACCAGCTAATTAATAGGGTTATTCATTTTACTCCTACCCCAGCGCCAACTATTATTCAAACCTTTACTCCGGAAAACAAATGCATGCAAGCGGTCGCTAAACAGGATTTTAAACGATTTGCCAAAGAGGAATTGAAAATGCGAGCTGCTCTGCATTGGCCGCCGGTCTGGCATTTAGTAAGATTGATTTATCAACAGAAAGAGGCTAAAATAGCGGAAAAGGAAGTGAACCAGACATATCAGGTTCTTACCCAAGCGCTAAAATCGCGCGCTATCGAGCTTTCGGAGCCGTTTACCGCTCATATTCCGCGCCGGCGAGGAAAATATCAATGGCAGCTGGTTTTAAAAATCCAACCCAATCATCCACTGGAACTAAAAAAAATAATTCAATTAATCCCCGATGATTGGATAGTAGACGTTGACCCCTTAACTTTACTTTAATGACCCTAAAAATAATAACTGATCCTAATCCAACCTTAAGAAAAAAAGCGGACCTAATTGAGCATCCGCTGTCCGCTGGCATTCAAGCACTAATTCCAAATCTTATTAAAACAATGCATAACGACAAAGGAATTGGTATTGCTGCTCCCCAAGTGGGAGAATCAATCCGGTTAATTGTAATTAATATCAAAGACGGGCCATTAGTTTTGATCAACCCTAAAATTGTTGCTAAATCAATCCGAAAAGAAGTGGAAGAAGAAGGTTGTTTAAGCGTGCCAGGAGTGTTTGGAATGGTTAAACGCTACAAAAAAGTAAAGGTAGCTGCCGTAGATCAAAAAGGAGAAAAAATGACTATGGCAGGGGAAGGGTTATTAGCCCGAGTGCTCCAGCATGAAATAGATCATCTCAACGGGATTTTGTTTACCGATAAAATTATCAGAAAAACAACAGATAAAGCGCACGGGGAAAAAGTGCTTTAATAAAATTACAAGAAGAGAATAAGTTCTATCCTCTTTTTTGTTTCAGGAATCATTAACAAGTTTAAGAATTCCTATTATTAGTCTTCTGTCCGTTCGAAGCCCTGTTTGCCAGTTGATCCATTAAATCTATCTGGATTTCCTGAATCTCTAACAGTCTTTGCCACTGTTTCATTAGAAGATGGTCCATTTTTTCGTGCAGTTGCTGGATTTCTAGCTCCGCTTTGGTATCCACTCGGTAATCATGTTCCGAGCGCAGGCGGTCTTTGGCCTCCTGCCTGTTTTGGCTCATCATGATAACGGGTGCCTGCAGAGCAGCCAAGCAAGAAAGTATTAGATTAAGTAAAATAAAGGGGTAAGGATCAAATGGCCGTTTTAGTAAAATCAGAGAGTTTATCAGGATCCAAATAAATAAAACAATTGCGAATAATATTATAAAACGCCAGCTCCCTCCAAATCGAGCTAAATTATCGGATAATTTATTACCAAAAGTCAGTTTTTCTTTAAATTCTTTGTTAATATTTTTGGAAACCAACTGTTGCTCCTTAATGCTTTTTAGAATATCCTCTTCTAGGCTGGATAACTCCCCTTTTTCAATACTCAGCAACTCTTTAATGTATTGTTTTCTAATGGAATTAAGATCGTCTAGACAGATATAGCCTTCGGATTTCCAACCAGGATTAATTTTTTTAATGGTCTTAACCAAAAACTCACTCATTTGATTAACGGAAACAGCGTCTGCTGGTTGCTTAAGCTTATTGCATATTTGGCAGCGGATCAGTTTTGATTGTTTAGCTTTCATATCTTTTTTTTATTTCTTGAGCCAGTTTTTTAGGAACGGGCCAGCACGAACAGTTCTTTTGATGTACTAAATGCCATTTAGCTCTTTGATCAAAAGTGGGATTTTTCGGCATTTTATTTTTTTGATGCCATTCTTTATTGATCGCCATAATATTTTTAGAGTTAATTAAATTCCATAACTATCCCAGCGCAATTAAAATTCCCCCTATTACTACCAGTGCGGCGCCAATGCCTGCTTTAGGTGATATTTTTTCGCCGAGGATAAAAAACGCAAGTAAGAGGGCAAAAACAATACTTAAGCGATCCAGAGGAACGATTTGATGGACAGTCGCTTTGCGCAACGCGACAAAATAAAAAAGCCACGACAGCGCCCCGGCCAATCCGCTCAAAATTATGTAAAAAAGGGCTTTGTGGTTAGCGATAATCGGTTTGATGTTTCCTAATTTTCCTTGAATTGCGATCAGCCCAATTAAAAACAACGCCATAATTATCGCTCTGATGGTAGTAGCGGTATTGGTGTCGATCCCCGTGAGTCCGATTTTTCCAAACACCGCCACCAGCGCCGCGGTAATTGCAGACAACAAGGCAAAGATAATCCAAGAATAATCCATTATGGTTGTTATTTTATTAATCCATTATAACAAAAAAACGATCAAATTAAAATGCAAGATTATTGAATCTAGAGTATTTAAGGTGCTGCGCCTGATGCGAAGTGGCGGAATGGCGACGGATTAGATTTTTTCTGGCCATTTAGTTTTCTGGGATTAATTTGAGATTTAATGTCACTTTAGATGAGGTGAATTTTTTCAAAGGATAAGAAGTTGTGAAATCAGTAGCTGTGATACAATAATCATAACATTAAGAGCTTTGCTTAAACAATATGGTTTAAGTGGCCCCGCTTTGTTGACAAACCATAAAAGATTTACTAAGATACTTTAACTAGTAACCTTGCTCTTTCTTAAATCAATATTCACCCTTCGAAAAGTAGCGGCAGATAAATAAACGGAAAGGGAGAATCGCTATGCCAAGCGATAAAATCATAAGCAAAGCGGAACTTGAGCTGATCCGGAGAATAAAAACTCATTTTCCATTGGGGCTCATTCCTAAATCCGTAATCGAAGAGTGGAATGGCTGTTCCCCAAAAATGCTAACCAAAGAGCTTTTAAAACTCTTTGGTAATTCTCCAGGCCAATCGGAAAAACCTGAGCCATTACTGCGATTGCTGGGAACCATCATTATTCCGGCAACTGCCAAAGAATTTGTGGTCAGCAAAAGGTTTATCGAGGATACCAGTAGCAAAGCGAAAGTAAGTATTTTTAGGATCGAAGACAGCTTCAAAGAACTCTTTTTCGACAAAATTGAAGAGCCGCGAGCTAGAGCCACGCTCTGCTATCAGATGCAGCAACGAACAGCCCACTATCAAACAATCATTGATGGACTGGGAGGTGAAAAAAATTTAGAGATTTCCCTGGCCGCAATTTACTATCTGCTGAAGCGCCAGCCCCGAGGCGAAGGCGGCGTCCTGCTCAACTGTTATGCGCGCGAAAACTTACTGCATGCGCGGAGCAAGAAGGGACAACTCTGCATCGTGGGAATTTCCTGGCATAGAATCGGCTGGTACATCTACGCCATTCCGGCAAATTGTGTCAACAAATCAATTGAAGGATTACGAACTTTCTCTCGCGATTCTTGACCTTTTAGTAGCTCGGCTTAGAAGGATTTTTTAAAACTGAATTGGAGGTGGTTATGAAGGATTCACGGAGATTTGCTTTCATGGAGTTGCTGACCTTGGGAGCGGTATTAATCATTATTATCTTGCTCTTTGTCGCCTTTGACGCGCTGTTCGTAAGCAATGCCTGGGGCGTAAACTATCAATCCGCCCTTAAGGCCGTTCAGGAGATTAATCATGAGGCGATCATGGTGGTGTCGCTGAAACGTCATGTATTCGCCTACAGCGAAGTAATTGTTGCTAGCAAGCTGGGAGAAGAAACCAAATATCTAATCAAATCTAACTTGCTTGGGAACATAGAGGCGTTTCTGGCGCCTGCTCCGGATGATTGATAATTCAAATGAAACTATTAATCCCCTACCCTGGGCCTTGACCTGGGGTTTTTCTTTAGCAAACAAAAACTGACGTCTTAGGGGCGCCAGTTTTAATACCATCAATATTTTTTGCAGGGATGCGCAGAAGATGGTGACCTAAGCGGACTGCCTTTCATTTCTTTGCCGCAATCAGGGCATTTCCGTTTTTGCAGAGAAAAAGGAGCGCCGGGCATCTCATAAGAATAAGCTATTTTACCGCATCCCAAGCATTCCCATTGATAGTTCGGCGGTGCTACCACCATTTTTGTCTCCTTTTAAAAAGAACTTATCACTAACCGTTGTCTTATAAAGAGCAATGTTTATTACAGAAATTATTTTAAAAGCCCCTTATCAAGCAATTCACTGATATCCTGTTTTTTATTCCATTGCTGTTTCATTAACTGATACATTTTTTCGCAGCCAGGGTAAGGTTTACTGTCATTTTCTCTAAAGATGTTTTTGTATGGTTTCCAGTTTTCCATTACATTATTGAAGGTTTCCGAGACTTGCCAAACGTATTTCGGATCCTTGCTCTTGATTTTACTGTTTTCGTTTAAGCCGTATTTCTTTTTGATGTAGTCAAAAAAAATAAAGTGAATCATTTCATGGCCAATGACCCTAAGAGGATCTGCTTTGATTTTGACCCAAGGAAAATAAAAGGTTTTTGCTCCTATGTCTCTAGGATACATAAAATAAATTGAGGCGATTCCAAGGTATTTGCCTTTTGGCCAGGGATGACCTTGGAAAATTTCATTTATTATTTTATAGAATTTATTTTCTGCCTTTCGCCAGCGTTTTTTAGTGGCGTTGATGCCCTGTTTTATTTTAGCTTCATTTATTTTGTAGCGATAACGGGTATATTCCCTGATAATCTTACCGCGTTCTAATGAAGAAAACTTTTTACTCAAAATATATTGAAAATCCAGCGGTAAAAACCAATCAACGAATTCGCTTTCTTTTATAAACCGAATGCAGTTTTTAATATCCGCTTCCGGATTAATTACCAGTTTTAAGTTCGGAACCATAGAAGATTTTTTGTTGTAATTGTTATGCTTGAGGTATCCATGTGAAAATAGATGGTAAATTCAGAATTTTAAAATATTTGCTCTTCGATATTTCACTTAACGTCTGCGTATATACGAAGTTCACCGACATCTTTATTATAACATACCAATAAAGGAGGCGAATTTGCGCGAGGTAGCGGAACGAAGTGGAGCGTTAAGCCGAGCCGGATATACGCTGTTATATGACGTATGACGCATGCGATTTAATTATCGCTATTCATCAAAGTTTTTTATTCATGCGCATTAAATTATAACGAAAATAAAAACTGGATGTTATTCATTCTTGTTACATTAAGTCTTCAATCTGCTTAGAGATAGAGCAACAATTTAGGTTATACGGGTGATATCTCTTATTTCTTGAAGCAAGATCTGCTGCATGCCTTATTGTTTTCATCATATATATTGGGTCTACTGTTGTTTCGTCATCCAACGGTTTAAATAAACATGAATTTATTAAAATAGCTTTAATACCTGGCGTAATCAATGCTTCATAAACTTGTTTATCATTTCCAATGCCTCCTTCCAAGATTATTGGAATTTTTAGATCTATTCCTATTTTGCCTAGATGATTTAGGTCTGGCACCTCTTTTATTGTACCGTTGCAACCAAAGGGACCTCTCATAACTCTAATGACTTCGACACCAATATTTGCCAATGTTACAATATCTTTTTCATTATAATTTATAATTGGCCAAATACAGTATTTTTTTTCACTAGAACGTAAAATTTGAGCGGCTTCAATAACAAAATCATTGATTGGATGTCTATAATCTTTTGTTAACACTTCAAGCTTTATCTTGACATTTTTATCAAAGAGAGAAACCCCCCTATCTGCCATTTTAACGGCGGTTTCTACGCTTTTTGCCCTGTCTGTTGTTAGAAGAATCTGAAATTTTTTTCCATATCTCTTTTGAAAATCTGCATATTTCAACTCGGCGTGTCCGATTGCATAATCGCCAATATTTTTAATTTGATCTGGAAGTTTTTTATCATAATATAGATTAATCCAAGGATTTCTTGCTATCACTAGAAGATTGTGAGCTTGATCAATAGATAATTTGTGTGTCTGATTAAATCCGAAACAATTTAAGATATCCGTTTTGATTACTGATAGGCTATTTTTCATTTTAAATTTTTTATTGTATCGCATTTTCGCTGAGCAATATGTCATATAACGTTTGCGGATATCTGATGCCCCGCTAAGCGGGGTATGGGTGGAGGCTCCGATGTCCATCGGAGCCGTAACCAGATATACGCTGTTATCGGATGTAATTAAAAGTTTTTGTTTTGCGGCAGCAAAACATTATTTGGGGCTATTTTTTATTTTTTTAGCATATCAGTATTTTTGCAATACGTTTAAAAAATTCGGTTGAAAATGGCTTCTTTGATAATTGCCAACTTTCTAGCTGGTGAGCAACGGCTCTGATTCTTCGAAAACCAGAACGTTTTTCATGAAGTAATTGCGCTTCGTACCAAGCACATCCATTCTTCTTAGAAAGAAAGAGATTATTAAGTATCCGTACGATATATTCTTCAACATTATCTCTTGTCGGTTGTTGAATATAATTCAAACCTGTTAAAATAGGACGAGCAGTCGGCGGTAAACTAATTTTAATGCGGCTTTTCAATAAAATATGAAGAAGTTCGTGACGGACAGTATTCCATGGAAATGGATAATGCGGTCGCGGGTTAAGTATGATTTTTCGGATTGTACGTCCATGGTAAGCTCGACCGCTTCCAACTGGCACCCTTTTATTAATTATGACAACAATTTTGATATTTATTCCTTTATTTTCCCAATTCAAAACTTTAAGTGCTTCACTTAAGGTTTTTTGTAGAGAAGCACGAAAATATTGTTTTGATATATTTTTTGGAGACTGGCCAGAAATTCTAATCATATAAATATTCTACCATAAAAAAGGGCCCGTTGCATCTAGTTATGTAACGGGCTCGGGTGATTTTGCGTTGTGTATAGTTAAGAAAGGGGCATTTGTGCTCAAGCTTAACTCCTGGGATTTAGGGTTTGAACACCTCTGGTAGGCCTAATGCAAGGCATAACAATCCCAGTGTGAGCAAGCGATTAGCGTAACATTTTGGGCTTTTTCGAATCACGAAATCCGTGCCATACTTGTTAGCTCTGAGGTGACAGCAGTCGCCCTTACAGTTGTATCGGGCAAAGCAGTCATTGCATCCCGGTATCGAGTCTACCACCAGAGCACCGAGTCGAGCATACACATCATCGTAGATGACAAAATCACCGAGTTTGGTGTCGAACGATCCATACTGGAACAGAGGAGCAAGAGGATCGTTTTTCGTATTTACTCGTGTACAAGCGGTAATATTCCCCTCAGGATCCACGCCAAATATCCGACCATTGATGCCGCAGAAACTAATTGTGTCGGGTACTGCCTTGAACGTCGCAATCGAGTAGCGAATTTGGATGCCATGCTCTTTTGAAATGCGCATGGCGTGAACAAAGTGTTTCGCGAACTTAATCGGATCTGGTGCGATTGTTCCGATAGATGCACACCTGCCTGTATTTTCTAACGGTTCCATACCGATCAGCACACCCGGCCAACGATGATGCAGAAATAGAACATGCTTGTCCAACTGCTCGACGTTGTAACTTGAGATTGTCATTCTGAATCCCACGCCAATTTTACCTGACGCAAGAAGTCGATCCACATTCCTCTCAAGCAGAGTGAATGATCCTTTCCCTGTTGCAGTCGGCCGGTGTTGATTATGAACTTTGGGTGTACCGTCAATCGAGATCGAGATGTTATCAAAATTCTCGATTAAGTACCCACAGATCTTTTCAGAAAAGTTTCCGTTGCTGACGACCGCTAACTTGCAGATAAGTCCCGTCTCTTTGCTTCTAGTTCTGCAGTATCTGACAATCTGCTGAACCAACTTGAGTGAAAGAAGTGGTTCACCTCCGCCAGTCAGAGTAATCCCAAACTTGGATTCACCCGATCCAAGGCAAACAGCAACGACTCGGTCAATGGCCTTTTGAGCAACTACGAAACTCATCTCTTTCTTCAAGGGCACTCCAGCGTTGGAGTAGCAATAAATGCATCGTAGATTGCAGAAGTTATTAAGGATAAGATCACAACGTCGGAACTGCTGCTTAGGCGGTTTGAACACAGCAGGTGAGTGGTCTGGCGCCTCGATATAATTTCCTACTTCGACAGTTTTTGGTACGATGAAGAGTTTTAGAAGTTCCGGAATGTATACAATCTTTTTTCCGTCTTCAATGGGAATTTGGAAAACCCTGACTTTAGCCATTGCTTCACTCCTTTCAAATTGTTGGCGGGTTGGTATATTACAACCAACCCGCCTTTCAGGGTCATTCGCTTGAACAGATGTAGTCGTCGCAACACTGGTCGCAGCATGCTTCACTAGCGAGTTTGTGTTCCGGACCGCTGAGATCGGTTTGCATCGAACAAGCCGCTTTAAGATCAGCAAGTGTCTGGACGACCACCACTTCCTTGTTTTTCATCGCGCTTTTCTCCTTTCTTGCCTATTATCTTCAATTACTCTTTGAGCTGAAAATCCACCATGGATTTTCATTTAACTTTATTGACCCAAAAAGTAATATAAAAAATAGGACTTGGGGCTTAATGTTAAAGAGCTAATATAGCATCTTATCATTTACCCCCCCCCATTTTGTCAAGGGGTTTGCGTAATAAAAAAAATAAAAAGTAGCCCCAAATAATATCCCGCCAACGGCGGGATAAAAAACTTTTAATTATTTCCGATAACGTGCTGCGCCTGATGCGAAGTGGCGGGATGACGACCAAGTCGTCAGACCAACATTTCGCATAGGCGCTGTTATGCGCTGTCGCGAGCGGAGTGAGCGACGAGCAGAACAGCGACGGTAGGCGCAGCCGTTATGCCGCTATGAGCGAACAGAGTGAGCGATGGCGGCATAACGTATCAGCGTATGCGATGTTTTTGCGACCAACGGGAGCAAAAATATGGGAGAGGGGCGAGCTGAGCCCCGAACCGCATACGCTGTGTTGTGCGAGGGTGAGCGGAACTCAGTGGAGCGAAAGCGCAGCGCCCCCTTGAGTTCTCTTTTGTGAAAAAAATCTAATTTAATTTTGGCACTTTTTATTTCGTTGACCGTTATAAACCAACTGCGTCAGCTCCATGCTCAGCTTGTGCTTGCGTGTATCCCTCGTACTTTAACTGCTCAATTAAACTGCCACGAGAAAAAGCTGAATATTCCATATACGCTTTAGCTGCTTTAGAGGCTTGTTCAAACCAGTCAGCACCAGAATTATCTGTACCATAAACTGCATCAGCGTGCGAAAATTTTTCGTACTCTAATTGTTTAATTAGTCCAGTATAAGAAAAAGCAGAGTATCCTAAATAAGATTTCGCACTTTTAACTGCATTTTTTTGGCTAACTGTTTCGCTTGGTGCTGGTGCTGGCTTTGTTTCTTCTGGAATTTCAGCTTTTTCGGGCGTAGGAATTATTTCTGTTTTTTCTTCGTTGACGGCTTGTTCTTTGGTTTCAGGTTGTGGCTGTTCTTCGTTCGCTTGTTCAGTTGTAACTGTTTCATTTACGACATCTTCATTTTGAGTAGCCTGTTGTTCTTCTTTTGGTGGTTCAGTTTGTTGTGTAGAAGAAACATTGGAAGTATCAATAGTCGCACCAAAAATTATTAGGCCGATAATGATAACGACAATTTTCATGCCACTTGAA
>Ga0210049_1003755_pt1 | contig 13539 bp, 13 predicted proteins | sample CryGeyCG2014_300_2_FD_183964 | JGI IMG/M metagenome (GOLD analysis project Ga0210049, IMG submission 183964) | Groundwater microbial communities from aquifer - Crystal Geyser CG06_land_8/20/14_3.00 (SPAdes) (version 2) | ecosystem: Environmental > Aquatic > Deep subsurface > Groundwater | place...
TGAATGAAATTCGAACTTTTTTTGAAGAAAATCCTGATTCCGATTTTTAGCCTCCGCCCCGCTTTCCGCCCGCAAATTTTGCAGAAATTTGCGTTCCAAACCAGAAAAATTTTCTCTACATTTTTTTAAATTTTGCGCGCGCCCGATTTTTTTTAAAGGAAAAGAAAATTTTTCAGATTTGGAGTTCCGAGAATTCGGAACGGCGGAAAAGCGGAGCTCCGGAATTATATAAAAAGGTAAGCGTGTTTGCCCCAACCCAACCCGTGCGCACACGCTTAAACCAACATAACTCCCATCAGAGGAAAATAATCATTTGATTTTTTTCAAAAAATCCATGCAGAAATACTCCTCATTTTCGATAATAATAACTTTTGATATAAGATTGCTTAAGTCAAGCTCTTCAATTTCTTCTGTAATTATTTGCTTAAGCTCGCAAGAGTATATATTCTCCAGTAATGGCTTCAACATATTGGGAATAATAACTAGAGCATAGTTTTCATTTTTATTTAATTTTTTCTCCAGAAACTTTTCAATGGAATTATGAATAACATTAGATGCATCTTCTTTGGAAGAAAATGACCCCCCGTCTTCTGTTCTATGATGAGGTTCTCTCAATCTAGCTTTTTCTTCAATCGTTATTTTTTTTGAATTCGTAACTATCTCCCCACGCCAATTCGGAGCTTTTACTTCTATTTTCCAATTTTCTCCGCCAAAACAATCGCATGAAAAATCAATGTCATCGTTGCTTGATTTATTTGGCTCAATTTTTATATTTTTTGCGCCAAGGACGGAACTAAAATAAAATACAGCAAAAACTTCCGCAAGGAACGGATCCCTTTTTGTTTGTTGTTTAACTCTTTGTTTCCCCGTATTATAAAATTTTTTGTCCGCATTATATACATATTCAAGCCATTTGTTAATCTTTTTATTCCAATTATCATGTTTACCAAAGCCATCGGAATATTTTATTTTACCAAAATAATCATCAAAAAAATTTTTACCCATTTTTTTAATTTTTAAGTTTTCTATCGCTTTGCCAAGTTTTGAGATCTAATTCTAAATTACCATTCAGCATTGCAATATAATCATCTATTTTAACTAGATTTTCGTTTATAGTTTTCCATTTTTCATCAAGTTGTTTTTCGGATTCAACTCTTCTCTGTATACAATTAAATTTATTACCATCAATTTCCTCCAAAATGTTATCCTTGCTGAATTGCCTCCCCTCTCTTTCAAGAGACAACTTTATAAAATGCAAAGCTATGTCTTTATCTTTTATGTCTTTGCCTGCCACCGCCTTGTTAATTTCGGATTCTGACATTTTTTTAACAGCTGCCCATTTTACACTTTGAGCCGCTATGCAATATTCCTGATCAAAAATCAAACTGGGTAATTTAATAAATTCTTCATCATCATAAAATGCTTGTTGTTGACGCAATAAATCAACTAACCCAAATAATTTAGAAGCCGTGTCGCTGTTTTTAATGGCGGAAGCAATTTTGTAAAGTTCTGAAATTTTTTCATCACAGTTTTGACATTTTTGAGGAGGATATTTATCCATAAGTTCGTGATATTCCTTGCATTTTTCAAATGCCGCTTGATCTTTACTGCAATTATTAAGCCGTTCTCTCCATTCTTCCCGTATCCGTATGATCTTTTCTAGATCGTTTATATTATCTGTGTTGCCCTTACGGCACTCACTTTCAATTTTCATTATATCGCACATAAAAAAATCTCTGTCAGACCAAGGTGCCTTATTATAAATTTCTTCTATTTCGGGTATATGTTTTTTATAAATTTCTAATCCGTCCTCTCCCTCAAATGAAAGTTCGGCAAACTCATATTCAGCAAAAGCTACCATAAAGTTTTCTTTTCCTGTTGCATCCGCATCAATGGATATCCCGCCTTTTCCAATTTTAACCTTTTTATAATAATCAGCTGTTTTTCCTCTAAAAATATATAGTCCACCACTAATAAGAAAAATGATTAAAATAAAAACAATAAATTTTAAAATTTTTGTTTTTCTTCCTTGAATTTTATTTTCAAATCCGCATTTTGAACAGATTAAAACTCCTTCCGATAGAGGATTTCCACAGTTTTGGCAAAATATTTTCATATTTTTAGTTTATTTCTACAAGACCAGCAAAAATTTGCGTCCATTAAGTTGATGTTTCCACAATTTTCGCACGGGCTTATATTATATTGATAAGAAAATTTATTTATTTCCCATATCCTTTTCAAAATATATGGATGACTGCCGAGCAATTCTCCAGCTCTATCAATTCGACGCTCTTTGGCATTTTGCAGTTGCAAGGAAAGTTTTTCCAAATCAACTTTTTCGCCAATTTTTGCGCCTGCCGCAATTTTAATAAGAGTTTTTATAAATGAAATTTTGTTTCCTTTTGAACAAATCAATCCGCACCTGTCGGCCGTATATTCCGTTTTTCTGCTCCAAAATCCAAATAATAAATCCGCAAAAACAAAGTTTTTCCCTACCGGACTTATAAGGGAAAGTATCATTGAATGTTTAAATTTTATATGGCCAAATTCATGACCAATAACTGTTCTTATTTCATCAAGACTAAGATTTTCCACCACGCCAGAATTGAGCACCACAGTATAAGGATTCATAAATCCCATTGTAAAAGCATTCATGATGGGATCTTGCGTTATATAGACTTTTGGCATCTTTTTTAATTTTAAAATTGATGCGCATTCTTTAGCTAAATTATATATTTCGGGAGATTGATATTCTGAAACTTGCAAACTATTTCCTAATTGTTGCGCTTGCAAAAGTCTGATATAAAGCAAACTGACAATTATTGTTCCAATAAGAAAATAAATATTTATTTTAAAAGTAAAATAGGCCAAAAGAATAATAATTAAAACAAGCAAAAACAGGGATCTGATTTCACCCTTAAATCTAAGTAGTTTATTTGAATAATTTTTTTGACTCAAAATTATATAAATTTCAATGCTTATACTTTCATCTTACGCAAAAAGACTACAAAAAGCAAGTTTCGGGAGTTCCTTTTTGCCGTCCGCGAATGGGTGGGTTTGGGTCAAGGACGGCTAAGAATATAAAAGAGAAATAGCTTTAAAATAAATGCTTTTCCGCCGTTCCGAATTCTCGGAACTCCAAATCTGAAAAATTTTCTTTTCCTTTAAAAAAAATCGGGCGCGCGCAAAATTTAAAAAAATGTAGAGAAAATTTTTCTGGTTTGGAACGCAAATTTCTGCAAAATTTGCGGGCGGAAAGCGGGGCGGAGGCTAAAAATCGGAATCAGGATTTTCTTCAAAAAAAGTTCGAATTTCATTCAAAAGCCCCAACCAACTTTCGTTTTTAGGATTTTCGGCTGTTTTGGCGGCGGCGCTTTGCGCCGCCGCCTTTCGGAAAACCAGAATTTTCCAAGCGTTTTTGAAATCGAAAAAGAGAGTGCGGTCGGAAATTTGAAAGTTCGTTTTTGCTTTGCAAAATATGAATTGAAAATTCATTACCAATCTTTTTCTTTCCGCCATAGGCGGAAGTAAAGCGATATTGTCCGCCTACGGCGGACTTGTCCAAAAGCGATTTTGAAATTTTTTAGATTGTGCTAATATAATTGTGGACACAAATTAAACACAATGCCTTTTTGTTGCAATTTTTCTATTACAACCGCAAAGGAGCAATTTCTGTACAAATGCATTGTGTGTTTGTGTCCAACAGGATTGCTCCTTTGCGTTAAAAAATTTCAAATATATGAATCAAACCAAAAAGTTTTTTCTGTATGCGAGAAAATCAACGGACGAGCCAGAGAGGCAAGTTCTGTCCATTGAAGCGCAAATGTTTGAGTTGCGGGAATTTGCGAAAAAAGAAAATCTTAATATTGCGCGTGAATTCGTGGAAAGCAAGACTGCCAAAGAGCCAGGCAGAGAGATTTTTAATGATATGATGGCGCAAATTGAGCAAGGTGGAGCTGAAGGCATCCTGGCGTGGCATCCTGACCGTCTGGCGCGTAATTCCGTGGACGGTGGGCGCATTATCTACTTGGTGGACACTGGCAAAATAACCGCGCTCAAATTCCCGACTTTTTGGTTTGATCCCACACCACAAGGAAAATTTATGTTGAGTATCGCTTTTGGACAATCCAAATATTATGTTGATAATCTTTCGGAAAATGTGAAAAGAGGTTTGAGGCAAAAATTGCGGAATGGTTCTTGGCCAGCTTGGGCGCCTTTGGGATATAAAAATGACAAAGTGAACAAAAGAATTTTGATGGATAAAGAAAAAGCAATTTTCATCAAAAAAACTTTTGAAACTTATGCCACAGGGAATTACACCTTGAAAGAAATCCGAAAGATTATCAACTCTTTGGGCTTGGTTGGCAAACAAAACAAACTGCTTTCCATTTCCAATTTCCAGTATTTGCTGACAAATCCGTTTTACTACGGCGTGATGAGATATGCTGGCGAACTATATGAAGGAAAGCATAAACCGATTATCTCAAAGAAACTTTTTGATAAGTGTCAAGAAGTGATGAAACAAAAAAGTAAGCCAAAAAATTCAGAATTAAAGCCATACATTTACCGAGGATTTTTTCATTGCCAAGAATGCGGTTGTTTCATCACTACCGAAACCAAGAAAGGCCACAATTATCTGCGCTGCACGAAAAGAAAAGAGCCTTGCTCACAAAAATATACGCGCGAAGAATTGATGGCTGAACAAATCAAAACAGAAATTCAAAAAGTTTCTTTGTGTTCGGATTGGACGGAGAAAATGATTTTTCATTTGGAAAATGAAAAATCAAAGTCAATTCAATCCGAAAACTCTTTTGCTCAAAAATGGAAAGATGAAATTCTGGACTGCGAAGAAAAACTTGATTCGCTTTTGGATATGATTTTAGAAAAATCAATTTCACAGGAGGAATACAATGTCAAAAAACAAAAAATCCTCAACCGCAAGATTGAGATTTCTGAAAAACTAAAGGCTTTTGAGCAAAAGAGTCATAATCGGTTCGAACTGGCTATTCAGTTCATAAAGGAAGCCAACCAAGCCAAAAATATCGCTTTACAAGAAAATCCCGAAGGAATTCGGGATTTTCTCAAAAAGATTGGTTCGAACTTTCAAATTTCCGACCGCACACTCTTTTTCAATTTCAAAAACGCTTGGAAAATTCTGGCTTTCCGCAATGCCGAGGTGCGAAGTGCCGAGGCTACAACAGACCAAAACCGCAAAAACGAAATCTTGTTGGGTCGGTAGGATTCGAACCTACGCATGACGGGACCAGAACCCGTTGCCTTACCGCTTGGCTACGACCCAATGTTAAATTTAATAAACAACTCTTTAAGCTGTTGTTTTAAAAATCTTTTTCCTTCGGTAGTTTTTAAATATTTTTCCCTTCGCATCGCATCTTTTTTAAGCAGATAAACTTCATAATGGATTAATTTAATCGGTAATCTTTGACTGGTAAATTTTACTTTTCCACTTTTATGTTCGTTGATTCTTCTTTTAAGATTATCAGTAAAACCAGTATAAATCTGTTTGTTGCTTAGTAATAAAATGTAAATGTAATACATATAAAATTAGATGGGACCAGCCATGTCATTCGACATGACTTCCTATCGGATGATAGGGAGAACCCGTTGCCTTACCGCTTGGCTACGACCCAATTTAAATAATAAAGTAAAAGGCTTTTGCAAGCCTTTTTATCTTACTTTAAAAAAATTGTAAAGGCAAATTTAAATTTTGAGATATTTGCGGATGGCAATAAGACTGCTTAAAATTCCCAAAATGATTCCCAGGAGTAATTGAAAATAAAAAATATTCAATAAGTTTTGCCAAAAGAAATTATTCAAGCCTTGACCCAATATTTTATCCGAAAAATAAGGATCGGCTATTTTAACAGTAAGGATGATTAAAAGCAGGGCCGCGATCGCTCCGCCCAGAGCGTAAAAAACACCTTCAAAAAGATAAGGCAGGCGGATATAAACATTCGACGCCCCCACTAAGCGCATAATTTCTATCTCCTGTTTCTGGTTGTAAATAGTCAGGCGGACGGCATTGAAAATTATCAAAATGGAAATAAAACAGAAAATCGCGCCCAGAATGAATCCTGTTTTTTTCGCCGTCTTGACCGAAGAGACGATTTTATCGATCAAATCTTTATTTTTTTCGTAATTGATCCGGCTTAAATTTTCCGACCAGGCGGACTGGTTAATGGTTTCGTAGATGGCTGGAAATTGGTTGGGATCTTTAGCTTGGATGGTTAAAGAAGCCAGAAGCGGATTTTCTCCGATTTCCTCCAAAGATTCGAGGATTATCGGTTCATCGGCATTGTCAGCTCTGAAATCAGCCAACGCCTGCTCTTTGGAGATATAAATGGCGGAAAGAACCTGATTATTTTCCTCGATTTCTTTCTGAACTTTCAAAATGGCCTCCTCTTCCACATCCGGTTTAAAATAGACGCTGATGTTGGCTTTTTCCTCCAAATTTTTGAAAATCAAATTTCCGGCCAAAGATAAAAAAACCAGCATGCCGATAAGATAAAGAGAGAAGGTCATAATGCCTAAAGCGGCAAAGCTCATAAGTCCGTTGCGGAAAAAATTTCTTAAAGCTTCCTTCAGGGTTCTTTTAAATGTGAGAAGCATTTTTTTAAATTAAAATTAATCGAGTTTATATTTGCCGGTGGAATAATCTCCGATTATCTTTCCGTTTTCAACGACAATCACTCGTTTATTGATTTTATCGATGGCATTTTTATTATGGCTGGCTAAGATAATAGTTGTGCCGATTTCATTGATTTTCATCATCAATTGGACGATTTCCCAGGAAGAAATAGGATCCAGGTTGCCGGTAGGTTCGTCCGCGATGATAATTTTAGGCTTATGAATGAGCGCCCGGGCAAAAGCCACTCTTTGCTGTTCTCCCCCGCTCAATTGACGGGGAAATTTTTCCATTTTATTTCCCAATCCGACAATATCCAGAATCTGCGGAACATCCTCTAAAATTTCTTCGTTGGGAGCCCCGGAAACTTCCAAAGCGTAAGCCACATTTTCAAAGGCGGTTTTTTGGGGCAGTAATTTAAAATCCTGAAACACAGTTCCGATTTTTTTGCGATGCTCGTGAATTAATCTTTTTTTGATGCCGTCAATGGGCTTTTCATCGAAAAAAACCTGGCCCGAAGTCGGCATTTCTTCGGCATAAATCAGTTTCAAAAAAGTTGATTTTCCAGCGCCGCTTTTTCCCACAATGGAAACAAACTCGCCCGGCAGAATTTCCAAATTAATATCTTCCAGCGCCTTAAAATCGCCTTTATAAATTTTTGTGACTTTGTCAAATTTTATCATATCCGGTAATAGTCCGTCCGATTGTTTAAAATAAGAACGGAAATATATATTTAAGAATACAATTAATATACCGGCAGTAAGATTTGTTTATTTCTTGGCGGATCGCTACCGGGCATACCTATCTAATTATACTTTATTGTTATTATTTTTTCAAATAGGCTCGGATGAATTCATCCAAATTGCCGTCTAATACTCCTTCGGCGTTGGAAGTTTCCCATTTAGTGCGGTGATCTTTGACCAATTTATAAGGGTGTAGGACGTAAGAACGCGACTGACTTCCCCATTCCACGGCCACGGATTTTTGGCGCAGTTGGTTCTTTTTTTCTTCCAGATTTTCCAAATAGATTTTATGTAATTTGGCTTTTAACAATTTCATAGCCGATTCTTTGTTTTGCAGCTGGCTGCGTTCGCTTTGGCAGGCAACCTGCAAACCGGTGGGCAAATGCGTGACGCGTACCGCACTGTCGGTCGTATTGACCCCTTGGCCGCCCGGCCCGGAAGAACGAAAAACATCAACGCGCAAATCCTTGGGGTCAATGATAATTTCTTTGATTTCTTCGATGACCGGCATAACCTCTACCAGAGCAAAAGAGGTTTGGCGCAAATTATTGGAATTGAAAGGCGAAAGGCGAACCAGACGGTGGACGCCGGATTCGCCGCGCAGATTTCCGTAAGCGTATTTTCCGTAAATTTCCAAAGTGGCGCTTTTGATGCCGGCTTCCTGGCCTTCCGTTTTTTCGTCCAGTTTGGTTTTAAAGTTATGCTTTTCGCAAAAACGCAGATACATCCGCAGCAGCATCGCCGACCAGTCTTGCGCGTCCACCCCTCCGGCTCCGCTGTAAATAGAAATGATGGCGTCATTTTTATCATATTTTCCGCTAAAAGATTTCTGAAATTCAAAATCGGCGATTTTTTTTTCGAGAGCCGATATTTTTTTATCCAATTCCCGTTCTTCTTTGGCGGCGTGTTTCTCTTGCGAAAGAAGCTCCCAATGTTCCGTTAATTCCCGCAGTTCCGATTTTATCCGCTCATAGTCATCGATTTCCATCCGCAAATCAGCCAGCTCTCGCATAATTCCGGAAGCTTTTTGATTATCTTGCCAAAAATCGGAACCAGCGGATTTTTTTTCCAATTGCGCTATAGCCGCCGATTTTTTTTGCATTTCCGCCGGATGGAAAAGAGCCGGCACGCGGTCTTGAATGTTTTTTATTCTGATTTGCAGCTCTTTCATAAAAAATTATTCTAAAAAAACCAATCCTATCATAAGTCCGATGCCCGTGAGCAACGCTAAAAACTGGCCTGCGGATTTTTTTATTTCCGCGTTTTTATGCAATTCCGGAATCAAATCGACACTGGCGATATAAATAAAGCCGCCGGCGGCGAAAGGAATCAGAAATTGATTGACATGAGGCAAAGCGGAATTAAGAGCGAGAGCGATGCCGGCGCCCATGAAAGAAGTGAGGGCGGTTAAAAAATTCAAAGCCAAAGCTTTTTTTCGCGAGAATCCGCCATAAATCAGCGAACCAAAATCTCCGATTTCCTGGGGAATTTCATGCATAATGACGGCTAAAGTGGTGGCCAGTCCCACCGGAAAACTTACCAAAAAACCGGCGGCCAGCACCGCTCCATCAATCAGATTATGCAGCCCATCGCCCAAAAGGATGATATAGGAAAAAGGATGGGGATGATTTTCCGAGGCGATTTCGTGGCAATGGCGCCAATGGATGAATTTTTCCAAAACAAAAAAAACCAGAATGCCCGAGAGTAAAAAAAGAGGAATTTGAAGAGTATTTTCCGTCAATTCTTCATAGGAACTGGGAATAAGATGAAAAAAAGCGTCTCCCAAAAGCGTTCCGGCGGACAAACTGATTAAAAAAATAAGCGATTTTTCTATTTTTTTCCAGTTGAAAAATAAACTGGCGACTCCGATAAGAGAAATCAAGCTGACGGCGGATATACTGATAAAAGTTAAGAAAATAATAGACGTCATTTTTAAATTAATTAATTGTTAGATATTAGAGCGTTGCTTGCATTTTTATCAATTTCCATAAACATTATCATCCTGAGCATTAGCGAAGGATCCCGAACCTCAACATGTTTTATCCCTATATTACGAGATTTTTCACGACGCTTTCAGGCTAACGCCTTCAAGCTGTTCAGAATGACAGTTGTAAATTAAGCTAAAACTATAAATAACGCTGGTAGTTCTTATAAATTAATAGTTTAGCATGTTTCCATTTTGTCATTCCGGGCTTGACCCGGAATCCAGTAAATAAATTAAAAACATTAATCTAGATCCCGCATCAAGTGCGGGATGACAGAGAAGATTAAACATTTTCTCTGTCAATTTTACCTTAAAAAAAACATTTTGCAAAATATCTTTTTTGCTTTATGATAAAAGAGTGAAATTAGAAGGAATAAGTTCCAAACAAATACGCTTTTTTTCTTGGCTAGTGCTGGTTTTTTGCTTGATTTTGGGCTGGCTGGGAATTCTCCTTTCTCTATTGGGAATATTTTTTGGCGTGATTATAAAATTTTATTTTTTGCTGGCTTTCGGTGCCAGCGCCTTTTTTTTAGTAAAAAACTTTCACCGGGATTTTTGGAAAAGCGAATTTTTTTTGGTAATCGCTGTTTCTCTAACGGCCGCGCTGGCTTTTCTTTTTTGGTCGGCGCCGACAATTTTTTCCGGCCGTGATCAAGGATCATTAAGCGAAGCAGCTATCCGGCTGGTGGAAAATAATTCCTTGCCTTTTTCTTCGGAAATTTCCAATGAATTCTTTAAAATTTACGGTCCCGGCAAGGCGCTTAATTTTCCCGGATTCAATTATAATTTTGAAGGAAATTTGATAACCCAATTTTCTCCGGGTTATATCGCGTGGCTGGCTTCCTTTTTTTCTATTTTCGGTTTAACCGGATTTTCTCTGGCTAATGGTCTGACTTTTTTTATTTTTCTAGTTGCTTTTTATCTCGTTTCCCGGCAGTTTTTAACTCTGGGTCCGGCGCTGGCTTCCTTATTTTTGATTTTAACCAGTTTTGTTTTCCCCTGGTTTCTCAAATTTACTTTAAGTGAAAATCTGGCTTTAGCGCTTTTTTGGTTCGGACTTTTTCAATTATTGAATTTTTTGCGAAAAGAAGATCGATTCAGCTTTATTTATTTGCTTTTAACTTGGGGGTTGTTCATTTTTTCCCGTCCGGAAGCCTGGGCTTTTATTCTAATAATCAACGTCCTTTTGTTTTTTAAACTAAGAAACAAGAAAGATTTGCAAATTTTGATTCTGGATAAAAAGAATTTAGCGCTAATCTTGATTATCGGGGTTATTTTTACTGCCAGCGTCCGGGTTAATCCGCAGGCCTTTCTGGAGCTCTTTAAAGGCGCGCTCAAGCCCTTGCTTTTTTTCCAAAAAGAAATTTCCGGCGCCAAGGCTTTCTCTCTCTTTTTCTATATGCTGAAAGTTTTGAAAATATATTTTCTTTCGGGCTTTTTAATTTTTGCCGCGATGGAAATATTCCATTTGATCCGGAAGAAAAAAACAGAGATGCTTATCCCCTTTTTAGCAGGCTTGCCGGCTTTTTTCTACCTGATTCAGCCGGGCATAACCCTGGATCATCCTTGGATGCTGCGCCGGCTGGCCTTTTGTGTCATTCCCCTGCTGGTGCTTTATTCCGTCTTTCTTTGGAATGATTTTCTCAAAAAAAGAATATTTTTTTACGCGGTTTGCGGCTTGATGCTGGCGGGCAATATCGGGATTACGGCGCCTTTTCTGACTTTTATTCCGGATGAAAATTTACTCCGACAAACAGCTGATTTGAGCCAAAATTTTGCCGCGTCGGATCTGATTTTTGTCGATCAGAAGACTTCTGGCAGCGGCTGGTCGATGATGACCGGACCGTTGAATTTCGTTTTAGGAAAACAAGCCGTTTATCTTTTTAATCCGGCGGATGTCGCTAAAATAAATTTAGAAAAATTTTCGGATGTTTATTTTATTATTCCCGACGGCCAGCTAGCATTTTATGAAGAAAATGGATTGCCAGGCAGATTGAATTATATTAAAGATTATCAGCTGCACAATAGAATTCTTACAGAAACTACGGTTGAAAAAAGCCAAGTAAGCGGTATGCGGACATCTCTGCCGGAAATAAAAGATATTACAGTTAGAGGAGGGATTTACAAGTTAAAAAAATAAATAATTATTTGATCTGTCAATAAATTTGTCATTGCGAGCACTTGTTGCACAAGTATAAACTCCGCGAAGCAATCTAATTAGATTGCCACAGTCGTTTCGAGGCGAAACTCCTTCGCAATGACAAGTAGATTGGGTTGCTGCGTTCCTTCGGGGTTCGCAAAGACAATATATGATTAATAAGTAAAACTCTATGCGTCTCGATTTAACTCCCCGGATAATTTTAGACAAAAGCCAGCGCCAAACCTATTTCTGGTTGAGAGTTTTGCTATATCTTTTGGCCTTTGCGGTATTTTTTTATCTGGCTTTCCGACTGGCTTTTCCGATTAGAACTTTCTCTTTTTCTTTTCTTAATCCCAACTCCAGTAAAAATACCATTACCGATTTGCATGATTTTCGCGGTGATTTTATCAATTTGGGCAATTTCAAAGCTGGAGAAGACAATTATTTCTTTGTTTCCTGGGCCGGACCTTTTTCCCAAGCCGCCGCCGAATTTTCTCTGAATAAAAGGTCGGATTTGGCTGATTTGGGAACTATCAACATCCGTAAAGGCTATAAAGCTTTTTTCTATCCCGAAGGCGAGGCACCGGGTTTTAAGGAGGGATCGCTTCTGAAAAGCAACAGCCGTTATTTTATTATTTCGGAAAATAAACTCCACGAATTTGAAAATTTAAAACTGGTTGAATCTTTAGGTTTTAATCCGCAAAATTTTTGGACGGTTTTGCCGGAAGAATTATCAGTTAATATTTCAGGAGCTAAAATAACCGCTGCCGAAAGCTATCCGGATGGGACGCTTTTTAAGATTTTGGATAATTTTTATCTTAAGAAAGATTCGGAGTTACAAAAATTTAGCAGTCAAGCCGCATTTTTAAGCCACTATCCCCTTTCCTGGGCAATAGAAAAGGATGATAATTTTTTGAAGGCTAATGTTGCGGGAGAAGAAGTAATCGGCTTCGCAGATGGCTCGCTCATCGCTTATGGCGACGCGGTTTCCATTGTGAGCGGGAAAAATATATACCCGATTGATAATTTTACCACTTTTGAAGCTCTCGGCTATTCTTGGGACGATCTGATTCCGGCAGGTGGCGACGAGGTTTCTCTGTATGAAAAACAGAAGCTGATTAATTTAAGCAGTCCGCATCCCTCCGGCACGATTTTCTACGCCACGGATATAGATAAATATTATATGATCCATGACGGGCAGAAAAAACTTTTGAAGGCAAAAGTTATCGCCGATTCTTGGCTTAAAAAAAGTCCGATCTTGGTTGAAGAAAAAAATTTGAAAACTCAAGGCCAATGCGTTTTAAGCCAAAAAAGCTGGTTATTTAAAACCTATCTTTGCCAAGCCGACATTTCTTCTTTGCAGAATTTAAAAGGCAAGGATTACGAATTTAAATTTCAATCCCAGCAAAATTTCCGCGCCAATAATTTGACGGTAAGTTTACGCAAAGATTACAGTTTTGCTAATTTGAATAAAAATTTACGGGAAATTTTCGCCAGCATTAAGAAAAATTATGTTTCCCAAGATAACGCCCAATAAGTTAATAATTTTAAAACTCTTGCACGACGCTTTGTTTATTTTAAGCGCGCTGTTTTTCGGATTGCTTTTAACAGAAAGCGTTTTACCGGGATTAGTTTCCGGACATTTAGGCTTGGGCCTGATGGCCGGCTTGATTTTAATAACTGTCGGATTGATTAACTATTTTTCTGAAAAATTAGCCATTACTAATCCTTTGACAGAAATCAGAATATCAAAAAAAGAGGTTTTTATTCTCCTTTTTATTTTCTTCATCTTTATTTTTAACAGCGTCCTGCGGATTGATTGGGTCATGGGCGCTATCATTTCCCTCTTGGCTTCCCTGGTCGGCTTGCTAGTTTTCTTTTTTGTGCAAAAAGCGGATTAATGGTGAGTTCAAGAATTTAGAGCCCCTTTTTTGAAATTTCCAGAGCGATAACTTCGTTAGGAGTTAGATAATTAAGGGATTTTCTCGGTCTATTGTTTAGTCTTTCCTGCACCGCGTAAACTTCACTT
>Ga0210049_1003760_pt1 | contig 13529 bp, 10 predicted proteins | sample CryGeyCG2014_300_2_FD_183964 | JGI IMG/M metagenome (GOLD analysis project Ga0210049, IMG submission 183964) | Groundwater microbial communities from aquifer - Crystal Geyser CG06_land_8/20/14_3.00 (SPAdes) (version 2) | ecosystem: Environmental > Aquatic > Deep subsurface > Groundwater | place...
AAAAGCCTTTTATCATGATTATAGAAAGCAAAAAAATAAATGAAGCTTATAAAAAATATTTTGAATTCATGTGGAATTTGGCTTAGAAAGAGAACACATATCAAAAAAGAAACAAAGACAGTTAGTAATGGTAAATATCTGGCAATGACGTTGCCACTTGAATAAGAAAGTTGCCGCGTCAGGCAAATATGAACTTACTAATGAGAAAAATATAAGTCGGTAGAAAAGAAAGATTATAGCTCTTTATGCCTGCGTTTTATGATTTTTCTATAGCCGGTGCTTAGATCCTCAAGAAAATCATCATATGCTTCCTTCATGATCAGATTGAGGTTCTCGCGCCCTTTTGTTTCATAAATATATTTTTTTATTTCTGCTACTGAATTCTCGCCTTTTTTTCCTAAATGCCATTCTGATATTTGTGCAAGCAGACTATAAGCCTCGCCGCGGATTTTTTTGTCCAAAGGCATCAGCTCTAGTGCATTTAATTTAATTTTTGCATTTTCAACCACGCACAGGCAGCGTATGAGGTTGTTCATATCTACACCAGGATGAATATAGTATCTAACAAAACTTTTTTTGTTTATGGTTGTTGGATTAAACCCTCTTATGTCTTTCATGAAATGGCTTTCCTTTTGCTTATATTTAAGGATTATTGTGATTTAGAACGAGATTTATCAAAATGAAAAAAGACAGTTAGAAAGAGAAAGGAAATTGGAATTAGTAGCGATCTTTGAAGGTTTTGGGCGGATTGTTTGGCTTGTCTGCTTGTTCCACTTCGATGATGCCATCGGCCTTGAAATAGCCTTTTTGTACATTTGTCAACAGAGCGTTTCCTGAAAAATATTCTGCAAAAAGCTCTTTGTAAATAATAGGGGTTGATAACGGAGTGTATCTAATGCTAACATCCTCACCCACTTTATATCCTGAAGGTCCTGGATAAATTATGCTGTAATCTCTCCCATAATTATCCTTGATTCTCAGATTCTCGAATTGAAACTCCCCGCAACCATATAAATCATAGATAAGAAAAGACTTATCTTCAATGCCTGAGATTTTCCCGATTAATGGCGTCGCCCGGGCTTGGCTTTCTATCCTAGCTTTACGTTCATTATTTTCTTTTTTATATGCTCTATAATTATGCCCAGCTATGGTTGTGAGAATGCTACAAATTGCCCCAGTAATAATCCATTCAATAAGCGAGAATCCTTTTTGGTTTTTTACTAGACTGAGTTTTTTTGTCAGATTTTCCATTTTAGTTTTCCTTTTAATGGCCTCTTTCCTCCAGCCATTTCCCGACAGGCATTGCCTCTTCACATCCTATTTTTAAACGCCATAATGCTAATTTTTTAACCTGATGCATATCTTTTTCAAAACTTTTAATCTGATATTTTTTTGCCAGTCTTTCCATAGTCTCCAGCCCGACAACATAATCTTTGGGGTCAAATAATTCTAATAAATTTCTGCCCATAATATCAGTAATTCTCATCCGCTCTGTTGCTGTTGTTTTAAGCCCGCTTTTAATGGCCTGATATAATTGATGCGCCTCTGTTTCAGTTTCTGCTAATTTTTCCGATTTTAGTATTGCAATGCTCAATCTTCTGTATCCTGCATAAAATGCTTTGTTAGAAATATCTACGTCATGCCCATCATGCTTTGCATCTGATAAATAAAGGGCTTTGTACTCTTCGTCATTGAAATTCACATAAATGTCTGTATCTGTCGAAGGATATTCAATATATCTCAAAAGGGTGTATCTTGCTCTCTCTTTTTCTCTAGCTTCTGCTAGCTGCTCGCCTTTGGCTAGTATTTTTTCTAAATTTTCTGATTTTCCTTCTGCCATAGTAATCCCTCTTTTTTGGGCGCTATATAAATTTGTGTGTTGTTTTTTTGCACCACAATATTTTTAAACTTAGGCTGCTGAAGACAGGCATGGAAGAGCAGGAAAAACTGGAGAAAATCGGGTTAAGCAGGAATGAATCTGCGGTTTTTTTAAGCCTTTTGAAGCTGGGCACAGCCACTGCAGATGAAATAACAAAAAAAACAGGAATCTACAGAAGAGGGGTGTATGAGGCATTGGAAAAATTAGAGGAAAAAAGCCTGATAACATCTGTAATAAAAGATTATAAAAAACATTTTACCGCAAGCAGGCCAGAGCATCTTCTTGACAGCTTAAAGGAAAAAGAGGAAATAATAAAATCATTGATTCCAGAACTCTCGAAAGTGGAGGCAGAAAAGGAGATTGAGCCAAAGATAGAGATAATAACTGGTATTGGGGGATTTAAAGCGATAGTAAAAGAGCAATTAGCTTCTAAAGAGCTTTATGGAATTGGAATAACCTTAAAATCCTTAGAAATTCTGCAGTATTCTTTGCCAAGCATTATAAAAAAAGATAAAAAGATAAAAACTAAGGCAAAATTATTAATTTATGAAGAGGTTAAAGAACCTCTTAAGAAAATTTTGAAAGGAAATGCAAAGCTTAAAACTCTGCCTAAGAATTTTTATATTCCTTCTACAACAATGATTTGGGATAATAAAATTTCTATTTCTTTATTGCAGGAAAAGCCTTTTATCATGATTATAGAAAGCAAAAAAATAAATGAAGCTTATAAAAAATATTTTGAATTCATGTGGAATTTGGCTTAGAAAGAGAACACATATCAAAAAAGAAACAAAGACAGTTAGAAAGAGAAAGGAAATTGGAATTAGTAGCGATCTTTGAAGGTTTTGGGCGGATTGTTTGGCTTGTCTGCTTGTTCCACTTCGATGATGCCATCGGCCTTGAAATAGCCTTTTTGTACATTTGTCAACAGAGCGTTTCCTGAAAAATATTCTGCAAAAAGCTCTTTGTAAATAATAGGGGTTGATAACGGAGTGTATCTAATGCTAACATCCTCACCCACTTTATATCCTGAAGGTCCTGGATAAATTATGCTGTAATCTCTCCCATAATTATCCTTGATTCTCAGATTCTCGAATTGAAACTCCCCGCAACCATATAAATCATAGATAAGAAAAGACTTATCTTCAATGCCTGAGATTTTCCCGATTAATGGCGTCGCCCGGGCTTGGCTTTCTATCCTAGCTTTACGTTCATTATTTTCTTTTTTATATGCTCTATAATTATGCCCAGCTATGGTTGTGAGAATGCTACAAATTGCCCCAGTAATAATCCATTCAATAAGCGAGAATCCTTTTTGGTTTTTTACTAGACTGAGTTTTTTTGTCAGATTTTCCATTTTAGTTTTCCTTTTAATGGCCTCTTTCCTCCAGCCATTTCCCGACAGGCATTGCCTCTTCACATCCTATTTTTAAACGCCATAATGCTAATTTTTTAACCTGATGCATATCTTTTTCAAAACTTTTAATCTGATATTTTTTTGCCAGTCTTTCCATAGTCTCCAGCCCGACAACATAATCTTTGGGGTCAAATAATTCTAATAAATTTCTGCCCATAATATCAGTAATTCTCATCCGCTCTGTTGCTGTTGTTTTAAGCCCGCTTTTAATGGCCTGATATAATTGATGCGCCTCTGTTTCAGTTTCTGCTAATTTTTCCGATTTTAGTATTGCAATGCTCAATCTTCTGTATCCTGCATAAAATGCTTTGTTAGAAATATCTACGTCATGCCCATCATGCTTTGCATCTGATAAATAAAGGGCTTTGTACTCTTCGTCATTGAAATTCACATAAATGTCTGTATCTGTCGAAGGATATTCAATATATCTCAAAAGGGTGTATCTTGCTCTCTCTTTTTCTCTAGCTTCTGCTAGCTGCTCGCCTTTGGCTAGTATTTTTTCTAAATTTTCTGATTTTCCTTCTGCCATAGTAATCCCTCTTTTTTGGGCGCTATATAAATTTGTGTGTTGTTTTTTTGCACCACAATATTTTTAAACTTAGGCTGCTGAAGACAGGCATGGAAGAGCAGGAAAAACTGGAGAAAATCGGGTTAAGCAGGAATGAATCTGCGGTTTTTTTAAGCCTTTTGAAGCTGGGCACAGCCACTGCAGATGAAATAACAAAAAAAACAGGAATCTACAGAAGAGGGGTGTATGAGGCATTGGAAAAATTAGAGGAAAAAAGCCTGATAACATCTGTAATAAAAGATTATAAAAAACATTTTACCGCAAGCAGGCCAGAGCATCTTCTTGACAGCTTAAAGGAAAAAGAGGAAATAATAAAATCATTGATTCCAGAACTCTCGAAAGTGGAGGCAGAAAAGGAGATTGAGCCAAAGATAGAGATAATAACTGGTATTGGGGGATTTAAAGCGATAGTAAAAGAGCAATTAGCTTCTAAAGAGCTTTATGGAATTGGAATAACCTTAAAATCCTTAGAAATTCTGCAGTATTCTTTGCCAAGCATTATAAAAAAAGATAAAAAGATAAAAACTAAGGCAAAATTATTAATTTATGAAGAGGTTAAAGAACCTCTTAAGAAAATTTTGAAAGGAAATGCAAAGCTTAAAACTCTGCCTAAGAATTTTTATATTCCTTCTACAACAATGATTTGGGATAATAAAATTTCTATTTCTTTATTGCAGGAAAAGCCTTTTATCATGATTATAGAAAGCAAAAAAATAAATGAAGCTTATAAAAAATATTTTGAATTCATGTGGAATTTGGCTTAGAAAGAGAACACATATCAAAAAAGAAACAAAGACAGTTAGTAGAAAAATTTTTCTGGAAATAAATAAATCAATCAATTATGATTCATTTTCATGAATTATATTTGAGAAACTCCTAAACATTTTTTATCTTTTTTTACGAAGATAAAAAAGTTGGGCTTTTGGGGAATGCACGCTGAATCGCTCGCTTGCGCTTGCGACTTACACGTCATTTCCATTAACCTCATCTTCTTTGAGGGCCTCTATTGCCTATTTTTGCGGGCTGCTTCGAGCTTAGATGCTTTCATCTCTTATCAGCACAACGCGTGACTGCACAGCCTACCCTATGAGGATAACTGTTAAATCAGAGGCGTCGAACGCAGGTTCCTCTCGTACTACTGCTTTCTGCCACTCAGGCAATTTTGCAATCCTAATAGATATCAAACAAACTGTCTCGCGCATGTTGTTCCACTCTTATTTTTGTTTATATTTTGAGTGGCATGGACTATACCATCATCCTTTGCTTGTACAAAGGAGATTGACGTATTAGTATTGCTTGCGTAATGCAAACAACACTCTCAGCTTTCGCTTCAGTCTCTACGGGGATAAAGATTTACTTACCGTGTCAGATGTTATTGTTCTTTTCTTGGAATAATTAAGCTCTTTGAATTTGTCAACGAGCCTGCAGATTTCCAAGAAGTTTTCATTTGAATGTTCTTCTTTTAATCTCTGCAAAATTTCCAATCCAAGTTCAATCTGTTTTCTTTTTAATCTGACATAAGGTTGCAGAAGTGTTAAAATTTTCAACACTTCATTTGACTCAACAATTGTATAATCACTGATTCCTGTTTTTCTATGACGAATATATCCGCATCCAAAATAATTTTTCAACCATTCAAGAATTTCAGAAAATGTTGTCTTTTGATAAAAAGCAATGCTGCTTCTTATCTGGAACTTTATTCTCTGCTTGTAATTCTTTCTTTGGACTATTTGGAAGAAAATACTTCCGTCACCATCAAGGAATCCTGCGATATAAGCAAGTGTTGTTGGGTCCATAAATCTCATCTTCCCTCGGTATTACCATAATTTCCGACAGTTTAAATTTTTGCTTGTTGTAAAGCAATGGAAATTAAGGCTTCACCGATATGAGTCAATTTTATTTTTCATAGCTTTTCAGCTATGCAACGCCAATGTTGACGTTCTCAACCCAGCTAACGAGCCCTTTTAATGCGTGAACTCCGACACCCTTGGTCGCTTGTGCACGACCAGGATAGGAAGAGCCGACGGCGATGTAGCAAACCGCGCTGTCAATATGGACTATCGAGCGCGACAACCCTGTTGTCCTTGAGGTACCTTTTCTGTCATCTTTGCGTCTCACTACGAGACGTCAAAGGTTCGCTAAGCCACTCTTTCAAGTTTGCATTCCTTTTTGTTCGGAATACAATCAGACAAGCATTTGCCTTTGCACTCCACTCCAGATTTCTGACCTGGATGAGCTTGTCTTTGGGCCCTCTCGATATCTTTTCGAGAGGGTGCCGCCCCAGCCAAACTGCCCACCAACCACTGTTTCTTTTCAGATAAGCATTGTCGTAAAAAATAAGTAGTTTTACATTGTCGATCCGCCTCGCCGAAACTACGCTTCATCTCTCCTACTTACGCTAGGCACTCTTCACAAAAACACAATAGCAGGCTGCAGTAAAGGTCTACAAGGTCTCCGCTTCCCATTAGGATTCTCTGGCCTTTTCACCAGAAGGGAGAGTTCAGAAGGTACCAGCTAGGGACAGTGAAAACCTCGTTGCGCCATTCATGCAAGTCGCCATTCAGACGACAAGGTATTACGCTCAATTATGTTACACCAAAATTTTGATAAATTTTGGATGAAATAACATTTCTGTTATTTTCTGCATGTTGCCATGCAGTTCGGACTATATCTTTTCAGAATTTTAATTCTGAATCTGGCGTATAGTCTCTGAGGATTTTAGATACTTTATTTGTGGTTTTTCATTCATTTCAGAAATCAGTTTTGCAATTTTGTCAAGTCCTTCTTTTTTCAGATGTTCATTTCTGTTCATCATGCCAATCACTTCAGAAAAAATTTCAAAATCTTTTTTCTTTTTTGTCATTAAAGGATTTTCTTTGAAAAAATTTACTAATTTATTCAAATTTTCCAATCCTCTGACTCTGAATTCTTTTCTGATTCCATGGTTGTCTTTGCGATTTATTGTTACTTCCCCAAAACCAAAATATTCTTTGATTTTATGAAGAAGCAATTCATCGCGTTCATGTTGAACAATTCTGAATTCTGGAAGCACCTGCCATCCTAAACTCATTTCTGGAATTCGATTGATTGCTATATGAAAGCAACCTTCTCCGTCTGTAAAACCTACAATCCATTTAGCATCTAATCTTTCCTGCGGATTTTCTGCATCCATAACATTTTTACGCGAACTAAACTTATAAGTTTTTCTTTAAGTTTATCGTTGTAGTTTGGAATTCTCAGATGTTTCCGCATATAGCCAAATTTTGATAAGGCAATCGTAATGAAACTTTTACCTTAAGAGGGTCATAGTTACCCCCGCCGCTTGCCGGGCCTTAGCTTCCTTGAAAGAAAGTTTGAGACACCGACGCTGAGCAGGCTTCACCAATTGTACACATCCTTTCGGATTTGCAATTAGCTACGTTTTTAGTAAACAGTCGGGCTTTCCTTGATATTGAAACCTACTCTCGCACTTCATCTTTCGAAAAAATACAAAAATAGGCATCCCTTATGCCGAGGGCACGGGACTAATATGCCGAATTCCCTTAGCTGGCTTATACCTTTCACACCTTATCTTACTTAGATAGAGTACCTGTGTTGGTTCTAGGTACGGCTACTTAGTTTTCTTTTTTGAACTTTTCACGGATTCCACGAATCAGCAAACTTTCGTCGCATGTCTTGGTCTTCTTCTCGTTATTACAACACTCCAAAAATTTCGACATGAAAAAAATCCTTTCAAATTTCTCTGCTTATCATAAAATGTAATCAAAAAAACGCCTTGCGGCACCTAAGTAGTTCACGAATATTAACGTGATTCCCATTCCCGTTTCTCAGTTAAGAAAACAGTTAGGAACCGACTAAATCTCGGCCAATCGTTGTTGCCGAGAAACCCTTACTCTTGCGGTGATCATGGTTCTCACATGACTCTGCTCCTACTTACGCCAAGATTCTCGTTTCCATTCAATCCACACTTTCTCTCGAAAATGCTTCTACTCGAACAGAACGCCTGCTTACTTGATTATCCAAATGGATAACATTGAGGTATCGGTGATATGTTTAGCCCCGTCCATTTACGAGGCCGAGAACCTCGATGGGTGAGCTGTTACGCTTTCTTTAAAGGATGGCTGCTTCTGAGCCTACCTCCCCACTGTCTCAGGTTCAAGACACTCTTCGTACACACTTAACATATTCTTAGGGACCTTAACCTCAATCTCCGTTTTTCCGGTTTCGGACTGGAACCTTACGCCCCAGCCCTGAGTCCTGTTGCAAGTTACTAACAAATTCTTAGTTAGAAAGTACTCCGTAGGAAAAATCCTCTGCAAGTCCAATCTGTACTTTACCTTGTTAGTCAACGCAACAAGCCTATACTAAAGTATATTTCAGCAGGAACCAGACATCGCCAGATTAGAGAGGCTTTTCACCCCTAATCATACTTCATCAAAATACTTGCTCGTAACACTTGTTCGGGCCTCCATCCTCCGTTAGGAAGACTTCACCCTGAGCATGAATAGATCATCTGGCTTCGGGTCGAAGGTAAATAACTCGACGCATTTTCATACGCGGATCTTTTTTGCATACGATCTCTCGCTTTCGCTACGGCTTCTTATCGCAAAGATAATTAACCTCGCCATTTACCTTCACTCCTTGGCTCGTTCTTCAGAACGCACGTTACAACTCAACGCTGTAACTATCAATAACTGTTAGATTTGAAGTCTTTTCACACCTCGTCAAAGGTGCTTTTCAGCTTTCCCTCGCGGTACTATTTCGCTATCGGACTTGGACTCATTTTTAAAGTTGGCACATAGTAGTGCCGTATTCACACCTCCAATCCAGGAAGTGCTACTCTTTGTCAGCAATCTCCATGCTCATTTCTTCTACGCAGCTATCATGCTCTAAGGCCTCTCGTTCCAGAGAAGTTTGAAGTTATGAGTTTAGAAGTGCACTGACACCACATCTTTTTTATCTTTCAATAAAAAATTAGGTTTGCCTTGTGCTGCTTTCGCTCGCTGCTACTAACAGCATCTCTATTGATTTCTTTTCCTGCAGGTACTAAGATGCTTCAATTCCCTGCGTTCGCTTGCTCCCCGATTTTACGACGAGCATTTTTACAGTTTATGTAAAACTGTTTCAGATTCGGAAACCTCAGGTTCTATGCCTACATGCGGCTCGCCTGAGCTTATCGCAGCTTGTCGCGTCCTTCTTCGCAGTCCAAACCAAGCTATCCTTCTAACAGCTTAAAAGAGCTTGTCAAATATTATCATGGTTCTCCAGCTAAATTTCATAGAAATTTAATTATTCTGAACTCTTCTACTAACTGTCTCATTTCAATTATGATCGACCTTCACCCACAATCTTGCGATTGCGAGTTGCATATGTCCACGAATTTTTTATTTTGTTCGCGTTCAAAATTATGAAAATCCAAAGGATTTTCGGAATCCAGAAACTCTTTTGAGTTTCTTGATTTTTGAAATTTTGAATATGATTTTATTTGATAATAAAAAATGATACTGGAGAAAGAATGGACCCGTCGGGATTCGAACCCGAGACCTCATCCGTGCAAGGGACGCGCTCTACCAACTGAGCTACAGGCCCTTACAACTCTGAATGTTTTTAACTTTTTATATTCTTTGATTATAATTTCAGTTTTATTTTTACTGAAAAAATAAGGGAGGTGATCCATCCGCAGGTTCCCCTACGGATACCTTGTGACAACTTAACCTTCTTTGTCATCTTTAGATTCTTTCATTTCTGACTTCATCTAAAAATAACTCAGATGGTTTGATGGGCGGTGTGTGCAAGGAGCGGGGACTTATTCACCGGGCGCTGATAACACCCGATTACTAGGGATTCCAGCATCATGAACGTAGGTTTCAACGTTCAATCTGAACTAAGCTACACTTTGTGTGATTTGCTTCTCCTTTCGGAGTTGCATCACATTGTATGTAGCATTGACGCGCGCGTGTAGCCCAGGGCATTTGGGGCGTACTCACCTATCGTTGCCCGCACCTTCCTCCTTGTTACCAAGGCAGTCTGTATAATGTGCTCTTTGCAGTAGCAATTATACACACGGGTCTCGCTTGTTACCTGAGTTAACAGGGCATTTCACAACACAAGCTGACGACGGCCATGCACCTCCTCTCAGCGTGTCAGGTAAGCCCTTTAGACTGACCTTCATTCTGCTGTCGGTCCTGGTAAGGTTCACGGTGTAGAATCTAATTGAACCGTACGCGTCACCCCTTGTAGCGCTCCCCCGCCAATTCCTTTAAGTTTCGGTCTTGCGACTATACTCCCCAGGTAGCACACTCTTCGCCTTCGCTACAGCACTGCCCCCTCTCGAGGAGAGAGCAATGTTTAGTGTGCAGTGTTTACAGCTAGGACTACATGGGTATCTAATCCATTTTGCGCCCCTAGCCTTCATTCCTCACAGTCAGAGCTGTTCTCGCAAGATGCCTTCGCTATTGTTAGTCCAGCTGGGATTAAAACATTTTACCGCTACCCCAACTGTACTTCTTGCGTCTCCCAGTCCCAAGTCTCGCAGTTTTCAATGCGCGCCTTCTGGTTAAGCCAGAAGATTTCACAAAGAACTTGCGGGACATGCTACGAATGTTTTAGACCTAATAAATGTGGCTGCCACTTGGACCGCTGGGATTACCGCGGCGGCTGGCACCAGTCTTGCCCAGTCCTTATTCCTCTGCTTTTTTACAGCAAAGAAAAGCTCACACATTTGTGAGAGCACTTTGGATTCCTTTCTCACCCTTGCGGGCATTGGAAAATTTTCGCACCTGCTGCACTCCGTAGAGCTGGGACTAGTGTCTCAGAGTCCCTCTCAGGGCTTCTCCGTTAAGAGCCCTTACTGATCATTGGCTTGTTGGGCAGTTACCCCAACAACTACCTAATCAGCCGCAGCCTCATCTTAAGGCCGTGAGTTTCAACAACAATACTTTCCAGTGATCGTCGTGTACCCTGGCTTATTCTCAGTTTCCCGAGATTATCCAGGACCTTAAGGTAGATTAGCTACGTGTTACTGAGCAGTTCGCTTTGCCCCTTGCGGAACAAAAACTTGCATGGCTTAGTCGAATCCAAAGAGCAGCAGCCTCCAGCAGGATAAACTGGATTTTACAAAACCGAGTAATTATCAAATAAAATAAATTATCCTCGATAATTACACTTCACTGCCTCCCTTTAAATTAAAAATATAAAATAAACAAAAACTATTCGAATTGGTCATTTCAGAATACAAATTAAAATTAAATTCCTAAGAAAATATCAAATGATTTCTGGATGAAAATTTTTTCAAGAAAATAATTCAAATAAAATTCTGAATGAGTCGCTTCTTTCTACATCATACCTTAAAATATGTTGGTGACAATAATGCACTCGAATGTGTCATAGTGCTATTTGCTTTAAGGCACTCATCCAGTATCATTTTATATTTTTTTTATGTCTGAGTGCCTTTTAAATGTTTCGCCGATTTTCCCGATATAAATTGAGAGGGGAAAATCAAAATTTCCAAGAAAAAATTAGAAAATTTTATTCAGATTCTTTACTCAAATCCTTCAAGCTTGATTTTTCCGTCTTTATCTACAATTTTTTGTATACTCATCTCAGCTTCTTTAAGTTCTTTGTTACAAAATTTTAACAACTCAACTCCATCTTTAAATTTGGATAAGCTTTCTTTTAGTGGCACATTTCCCTCTTCTAATTCCTCAATTATTTCTTCCATCTCTTTCAAAGCTTCTTCAAATGTTTTGGCCTTCATTTTTCCTTTTCACTTCCGAGTCTATTCTTCCATCTTTAACAATTGTAGAAATAATATTTCCTTCATTTATATTCTTTATGTTTGAAATGATTTTATCTTCCTTCATAGTTATACTATACCCCCGTTCTAATGTTGCATAAGGACTTAATGCATTTAATTTACCATCAACTCCTTTAAGCTCACTTTTTAGAATATCAATTTTATTAATAACTATTTGTTTAAGTTGGATTGCATTTTCATCTAAAGTTTGTTTGTATTCATCTATAAGGGTGTGGGGTCTCTTAAATATAGGTCTACTTATGATATATTCTATTCTTTGTTTTTTAATTTCTATAACTTTGGAGGTTTGTTTACAAAGACGTTTTTCTAATTGGATAAATAATCCTAGAATCTCTTGTTCATTAGGAACAACTAATTCAGCAGCCGCTGAAGGTGTAGGGGCTCTTTTATCAGCTACAAAATCTATAATTGTAAAATCTGTTTCATGCCCTATAGCCGAAACTATTGGGATTTTAGAGTTATAAGTTGCTCTTGCAACAATCTCCTCATTAAAAGACCATAAATCTTCAAAAGAGCCACCACCTCTTGCAACAATTATTATATCAACATTAATCTTGTTTAATATTTCTATTCCCCTAACTATGGTGTGTTTTGCTTCATTACCTTGAACAAGCGAAGGAAAAATTATAATTTTTACATGAGGATATCTTCTTTTTGTAACTTTAATAATATCATGAATAACAGAACCTTCTAAAGATGTAACAATGCCGATAGTTTTAGGGTATTTTGGAATAGGTTTTTTATGTTCATTTCTAAAAAGCCCCTCTTTTTCTAATTTTGCTTTTAATTGTAAATATTTAATATATAACTCCCCTTGTCCGGTTAACTTCATCTCTTCAATAATTATTTGATAACTACCTCTAGGTTTATAGACATCTACATATCCCTCAACAATTACTTTCATTCCGTCTTGAGGTGTAAATACGAGATGTTGAGCTGCTCTTTGGAACATAGCACAGTCTATTATGGACTTTTCATCTTTTAAACTGAAATAAATATGCCCCTTATTTGAACATCTAAAATTTGATATTTCCCCTGTTACCCAAATATGTTGTAAACATTTATCTTGCTCTATTAAACTCTTAATGTATGTTGCTATCTCATCAACAGAATATATTTTAATCTGGAGTTTAGATTCTGCTTCCTCTTCTGTCATTTTAATCTAAAGCAACCTTAAGATTTTAAACCTTTTTCTCCACACTCACCTAAAAACAATCCACTCTCACCTCACAATCCACCTTAGACCTTAGAAGAACGTTGAGCTAATTCCTAAAAACCTTTATTTTTTATGAACCGAATGACCTGAAAATTCCCTTTTCATATTTTGTTTTCAGTATTTTGCCTGTTCTCGCATCCATCGCCACTTTAAGATTATTTGAAGAATTGCTGCCGTCAAATCCCTGAATCTCCCAATGATAGATTATTGTCGGCTTGCCTTCATAGCTGATTCCATTGTATTTAACTCCGAACACCTTGTTATCCTGGCTGTTGAGAACGTCTAAATGCGCATAATCTATAAAAGAGTATTTTTGCGTTCTTTTGAACTCCTCAATATATCCCTTTACAGCAGGATTTGCCTGCATTTTTGCGATGCATTGGGGCGAATCCATCATTTCATCAAGATTTATCTTTTCAAATGATTCCCTGACTCTGGCGTCATACCCACCCTCAAGATTTTCAGGATGATGCGAAAACCCATCTTTTCCGTTAAGAAATTGGGCAAACCTTCTTTGCGGCTCGCAATATTCCAGAAAAATCCCATCATGCATGAATCTTGTTTCAGAGTAAAATTGCCCGCTGTCCCATTTTTCAGATGAAGGCCTTTCTTGTCCGCTTTTCAGCCAGTTAG
>Ga0210049_1003765_pt1 | contig 13520 bp, 10 predicted proteins | sample CryGeyCG2014_300_2_FD_183964 | JGI IMG/M metagenome (GOLD analysis project Ga0210049, IMG submission 183964) | Groundwater microbial communities from aquifer - Crystal Geyser CG06_land_8/20/14_3.00 (SPAdes) (version 2) | ecosystem: Environmental > Aquatic > Deep subsurface > Groundwater | place...
AAAGTCAAACTTTCTGTTTGCTATATATTTTATGGCCAAGTCTGACTTGGCTGGCCAAGTCTGACTTGGCCCTCGTCTGCACCCAGTCTGACTGGGTTGCACCCAGTCTGACTGGGTTGCACCCAGTCTGACTGGGTGACTCGGCGTAACCGAGTTTGACTCGGGAGCGGGTGATGGGAATCGAACCCACGTACCTTGATTGGCAACCAAGTGTACTGCCATTGTACTACACCCGCATTTTTGTGCCGCGGGTCAGACTTGCACTGACGCCCCCAATTTTTTCAGAATTGTGCTCTACTACCTGAGCTACCGCGGCATAGTTTTACTATAAACCATAAACTATCAATTTTCTAATGGGCAATGCAGGATTTGAACCTGCGACCCCATCGATGTAAACGATGTGCTCTACCACTGAGCTAATTGCCCCCCAAGGTGGTTTAATGCGCGGGAGAGGTGTCCTGCGCTAAAGCTGCGGAACACCAATCGTTTTTGTTTATTGGTAATCAATTCTTTTTTAAAGCCATTCCGTAGCCTTGGCGAAGGATGTGCGCGGGAGAGGACTCGAACCTCCACGCCTTGCGGCACGGGCACCTCAAGCCCGCCTGGCTACCGATTACAGCACCCGCGCATATTTATTGTCAATCTTGAGAGCTTTTTCTATTTTTAATCGTTTTCGTGTTAAACAGACTAACCCCGGTTTATAGAACATCTTTTTAATAATTTTTATAGATTCTTTTTTAGCATATTTCAGTTGATATGCGTTTTCCCCGCTTGATGTTATATGCCCTTTGATTTTTAATAATTTGTACAATTCTGAACGTAACCAATTAATATGATTTTTACTGGCAGAAATAAATCCAGTATAAAACATAAAACTTGATTTCCATCTTAAATCCCAGTAAGAAAAGAATGTTCCATCTCCATCAAAATAACCTCGCAGGAAATCAAAGAAATACTTTCGAGGAATTTTTAATGCTCCTATCGTTTTTGATTTCGCCGGTTTCAAGCCGATTTTCATTAAAAAACGATAAAACATTACGTCGCCAAACTGAATTCTCGGATAGAGTTTTTTAGAAAATCCAGAGGTTTTATAGCCAATTTTGTTTTTAAGGTTCAAGCATTGGCGGAAATTTTCCAACTGTTCCATGTCTTTAGAGGTAAGATCAAAATGTTTGCCATCGTTCGCAAGACATCCATCTGTTGTCAAAAGACCAATAGCATAAGCTAAGTCGGGAGACCATTTTCTGTTTACCTGTTCTTTTGGTTTTATACCAGCCATTCATATAGTATAGCAGATTTCCATCTATTCTCAAACAGAAAGCGTATACCAATTCCGCCACCTGGGCGTTTAAACCTCTTTCAGCTTTGCCCGCTTGCCTTTAGCTGTTCTCAAATAATAAAGTTTTGCCCGACGGACTTTAGATCGCCTTAAAATCTCAATCTTCTCTATCGAAGGCAAGTGAAGCGGCAAGATTGTTTCTGTGCCGATATTAGCCGCCATTCTTCTGATGGTAATGGTTGAGCCGGCCTCTTTGCCGTGCTTTCTGGCAATGACCGTGCCTTCAAAAACATGGGTTTTCTCTTTTTCCCCTTCTTTGATCTTTTGGAAGACCTTGACCTGTTGGCCGGGCCTGATCTCGGACAGGTCTGATCTTAAATACGGCTTAAGAAACATTTGGGTTTTATTTGTCATATTTTTAGTTATTTTGGTGCGCGTACAAGGATTTGAACCTTGGGCCTTCCCGCCCTTTCTCCTGTGGGTGATACTGGATTTGAACCAGTGGCCTCTTTCATGTCAAGAAAGCGCTCTACCCCTGAGCTAATCACCCGATTATGAAAGGGCGGGACGCTCTACCATTGAGCTAACCGCCCCGTGATTTTTGGTTGGGCATGCCTGGATTCGAACCAGGAACCTCGGTCTTATAAGGACCTTGCTCCGCCATTGAGCTACATGCCCTCCTAAAACTATACTGCTTTTATCTTCACTTTTAAATTTGCAGCTTTAGTCTTTTGTTTTGGCCTTTCCTCTTTCTGACTTTGGCCAATGAGTTTCTCAAACTCGTTTCTTTCTATAGTCTCTTTTTCAATCAGAACCTTGGCTACCTTTTGCATCAAAGATTTCTTCTGCTTCAAGATTTTTTCAGCAGTTTGCCTGCCTTGATTAATGAACTTTTCCACTTCTTTGTCAATCTTGAGAGCGATCTCTTCAGAATATGGCCTTTGGAAAGATTCCCTTCCCCAAAGAAACTCGCTTTCCTCATCGTTAAAGCTAACCGGGCCCAAAGAAGACATGCCGTATTCTTTTACCAATTTTCTGGCCATGACCGAGGCTTTTTCAAGGTCATTGGCAGCGCCAGTAGTAATGTCATTGAATTTTATCTTTTCCGCGCAGTAGCCGCCGAGGGAAACCGCGATTTCTGCCAAAAACTCGGTTTTGCTCCGGATCTTTCTTTCTTCAGAAGGAACTTTCAGGGTGTAGCCGGCGGCAATGCCCCTGGCAATAATCGAGATTTTCCTGACTGGTTCGACATTCGGAGAAAAGGCAGCCACCAAAGCGTGGCCGACTTCGTGGAAGGCGGTAATTTCCTTTTCTCTTTTCGAGAGGATATGGCTCTTCCTTTCCGGCCCTAAAAGGACTTTTTCAATTGATTCCAAAACTTGTTCTTGTGAAATTTGGGTTTTGTTTTTCCTAGCAGCGAGGATAGCGGCTTCATTGGCCACATTTGCCAGTTCAGCTCCGGAAAACCCGGGAGTCCTTTCTGCTACTTCTCTCAAATCGACATCGGCACCCAAGGGCTTTCCCTGGCAGTGGATTTTCAGGATTTCCTCTCTGTCTTGAATATCGGGAAGGTCTAAAACGACTTTTCTGTCAAATCTGCCGGGCCTGAGCAGGGCCGGGTCAAGAACGCCGGGCATGTTGGTATTATGAGCAAGAATTGGGCTTTCGCCAGCGAAAAACGCTTCATTCTCACAACCGCAAAAATCATAGACATAGCCATTATAAGGAATTTTTCTCACTGACTTTACAATTGCTCTTCTGATATTGGCTTTTCCAAGGCAAGGACCTATTGGATTTTGAGTTTTTCCAAAGCCTAAGCGATAAGCTTTGGTTTCAGAAAGGGGCTTGCCCTTACCAATCTTCCTTCCCTCCTTCGCTGTAAATGAACTAATATAACTTTTAAAACCATGCATTCTGAATAGCCAATTTAATTGGAGAATTAACTCTTTACTTACCGATGTTATTTCCCCTCTTCCTTCTTGATTAATGTATCCATCTCCACCTAAATGACCTCGAACAAATTCTTTAAAATATTCAAAAGGCGCTTCGAAAAGAAATTGTGGCACGTGTTTATTTTTTGCCCCTTTTCCGCAGTAATAAACGAAAAATTTAGCCAATGGTGTGCATTGATAGATAATATTTACAGCTCCTGGAGTCATAAATCTTATCTTTTGAGGTTCAAGGTTAAAAATTTTTTTCATTAAATTTTTAATATCTTCAATCTTACCTTTTTCATTTCTATTTAGACAAAAATCAATTTGTTTTATAGCATATCCTTCGGCCACATAATATCCGAAAAGACGCATTAGCTCCGGAGTGACTTTCACTTTTTCTGGCAAGATATCTTTATGTTGATAGTAATTCCTTGATAATGAGCGCGGGGTGCATATTCCCTGCTGCCATTTACCAATTGTTCTTTGAGAAAACCCAAGTTGTCTTGCAAGTTGAGTTTGGGAAATTTCCCCTACCCGGGCTAAAGCATATTGATAAGCAAAATTAACTGGTTGGAATTTTTCGAAGAGAGGTTGCCAGACCAAAAGTTCGAGAGAAAAATTAGGATCAAATATATGAGCCCTAATTTTTCTATATTTTTTAGTAGTTCGACTAGTTTTGTACGGCAAATCTACTAAAACATCTCCCGTTTTAATTTCAGAAACTCTTTTCGCTTCAATTCCGCGTCCAAGAGGATTTCTAACAAATACAGAATGATTACCCGTTGTTTTTATTTGTCCACCCAAATAATCTATCTCATAGATTTCATTAAGTTGATGCCTAAATACACTTCTTACTTTTTTGAAAGCACTATTTTTAAAAAACAGCAGTCTGTTTCTTGTTCTTCTTGTTTCTATTCCTAAAATCTCTAAGCCACTACTATTTTTTTCTATATTTTCTTCTCCTTCTTGATAATACGGATCAATGATTTCTGAGATTGGCAAAAGTTTATATTCTCCATTTTGTTTAATGAGAATCGGAGTATCGCCAACGATACTGGCGGCAAGAACTATCACGTTAGTATCTCTTTCGAAGCCATCCATCTCGACCAGCAGCTGATTAAGGGTCTGTTCCCTTTCGTCGTGGCCGCCGCCGATGCCAATGCCTCTGGTTTTGCCGATGGCGTCCAGTTCGTCTAAGAAGACAATCGAAGGAGTTGCTTTTTTTGCGGTTTGGAACAAATCGCGGATTCTCGCTCCTCCGACCCCGACAAACATTTCGACAAAACTGGAACCCGAAGCATGGAAAAAAGGGACGTTGCTTTCCCCGGCCACTGCCCTGGCCAAAAGCGTTTTTCCGCATCCGCTTGGACCGACGAGCAAAACCCCCCTGGGAATCTTGGCTCCCATATTCAGGAATTTCTTGGGATACTTTAAAAAATCAACCACTTCTTTTAACTCTTCTTTCGCTTCTTTGAGTCCGGCCACGTCTTTAAAGGTGATTTTTTCCTGAGAATGGCCTTCAGCCCCGAAAAGCCTGGCTTTTGCCTTGGTAAAGTCAAAAACCTGGGAAGTTCCGACTTTTGTCTGTTTGAACATCAGCCAGAAGAATAGGCCGAAAGCCAAGAAAGGCAGGACAAAAGAAAGGATCTGGCCAATAACAAGAATGCTTGAGTCGGTTTTTTTCACCTCGATTTCCAGCCTGTCCAGCTTGTCCTTGTCAATATCGTAATTAACCAAAGTCTGCGACAGAGAACCCTCGGTTTCTTTCTGGGCAAAAGCTTTGCTTCCGTCTGAAAGGGTGATATCAAGATTGTTGCCTTGGACGACTATCTTTTTAACGCCTCCCTGGTTTATTTGTTCCACCAGCTGGGATAAAGAAAGCTGTTTTGGCTGGCTTTCTGAAGGGAAAATCAAGGTAAAAACAGCTGATATTCCAAGAAAGATCAGGATGATGACAAGAAAGTTTTTCAGCAATTGTTTCATTTAACCGTTTTTAAGAACTGGTGAACCCCGTAGGAAATTACCTGCCCGCCGAACAAACCAAAATTTTAGGGCAAGCAATTTAAGTTATTTGATAATACGCGATGTGAATAATTAAATGTTTTTTAGTTTTGTGTCTATCTAAATTTTGGATCGGCTTTGGCAGGCGGGAATATTTTCTGTTATTTTTCTTAATCGACTGTTTGTATAAAACAATAGGTATTTCATCTGATAAGAATTAATTTGAAAAGAAAATATTTATTTATTATGTTTTTGAAACAGTTTTTAGGGTTTTTCTAGAAGACAACGAAAACATAATCATTTCCTACGGGGTGAATAACGGTTTTAAGAGCAGGCGGTGTTCTTTTGGATCAAGCAAGAGGATCTCGAAATTATAGTCAGAGCCTATTTCCAAAGACATTTCCATTTTCTGCTTGTTTCCGAATTCAGAGATGTGGCAGAGGCCCTGGATTTTCGGCGCCACTTCAATGAAGGCTCCGAAGGGATTGAACTTTGTTACCCGGCCCTTGATAATTTTCCCCTTTTCAAAGGTTTTTTCAATGTCTTTCCAGGGATCTTCTTTCAAAGCCCTTAGAGACAGAGAAACTTTGTCGTTTGAGATGTCAATAATCTTTAATTTAACCTTCTGACCGACTTTGACGATGTCCACGGGATTTTCGATCAGCTGCCAGTCAAGCTCGGAAATATGGACCAGTCCTTCGAGTCCCTCAGGGCCGAATTTGACAAATGCGCCGAAATCAACCACGCCGGTTATTTCCCCGTCAACAACGTCGCCAACGTTGTAATTTTTAAGAGTCTCTTTTATTTTCTCGGTTTCCTTCACCTTTTCAGACAGAATCAGCTTTTCTTCTTTTGGGTCCAGGTCAAGAATTTTCACTTCCATTTCCTGGCCTACGAAGTTCTGGAGCTCTTTCAAGATTTTATTGGCATCGCCGCCTTCAACCCTCGGATAATTGACAGAGCTCAGCTGCGATACCGGCAAAAAGGCGTTGACTCCGGCGACATTGGCAAGCAGGCCTCCTTTATTGGCGCCGAGAATCTTTACCACTAGGTTTTCGCTGGAATCCTTTTTTTCTCTCAGCCTTAACCAGGCAATCTCTCTGTCTGCTTCCAGGGCCGAGACTTCAAGAAAGCCTTCGCTAGTCTCAACGTCAACGATTTTGACGAAAAGCTCCTCGCCTTCCTCAATTTTCTTTAAAATCTCTTTTGCCTGAAGGAATTCCCTGCCATAGATGATGCCGGCTCCCCAAACTCCAAGATCAATAAAAACAGAGGACTTGCCCCGTCCAATAACCTTTCCTTTGACAATCTCACCCACCTTCGGCGGTTTCAATAAATCAGGCTTGTTTTTGACTAAGTTCTCCATTAGCATATTTTTAAATCTAGCATACCCCGGGTTTTTTTTCAAGAATTATTGAAAGCAAACCCGGGATATGATAAAATAGCTGATAGCCGATAAAATACTTTAAATCAAAGCATGCAAATCATTTGGCGGGGACAATCTTGCTTCCAGATTCTAACCAGCCAGGCTAAAGATAGCCAAATCTCCCTGGTCATCGATCCTTTTGGCAATAGCCTGGGCCTCAGGGTTCCTGAGCTTAACGCTGACATTGCCCTGGTCACCCATGACCACGACGACCACAACAATTTGGGGGCAATCAAAGGAAATCCTTTTGTAATCGACGGGCCCGGCGAATATGAAATCAAAGGAGTTTATATCCAGGGCATTCCTGCTTTCCATGACAAGAATTTTGGCAAAGAAAGAGGCAGGGTGACTATTTATACGATTGAGAGCGAGGAAATGAGAGTCTGCCATATGGGAGATTTCGGCCAAAAAGAACTTTTTTCAGAACAGCTTGAAGATATCGGCGAAGTCGATGTTCTTTTGATTCCAATCGGAGGGAACTATACTATTAGCAGCCAGGAAGCTTTAAAAATCATCAGCCAGATAGAGCCGAAAATCGTTATTCCCATGCACTATTCGCTGCCAAAGCTCAAGATAAAGCTGGAAGGCGTGGAAAAGTTCTTGAAAGCAATGGGGAAGAAGATGCCCGAACCTTTGGCAAAATTGACAATCAAGAAAAAAGATTTATCTTCGAAGGAAACCAATATTGTTATTCTCAAACCCTAATGAAAATGGCCAGCTTTCTGGAGAAAATTCAAAAAAGGCCGGAATCGGAAAGGAAAATAATCTTTTGGGCATTGGTTGTCATCTTGGGAGTTTTGTTTTTCGGCGGCTGGCTTTTGGCCTTAAAGCAGAATCTCAAAAGCATTAATCAAGACAAGCTGCGCCAGGAATTGAGAGTTGAAGATTTAGAAAAACAATTAAAAGACTTACCCAAAGTAGAATTGCCTAAAATAGACGAGAACCAATTAAAAGACTTAGAAAACCTCTTAGAAGAAGGGCCGCCAAACCCATAATGAAAAAGAAAACAAAGCCAAAAAAGGAGAAAGAGCTGGCAACCAAACCCGGTTTTAGAATTGGCAAAGTTGAATCCAAAGAGATTATCGAGGAAATGAGGGAATCTTACATTGACTATGCCATGTCAGTCATTGTTTCCAGGGCTTTGCCAGATGTCAGAGACGGCCTAAAGCCGGTTCAAAGAAGGATTCTTTTTGCCATGAAGGAGATGGGATTGACCCACACCGCAAAATCCAGAAAGTCGGCAGCGGTTATAGGAAATGTTTTGGCTCGCTATCACCCGCACGGAGATGTTGCTGTTTATGATGCCATGGTGCGTTTAGCGCAGGACTTTTCCATGAGGTATCCTTTGGTGCAGGGCCAAGGAAATTTCGGCTGTTTTACTAAAGATACAAAGGTAAAGCTTGTTGACGGTAGAAGTTTGAATTTTGAAGAATTAATAAACGAACAAAAAAACGGAAAAAAGCACTGGACATTTACTTTTGACCACGAAACTAAGAGAGTTGAGGTTACTGAAATTAAAAACCCAAGATTAACGAGAAAAAATCAGAAGATAATCGAAATTATTTTAGATAACGGAGAAAAAATAAAATGTACATTAGATCATAGGTTTTTGCTAAGGGACGGAAGCTATAAAGAGGCAAGAAACTTGCAGCAGGGAGATTCTTTAATGCCGCTTTACGCAAAATTATTTGAGGGTTCTGACAAAAATTTTATAGGTTATGAGACGGTTTACCAACCCATAAAAGAAATCTGGGAATTTGTTCATCATTTGTCCGACAACTGGAATTTGAAAGAAAGTATTTACAAAAAAAGTGCCGGTAGGATTCGTCATCACAAAGATTTTAACAAATTAAACAACAACCCTGATAATGTTTTGAGAATTCAGTGGCGAGATCATTGGGGTTTACATAAAGAGATTGCTTCGGCGCGCCATCAACAAGACGCTGATTACCGCAAGAAAATAGCTGCCGGCAGAATAAAATTCTGGAGCAATCCAGAAAACAGAAAAAAGGCATCTCGATTCTGGAGCAAACTTAACAAAAAGAAGTGGCAAGACCCTGTCTACCGAGAAAGAATGAGCCAGGTTATAAAAAGTGCATGGCAGCGCCCGGAATATCGAAAGGTAATTACCGAAGGCTCTAGTAAAAACCTTAGAAGGCTGTGGCAAAGAAAGGACTTTCAAGAATTGCTAAGTCGTTTAAAATCCGCAGAGCTGAAAAAAAGATGGCAAAACGAAGATTATCGAAAGGAAATGGCCGAGCGGACAAGACAATTATCATTAAAACTGTGGTCAATCCCCGCTCATCGGAAATATATTTCAGAAGCGATGAGAAAAAGGTTTCAATCCCTTGAGGCAAGAGAAAGAATGAGGGCGATAATGAAAGCTTTATGGGCAAATCCGGAATACCGAGCAAAATTTTCGTCAGAACATTTCAGCAAAGCGGCAAAAAAACTTTGGGAGAACCCCGAGATTAAAAAAATGCACCAAGAAAAGGCCAGGCGGCAATGGCAAGACCCGCAATTTAGGGAAAGAATTGTTAGGGCAGTTAGCGAGAGCAATAAACTTCGATTATTAGAAAATCCAGGATTGATGAAAAATCTAGCCGTTAAGGCGAAAGTCGCTTTAAAAGAAAATTGGCAGAACCCTCAATATAAAAAGAAGGTTATAAAAAGTAAGGTTTTGAGATATGTTTATTCGCTTTTGAAACAACACGCAGAAATTACACCTGATTTATATGAGCGAGAACGGAAAAGTAATTGGATTCCTGGACTTAAAAAGGCATTGAATTATTTCGACAGTTTCTCAGAGATTTTACTTGAAGCTCAAAAATATAATCATAAAATAGTTAGCACTAGAATTCTGAAAGAGAAAGAAGACGTTTATGATCTTACTACCGAACCTTGGCATAATTTTGCTTTGGCCTCGGGGGTTTTTGTTCACAATTCGATTGACGGCGACGAACCTGCCGCCTATAGATATACCGAGGCGCGTCTTTCCCGGGCCGGCGAGGAAATACTCAAAGATATTGAAAGGAATACAGTTGATTTCGCTGATAACTATGACGGTACGAGAAAGGAACCGATCGTTCTTCCCTCGCCCCTGCCCAATCTTCTTTTGAACGGTTCTTTGGGCATTGCCGTGGGCATGGCCACCAGCATTCCTACCCATAATTTGAGAGAGGTTTGCGACGCTCTTGTCTATCTGCTTGACCATTCCAAAGCTGACACCGAAGATCTTTTTCAGTTTATAAAAGGGCCTGATTTCCCGACCGGCGGCCAGATCTTCAACTTGAAAGAAATAATCTCTGCTTATTCCCAGGGCAAGGGTCCGGTTTTGGCCAGGGGCAAAGCGGAAATTATTGAGCAGGAAAAATCAGGGAAGATGCAGATTATTATCTCTGAAATTCCTTTTCAGGTCCAGAAATCAGCTTTGATCGAACAGCTGGCCAATCTGGTGGCGGAGAAAAAAGTAGAAGGCATTAAAGATATCAGAGACGAATCGGATAAAGAAGGATTAAGGATTGTCATTGATTTGCAAAAAGGGGCTTATCCTCAAAAGATTTTAAATTACCTCTACAAGTTCACTGATCTGCAAAAGACTTTTCACTTGAATCTTCTGGCTTTGGTTGACGGCGTCCAGCCAAAGGTTTTGTCGCTGGCGGAAATTCTGAGCTACTTTTTGCTTCATCGTAAGGAAGTAGTTTTGAGAAGGACTCGTTATGACCTGGAAAAGGCCAAAGAAAGAGCTCACATCTTAGAAGGTTTGCACAAATGTCTGGCGAACATCGATGCTGTCATCCGCCTGATTAAGAACTCGGCCAACCGGGAAGAAGCGGAAAAGAATTTAATAAAAAAGTTTAAGCTTAGCAAAATTCAGGCCAACGCCATTTTGGAAACAAAGCTGGCTGCCTTGGCAAAACTGGAAAGAAAGAAAATCGAAGAAGAGTTAAAAGCAATCGAACTCAAAATCAAAGACTTGATGTCAATTCTGAAAAGCCCGGAAAAGATCAAAGGAGTGATCAAAAAAGAGCTGGACGAGGTTAAGCAGGCTTTTGGCGACGACAGAAGAACCAAGCTGGTAATCCAAGAAGTTGAAGAGATTGCCGAAGCAGATTTAATTCCCCAAGAAGAAACAATCGTGACCCTGACTTCTGGAGGCTATATCAAAAGAATCAATCCCTCTGTTTACAAGCTTCAGAAAAGAGGCGGCAAAGGCATCTTGGGAATGAAGACGACCCAGGAGGATATTGTCGAGCATTTTGTGCCGGCCATGACTCATGACGACCTCTTTTTCTTTGCTGATTCTGGCAAGGTTTTCCTGACCAAGGCTTTTGAGATTCCCGAAGGCACGAGAGTGGCTCGCGGTCGGGGGCTTTTGAACTTTTTGGAAATTTCTTCCCAAGACAAAATTCTTTCCATGATTTCTTCAAACAAGAAAGACCAGGAACAATTTCGCTACTTGGTAATGGTGACCCAAAACGGTATAATCAAGAAAACAGCGATAGAAGGATTTGCCAATGTCAGAAAGTCAGGATTGATCGCCATTACCCTTAAAAAAGGAGATGTTTTGAGAAAGGTGGTCAAGACTTCCGGCAAAGACGAAATTATCATTGCCACTAAAAAGGGCCAAGCCATCCGTTTTAAAGAAAAGGATCTGAGAGAAATGGGAAGGCAGGCTTCAGGCATAAGAGGCATTAGGCTGAAGAAGGGAGACGAAGTAATAGATATGGGTGTTGCCAGAGAAGCTGTTGTGCAGTACCTGTTGATAGTTACTGAGCAAGGTTATGGCAAGAGAACCGTTATTAAAGACTACAGGCTTCAGAAAAGAGGAGGGTCGGGCATTAAAACCGGCAAAGTCACTCCCAAAACAGGATTAATGGTTGCTGCCAAAGTTCTTTCTGACGAGGAAGACTTGATTGTCATTTCCCAAAAAGGCCAGGTCATCAGAACAGTTATCGGTTCAATTCCCAAATTATCAAGAGCGACTCAGGGAGTGAGAATTATGAGGCTGGATCAGGGAGACAGAGTCGCTTCAGCAACCTGCATCTAAACATCCTAACATGCTAACATATTAACAAAATGTTAAGATGTTCAAATGTTAAAATGTTAAAATGATAACATGGAATTTCTCAACCCGGAACAAGTTTTAAACCAAATAGAGTTGGGCAGCAATATGACAGCCGCGGATTTTGGCTGCGGCTCCGGGGGCTGGGCCATTCCCTTGGCTCAAAGACTAAAAACAGGCAAGGTCTATGCCATAGACATCCAGGAAGAAGCCTTGTCTGCTTTGAGAACAAAAATGGAAATGGCAAAGATAAATAACATCAAGCCGATCAAGGCTGACTTGGAACAAGGCCCGGGATCTTCAATCCAGAGCAATCTTTTGGATTTAGTTTTATTGACCAATCTTTTATTCCAAATCAAGGATAAAAAAGCGATTATTGAAGAGGCAAAAAGAGTCTTGAGAACCGGGGGCAGGCTTTTGGTGGTTGACTGGAAAAAAGATAGTCCTTTGGGGCCCAAAGAGGGCAGGATTGAACCTTTGGAGGTAAAAGAACTTGCCCAAAGCTCGGGTTTTGTCTTAGATAAAGAACTCGTGGCTGGAAGCTATCATTACGGCTTGGTTTTTCTTAAAATATCGTAGGGTTTACCCCGTCAGAATCCCGGCAATAGGCAGTGAATATATTTTTGTTATCAAGCGAATCGCCTTACGGCTTTAGTCTTAAGTATTTCTTCAGACCAATAAAGGATTCATACGGGGTTTACTTTTATTGAAAACTAGTTTAAAATACAAGATATAAAGAGAATATATGAAAACATCTTTAATCGTATTTTTAGCCGTAGCCATAATCGTTTTGTCTTTTCCTTTTGTTAGTAGAGGATTGACAATTCCCAATCCTCTTCAATACGACACTTTTGGGGAATTGATTGATGCAGTCGTCAACTTCATTTTTGTGATTTCTTTGGCCCTGGCTCCTTTAATGGTGGTTATTGCCGGCTTTTATTTATTGACAGCCGGCGGCAATCCTGCCAATATCAAGAAAGCTCAGACTATCATTATCTGGACCGCGGTGGGCCTTTTGGTGGTATTATTGGCCAAGGGGCTGATATCCGTGATCAAGTCGGTTATTGGAGTTCATGCCTAGCTTAATTTAAAGACTGTTGAAATAAACCTACTAATTACGAATTTGTACGAATATACGAATAGAGTATTCGTAGCCGATTGCCCAAAATTCGTAAATTTGTACTTGGCAATCGGAAAGGTCGATTGTAGATTTCCGAAATTAAATTAGTAATTTATACTAATTGAAAATAAAAATGAAGAAAATCTTTTTTATTCTAGTCTTTACCTGTTTATTGGGAAGCCTGGTTTTGCCAATGATAGTTTTAGCTGATGACACTCTCCAGGACTGCTGCAAGCTCAGAAAAGATATTCAGATTGATGCTGATTCCTGCGTAAAAGATTCAATTGTCGGACCTAGCGGAGGAAGTTGCACTATTGGATCTATCAACTGCACGACCGAAAAATGGGGTCTTTTCTGCGTTCTGAACACCATTTATGCCGTGACTGACTGGGCCTTCTTAATCATAGTCGCTATTGTCATTATCCTGGTTATTCTGGGAGCTCTCAATATTATGACTTCTGCCGGCAGCCCGGAGAAAGTTAAGGCTGGCAGAGACCAAATCATGTATGCTGCCATTGGCATGGTCATTGCCATTATCGCCAGGGCAGTGCCTTCGATTGTCAGAGCGATTGTAGGGTATTAAATTGTTAATTAAAACAAAAGCAGCTGTTTTTTAGCTGTTTTTGTTTTCTTTGAACCTATTGATTTTAAGAGAATTACAGTTAAAATAATAAATAGCGCGGACGTGGTGAAAC